>Ga0114999_10009431_pt1 | contig 10691 bp, 6 predicted proteins | sample ArcticOcean_MG_C_3_FD_89820 | JGI IMG/M metagenome (GOLD analysis project Ga0114999, IMG submission 89820) | Marine microbial communities from western Arctic Ocean - ArcticOcean_MG_CB8_126 | ecosystem: Environmental > Aquatic > Marine > Oceanic | place: Arctic Ocean: Canada Basin | collected... | reverse complement strand
TGTTCAAATAATTCATCAACATTTGTCATGTTAAAATTTCCTGCCAATGCTAAATTTCTAGATTTCCAATTATTTTGTCTTAAAAAAGGGTGACACTGCTCAATACCGTTACCTCCATATGTTCCATAGCGTAAATGCCCTAAAAACAATTCTCCAGTAAAAGGCATATTGTTTTTTAACCATTGTATGTCTTCTAACTTTTTTGGATCACTTTCTTCTAAATCAACAAAGCGTTTGTTTATGTTTTCAAAAAGATCTTGAATAGGATTGCTTTTTGTTGATCTTTTTCTACTAATATATCTCTTTCCGGCTGGGGTTTCAAGCTTAACATTTGCCATGCCAGCTCCATCTTGACCTCTATTTCTTTGCTTTTCCATAAGCAAGTACATCTTTTTTAAAGCATAAAAAGATGTGCCATATTTCTCTTTATAAAACTCTAAAGGCTTACGCAGTCTTAGCATTGCCACCCCACATTCATGCTTAAGAGAATCACTCATGTTTATTTATTTTTAAGCTGCAAATTTACCAATTATTGTCTTATAATCTCAGATAACATCTTAATTCCTGGATTTACATAGGGTTTATTATTAATAATAAAGGTTGGTATAATCCTTTTTCCATTATTAATCTTTTTTACAAGCTCAATAGCTTCTTGATTGTTGGTTATATCGATATATTCATAGTCTATATTTTTTTCGTCAAGAAATCTTTTAGCACTTACGCAATCGGAGCACCATAAGGCGCTATACATCTTTATTTTCATTAATAATTAGGTTATAGTGAATATTGTTTTGAGTTATGGTGCAGAGTTTACAGTGAGAAATATATACAAATTTATATTTTTCATCTAAATCTAAACCTGGCTTATCTATATTAAATAAAGCTGTACATTCTAAAACGCCATCCTTAGAAAAACGATCTATTTTAAACAGCTTATCTTGTTGCTTTATGTCAAACCAAGAGCCGGCCCCTATTCCTCCAAGCCATTGAGATTCAATAGGTATATTCTTTGGGAAATCTGGAGATAAAAAACTCATGATTTTTCTATGCTTTTTAAGTAGGATTCTAATCTGTTGCGTTTTACTTCTTTAAATGAGTCAATGCCAATTTTATAAAAATCAGCATTTGCTATTCCAACGTTTCTTTTAGGAGAAGGAGAGATGCAGAATGGTAGTTTTAATCTTGCGTTTTTTATAAATGTTGGGCTAGAGCTTCGCATTACTGAAGCTACAAATCTAGAGCAGTTAGTTCCATTATAAACGAATGGACCATATGAAATTAAACCTTTTTCTTGTGTTTTTTTTGCATATCTATAAGCCTTTTCGAAAGAAACCTCGTTTAAAATAGAAGCGTATAAAGTCCCCTCACCATGAAAAGAAGCGTTGTTCTTAATCTCTTTTAAAATTACTTTTAGATTAACTATCTTGTTGTCTTTAATCTCTGCTAATGTTTTAATAGCAACATCGTGATCTGTCTCCGCATCTCTTACTCTTCCAAACTTCTTAGGAGAATGATATCTACCAAAATCAAAATAATATAACTTGCCGCTTACTCTTTCAACTAACACAACAGCAGAATGACCAACTCTATACTTTCCATTAGTAGAAAAAAACTTATCATACCATGTATTAGTACAGGCCACCATCCCTTCAGGCCAAGCCAAAGCTATTATAAAGTCATTTTGCATATAGCTAAAATAAACTCTTTTTTTTAATTAGTATTTTTTTTATTTCCTTATCAAAATTTCTAGAAAAATCTTCCAACTCATTAAAAAAGTCTAAAATTTCAGGCTTTGTATTTTGTCCATTTATAGTAACTAGCCTAATAAAACACTGATCATTAAAATAACCGAATCCAACCATAAGCTTATTGTGGTGATAAAGCTTAGTGCATAGGTCTATTGGGTCATAATTTTTATAATTAAAACAAATAGCCAAAGAATTATCAAAACTATACAGATTATACTGCTTATTCTTTTTTATATATGCCCGTGCATAGTCAGCAAGATCAAATTCATGATTAATAATTGTAGAAATTCCTTTTGTTCCTATTGATTTCCACATAGTCCAAAATTTAAGCGCATTATTTCTTCTTCCACACTCAAAAGAGGTGTGTCCTAAATTATATTCAATTTCATCTGTTTGATATAGGTATGATGCTTTGTTACTAAAAGAGCTGTAAATCATATTGGCGTCTCTAACTACTAAAACAGAAGTGCTTAATGGAACTCCAAGGGTTTTATGTGCATTAAAACAAAAAGAATTAGATTCTTCTAATCCCTTAACTAGATGTTTATATTTTTCTGTAAAAATAACTGACCCCCCAAAAGCGCCATCAACATGAAGCCAGATACTGTGCCTTTCACATATTTGAGCAATTTCTTTAATATCATCAAAAGCGCCTAATACTGTTGTTCCTGCGGTGGCATTTACATAAAAAGGGATGTAATTGTTTTGTATATCCTTTTCAATTTGTTTTTCTAAAAACCTTGTATCTAGTTGACCTTTATTGTTGCATTTTATATACCTAACATTATCTTTCCCTAGACCACTAAAAGAAGCATTCTTAGCTACTGAGTAGTGTGCGTTTTCCGATGTGTATGCTATAAAGTTTTGCTTAAATCCTTTATTTCTTATTTCCTTATTCTTTTGGTCTCTTGCAATAATTAGTGACATGAAATTACTCATAGATCCTCCTGTTGGAAGTGTTCCTCCGGATTTTTTAGGATACCCTATCAAACTACATACTTTTGCGAGTATCTCCTTCTCAACTGCAACTTGAGGGCCAGAAATCTTATAGGTAGCCATGGAATTGTTAAGAAGCACGGCAAGTAAATCGCCTAGCACCGCCTTACTATGACGACCACCAAACAACTGATTAAAAAAAAACCTGGAAGATGATTTAGGGGTAGATAAAACAAGTTGTTTTAAAGTAGCTTTAAAATCTTGTGGTATTGCAGGGTTCTCAGATAAAGAAAAGTCTATTTGATTATGTAAATCTTTAGTTTTAATGTTTTTTGAAAGAGGATTTACTTGCTCATCATGCAAAAAATCATCTACTATCTCATTAAATAACTTTAAATCCTCTTTAATATTATTAAACATTAATGCTCTTTTAATTTAAATATTGACAAAATTAGAAAACCATCTCTAATAACACTCAACTTATATTATATAATACCTTAAAAAATACTGTTCTGTGCTATATTAAATATTGTTATCTTTGTTGCAGGCTAATTTGATATGTAAAAAACCAATTGCTTTATCATGATGAAAAAACACATTTTACTATTAGTATGTTTGCTTTTTATTAAGTGTTTAATAGGTCAAGTTGTAATTAATGAATATTCTGCATCTAATTACGAAAGCCATACAGATAATTATGGAGAGTATGAGGATTGGATTGAGCTTTATAACACGACCAATTCAGATATAGATCTAAATGGCTGGTTTCTTTCTGATAAAGTTTCTAATACAACTAAATGGGGGTTTCCTTCATCTTTTATAATTAATGCTAATAGTGTTTCTATTGTGTATTGTTCTGGAAATGATGAGCTTTTAGGTGGTGTTGCTCATACAAACTTTAAAATTACTCAGACAAATGGATCTGAAGTTTTTATTTTATCTGATGCCAGTGGAATGATTATTGACTCAATTACAGTAGTTCCTGCTCAAAAATCTCATTCAAGAGGTAGGGGTTTAAATGGAGGTCCTGTGTGGAGTGTTTTTATTAATCCAACACCAAATACAAACAATATAGGTGCCATGCTTGAATATGCGCCAAATCCTATCTTTTCACAAACTTCAGGATATTATGGGGCTCCAATTAATCTTACACTAAGTTCGTCTGATCCTAATGCTATAATCTATTACACAACTGATGGGGGGGCTCCAAGTAATGGTTCTAATTTATATTCTAGCCCTATTAATATTTCTACTACTTCTGTTGTTAAGGCTATAGCCTACAGTATCAACAGTTCTGTTCCTTCTAGCTTTATTGAGTATAATACTTTTTTCATCAACGATACTCACACTATTCCTATTTTATCTGTTTCTGGAGATAGTGTAGCCGTGCTTATTGAAGATGGGGTGAGAACTTTAGGTGGTGGATGGGGAGGCCCTCCGCATGAACCTCAAGGGACAATTGAATGGTTTGATGAAAATGGTGTTCTTATTGATAAAGGTTCTGGTGAGTTTAATAAGCACGGGAATGATTCCTGGGCATACGATCAAAGAGGGTTTGATTATGTAATGCGAGATCAATTTGGTTATAATTATGCGCTTCAGGACAGGTTATTTGACACAAAAAACAGAGATAAATTTCAAAGAGTAATTGTAAAGGCGGCGGCTAATGACAATTACCCCGCTTCTTATAGTAACTCCGGAGCTCATATTAGAGATGCTTATGTGCATCATTTATCTCAATTAGCTGATCTCAGACTTGATGAAAGATCTACCAGCTCTTGTGTTTTATATCTTAATGGAGAGTATTGGGGGGTTTATGAAATGAGAGAAAAAGTTGATGATCATGACTTTACAGATTACTATTATGACCAAAATAAGAACAACCTACAATATTTAAAAACATGGGGGGGGACATGGTCAGAATATGGTGGGGTTCAAGCACAAACTGATTGGGATAATCTTAAAAATTATATCATTACCAACCCTATGAGTAATCAGGCGAATTATTTAAATGTTAAAAGCCAGTACAACACTGGTAGTATAATAGATTATTTTCTACTTAATTCTTATGTTGTTTGTGCTGACTGGTTAAATTGGAATACTGCTTGGTGGAGAGGGTTAGACACTAATGGTGATAAAAAGAAATGGAGATATACCCTTTGGGATATGGATAATACTTTTGATCATGGAACAAACTATACCGGAGTTCCTACAATGTCAGTAAATGCAGATCCATGTGACCCAGATAGTCTAAATGACCCTGGTGGCCAAGGACATGTTCCTATATGGAACGAACTACTTACTAATACAGATTTTTTTGACGATTATCTAAATCGTTGGCAAGATCTTGCTAATGGACATCTTTCGTGTGGCACAATGATATATATATTGGATAGTATGATTACTGTTATTGATCCTGAAATGCCAAGACAAATTGCAAAATGGGGCGGCACATATAGTGAATGGCAAACAAATGTCCAAGATTTAAGAGATTTTATAAACGCCAGGTGTAGTATAATGAATGCCGGATTTGGTCCCTGTTACCCTCAGCTTTCAGGCCCTTATAATATAACTGTTGAAATTCTTGGTGTTGGGGAGGTTGAAATGAGTGATGGTAATATTATAAATCAATCAAATACCGGATGGACTGATCAAAGATACGGTGGGGTTAATACCCCTTTTGAGGTCAAAAGTGGAACATTTCAAAATTGGGAGATAATACCCTCAGGAATATATACATATGACCCACTTATCGACACCTTGGCTCTTGACTTACAAGGGGATGTAACTGTGATTGCAAATTTTATACCTCCTCCTCCCCCTGTAGAAACAAGAAATATTACATATAAAATGAATCCTAACGGAACAAGCTCTCGTATAATTGTTAATGGGGTAACATTAAACTTATTTCCAACAACAATTAATTATCTGCTTGGAGATACTGTAGTTATTTCACCTATTATAGATCCGTTATACGGCTTTAGCAACTGGACCAGTGATAGTGTTAATTTAATGCCTCAAAACAATAATCAAGTTGACTCGTTTTATGTTAATCATCATGATACTATTACTTTAAACCAGTATTTACTACCTACAATAATAGCCTTTATTTCAGGCAATGACACAATATGTTCAAATCAAGATAATTTTGCGAGTATTAAGGTCTCTTTTACAGGTGTGACCCCTTTTACCTTTAAGTATTCTATAAATGGTATTGAGCAGAGTGAAATCACAACAACATCTAATCCTTATATCATATCAACAACTACTGCGGGAAAATACGATTTAGTTAGTTTTTCTGATGCTGTAGAAAACGGAAACCTTAGTGGTCAAGCATTTGTTGCAATTTCAGAAGCCCCTATTGCTGATTTCCAACCAGAACCAGAAACAACAAGTATCCTGTACACAACAATACAAATGATAGATAATTCCTCGTCAAATGTAGTTAGTTGGCAATGGGTTTTTGGTGATGATAGCGAAACAAATAACGAACAAAACCCCATACACACATACCCTGAGGAAGTGTCTCGTTACCAAATATTTTTAACGGTACAAAATGATTTTGGTTGCTCTGATTCTATTTTTAAAGCCATTAATATAACAGATGATTACTGGATTTATGTACCAAATTCATTTACCCCAAACTTTGATGAAATTAATGATAACTTTTTTATCAGTTACTATGGCATTAGAGAAGAAACCTTTAAAATCAACATATACAACAGATTAAATGAGCTTGTCTACTCAACAAAAAACATATTAGACTTATCCCAAGATAAAGGGTGGGATGGCAAGCATCAAACAAAAGAGATTGATCTTCCTTCAGGAACTTATATTTACGAATTGTCTTATCAAGATTTAGACGGTTGGCAACACTACAAAACAGACAAAATAAGTATAATACGATAAAATAAGTGTGCTTACTTTTTTTATAAAATACATGAAAAAATACATATTTATTTTATTATTTTCTATACCCAATCTGCTTATTGCTCAAAACATTTACTCTCCACAATTACTCTATGATGGGCCTGGGGGGTTATATGATAAAGATTCGTTAAGAAGTATCTATATAAATTTCCACGACCCTAATTACCATGCTGTATTGCAAAACTCTTTTTTTACAAATCCTTCATATAGAATTCCTGCTAGCATCACTATTTCTAATGACGACGTTACGTATGATAGTGTTGGGGTGCGTTATAAAGGTAATTCTACCTTTTGTATACCAAATGATAATGGTATTCCTAAGCTTCCATACAATATAGATATGAACTACTGGATATCAGGACAAAAGCTATTAGACTATAAAAAAATAAAACTTGCAAATGCCTGGATGGATGCAACTTTTCTCAAAGAATATACTGCTGCTAAAATATATAAAAAATACCTACCAACACTAGAGGTTAATTTAGTAAAACTACATGTTCAGGGGAATTATTTAGGGCTTTATGTAAATACTGAATCTATTAATAAACAGTTTGCAAAAAAACATTTTGATGAAAATAATGGAGCTTTAATTAAATGTGATGGTAGTGGAATGTTTTGTGATACAACAGGAACCCCTATTGGAGGAGAGCCTAGCTTAAATTGGTACGGAACACCTGATAGCACCGCATACTTTTCTAGCTATAACCTTAAGTCTGATTATGGCTGGGGGAAACTTATTGAATTAATATACACGCTAAATTTTAATCCTAATCAATTAGATTCTATTTTAAACATAGATAGGGTGCTTTGGGCGTTTGCTGTCAATACTGTTATTGGAAATTATGACACATACAATGGTTACTATGTCCATAACTACTATTTTTACCAAACTGAAGATGGTTTATTTCAAATGATTCCTTGGGATCTGAGTCAAAGTTTTATTAACGCACTACTTGGTTGGGATATTTTGACCCCCCAGGGACCTACACACCCACAACAGTTTGACCCTTATTTTGGAGAAGACCCAACGCTACAAAGACCATTAGCTTCTATATTGTTTAATAATGCAGAATATAGAAAACAATATACTGCTCACCTTAGGACTGTTATAAATGAATTAGACACAAATCTGATACGGAGTGATGTGCTCAGCATGCAAAGTATGGCTTATACGGCAGTGGATAGTGACCCTAACAAGCTTTTCTCTATTTCAGATTACATTAATAATGTTGAGCAAGATCTTTCTTTTGGCTTATGGGGTGGGTACGGATTTGGAGGTATTCTGTCAACATTGAGATATCGAATTCCATATCTACAATCTCATAGCGAAATATCACAAACCCCTCCTGATCTTTATGGGTTGAGTATTTCTGGTAATGTTATTACTATTAATGCTACTAATGAAAACTCTGTTGAATTAATGGCGACCAAAAATGAATACAATTCTAAATTCCAATCTTTCAACATGTATGATGATGGAACTAATGGTGATGCTCAGGCTAATGATGGGGTTTATTCATGCTATATTCCTTTTCCTTCAGCATTAAAAGTGAAGTTTTATGTGAAGGCTAAAAATTTTCAAGCTATTATTCTTTCACCAGAAAGAGCAGAATATGAATTTTACGAATATTCTTCAATATCAGGAACAGTAGATTTTCCTGCGTCAAACACTAAAAAAATATTATCTATTCGAGATGTTTTGGGAAGAAAATCTGGCTTTAGTTACAATACTCCTCTTTTATACATTTACACGGACGGAAGTATTGAAAAGAAAATCATTGTAAAATAATTAGATTTCCATACGTTGTTTATCTTAAAAGCAAAACCTATATTTGCACGAATTAGCAGCAAATAACATGAGTAAATTTAAAGAATATAAAGAGTTAAATCTACCCTCTATTCACAGAGACATTTTAAGTCTTTGGAAAAAAAATAATGTTTTCAAAAATAGTATTCAAAATAGAAAAAATGGGGAAAGTTTTACTTTCTATGAAGGACCGCCTTCTGCAAATGGAATGCCTGGTATTCATCATGTTATTTCTCGTACCATTAAAGATTTGTTTTGCAGGTACAAAACACTAAAAGGATTTCAAGTTAATAGAAAAGCCGGGTGGGATACACACGGGCTTCCTGTTGAGCTTGGTGTTGAGAAAGAACTAAATCTTACTAAAGAAGATATTGGAACCAAAATATCTATTGAAAAATATAACAAAGCTTGTCGTGTTAATGTAATGAAATATAAGCAGTCTTGGGAAAATATAACTGATGAAATGGGTTATTGGGTGGATATGGATAGTCCTTATGTAACATATGATAATAAATATATTGAAAGTGTATGGTGGCTACTCAAAAAGCTTCATGAGAAAAAATTACTTTACAAAGGCCATACGATTCAACCATTCTCTCCGAAAGCAGGGACTGGCTTAAGTACACATGAACTTAACCAGCCTGGCTGTTATAAAAACATAAAGGACACCTCTGCTGTAGCTAAATTTAAGATTATTAAAAATGATTTGAGTGATTTTTTATTTTCTAAAATAACTGGAGATGTTTTTTTTATTGCGTGGACAACAACCCCTTGGACTCTACCTTCAAACACCGCACTAGCGGTTGGTGAAAAAATATCTTATGTCCTTGTTGAAACTGTTAATCAGTATACAGGAGATGTTGGTGCAATAGTATTAGCAAAAGAACTTGTGGCAAGCTTTTTTAAAAAAGAAAACGAAAATACCGATCTAAATAATTACACCGTAGGAGAAAAAAACCTTCCATATGTTATTTTAGATGAATTTAAAGGTGAGCGGCTTAAAAATATAAAATATGAGCAATTATTAAAGTATGCTCTTCCTGAAAATGGAGAAGCTTTTAAAGTGTTAATTGCTGATTTTGTTACTACAGAAGGTGGTACTGGTATTGTGCATCTAGCCCCTAGCTTTGGAGCTGATGATAATAGAGTGGCAAAACAAAATGGAATTGGGTCGCTAACTCTAGTTGATGAGCAAGGAAGGTTTACTAAAGAAGTTCTTGATTTTTATGGCCAGTATGTCAAAGACGAGTATTACATGCCAAATGACAATAAACCAAAGCTGCCAGTTGATGTTCAGATTATTATAAAGCTTAAAAAAGAGGGTAAATTATTTAAATCAGAAAAATACGAACATTCATATCCTCATTGTTGGAGAACAGACAAACCAATTTTATACTATCCGCTTGACAGTTGGTTTGTAAAAACAACTAGCCATAAAGAAAGAATGTTAGAGTTAAATAATACTATTAACTGGAAACCAACCTCCACTGGAGAGGGTAGGTTTGGTAATTGGCTTAAAAATTTAGTAGATTGGAATTTATCCAGATCAAGATTTTGGGGCATACCTCTTCCAATATGGAGGACTGAAGATGGTAATGAGGAAATTTGTATTGGTTCAATAGAAGAACTTAAAATAGAGATTGATAGATCGGTTTCTGCCGGTTACATGAAAGATAATCCTCTTGGTGCTTTTATATCTGGAGATTTTTCTGAAAAAAACTATAGCGTTTTTGATTTACACAGACCTTATGTTGATGATATAAAGCTAGTATCGTCTTCTGGGGTAATAATGACAAGGGAATTAGATTTAATTGATGTCTGGTTTGATTCTGGTTCAATGCCATACGCTCAACTTCACTATCCTTTTGAAAATAAAGATTTGTTTCAAAAAAACTTCCCAGCAGATTTTATTGCTGAGGGGGTAGACCAAACAAGAGGGTGGTTTTTTACTTTACACGTTATTTCAACTCTTATATTTGATTCTGTTGCATATAAAAATGTTGTTTCAAATGGATTGGCTTTAGATAAAAATGGCAATAAAATGTCTAAACGCCTAGGTAATACCATAGACCCTTTTATAACTATCAATAAGTATGGGGCCGACGCCACAAGGTGGTATATGATTAGTAATACGCAGCCGTGGGATAACTTAAAGTTTGATGAAGGAGGAATACTTGAAGTTCAGAGAAAGTTTTTTGGAACGCTTTATAACGCCTACTCTTTTTTTGCTCTATATGCAAATATTGATAATTATAAATATAACCCTAAGC
>Ga0114999_10009428_pt1 | contig 10692 bp, 5 predicted proteins | sample ArcticOcean_MG_C_3_FD_89820 | JGI IMG/M metagenome (GOLD analysis project Ga0114999, IMG submission 89820) | Marine microbial communities from western Arctic Ocean - ArcticOcean_MG_CB8_126 | ecosystem: Environmental > Aquatic > Marine > Oceanic | place: Arctic Ocean: Canada Basin | collected... | reverse complement strand
AGCGAGGCTGACGGGCTAATCGATGCTGACGGGCTGAGTGACGCACTCGGACTACGCGACGCTGACGGGCTGATAGACACCGACGCGGACGGACTAAGCGATGCACTCGGGCTGCGTGACAATGATACTGAACTCGACGGACTAATCGATGTCGACGGGCTGATGGATGCTGACGGGCTACGCGACTTCGATATAGATGCCGAGGGCGACGACGATATGGACGCTGAACTAGACGCTGACGGACTATACGAGGCTGACGGACTGCGTGACAATGATACCGAACTTGACGGGCTAATCGATGTCGACGGGCTGATAGAGGCTGACGGGCTATGCGACGCGGACGGGCTAGGCGACAGCGACACCGACGCCGACGGGCTGAGTGACAGCGACGGAGAACTTGACGGTGAACGTGATTGTGACGCTGACGGCGACATTGACAGAGAACCCGACGGCGACATCGATGTAGACGGCGACAACGAATACGACGACGACGCGGACGGACTAAGCGAGGCTGACGGACTAATCGATGCCGACGGGCTGATGGACGGCGACATAGACAGCGAGATAGATGCTGACGGGCTACTCGACACAGATGCTGACGGCGACACTGATGCGGACATTGATGCGATGAGGGCATCAATTGCAGACAGGTTAAGCTGAACCACATCGACTACCGAGAACCGCCCATAGGCACGTGTCCCAAGCGGATGCAGCAATTTCATCAGGAGGCCGCGATAGCGATCAAAGGATTCGGCAGCTTTCACCACATAGGTATGGTCATTATAGAAATCTGCATCCTGCAAATATTTGTTAGAACTCAAAAAACCACGAGTCGTGGTAAACTGCCCAGTGTATTGTGTTTTCGCGCCGAACACAGGTACCAATGTTGCGTGTATGACGTCGGCGGTGTTTACCGTCGGTCCGTGAACTGCTGTAACAATAACCGTATTGGCATCTGTAAAGTTGACGCCACTAGTATCCAATGCAACCGTTTTAATCTGTCCCGCGCCCTGTTTCACGGATATTGTCGCCGGGGCAAATATGGGCGCCGTGCGACCTTCCGTGCTAGTGCCCGTACTCACGTCCGCGACCGTATCATACCACCAGAGTGCCTGCACTTCCGCATCTGTCGCAGACACCGCAATCGTCGGCGGTACCACATATCCGGTGCCCGCAGAGGTCAGCGCGATGGTATTAATGCTACCATAATTGGCAATCCCCCGCTCAACCATTGACTTAATCGTCGCGGTGGGATACGTCGCAAAGGTACTCGCCGTGACGGCCGTCGTTATAGGCGTATATGACGTGAAGGAAGTATTGTTCGCAATGGAGACAACGACCACATCTTCATTTGTGGCAGGAAATTTTAGATGCGTGCCCACAGTCAGAGATGTTGTGAATGATGTGCCAACACCTGTGACGACGGTGCAAGCGGCCGTTGATGTCACGTTACCCAGTTGTACGTTTGCGTAATCTTGTTTAAGAACCGCATCGTCGGTCTGTGTCAACAAGGACGCCTGATTGGCAACGGTCTTCAAATAGAATTGTGTAGTGCCGCTATCCGAGACTGCGTTGCCGGCCAATCCAGATGCAAAATACCCGACCGGGGTAGCGCACATATCACATGTGTTGGCGTTTTCTACTGTGTCATAGACACCACCGCCCACAACGAAGACTTTCCCTGTATAGCCTTCGTCCACAGCCGTGTTCGCGTTCACAAACGGCTGTACCGACGTATCCACCACCAACATCGACACATTTGCCAACTCGGCGGTCGTGTGTGCGCTGTCCGTCCAGACCCACGGCGTATAGAAATCCTTCGCATCGGCCGCATCGAACACATAAGACAAAAGAACATCGAGATCCTTGCCGTCGAAGGCAGCAACACCAGTGGACGCACCATAGTCGGCCGTTCCCATGGTCACGGTCGCGGAGGCGTTGACGAAGGGGTCGATTGACAAATCGAGATAGAGTGAATTATCCGCGTCGTCTAGGACAGAGATGTGCGCAGACGCACCGCTACCAGACGCACTGCTGAAGATGGCGGGTTCGTTGACAAGAAATCCGTCGCCTCCATCAGTTACGATGACGCCGGCAACCGAACCGACTGTCGTCGCGTACACGTGTGCGGAGGCGCCATACCCACCACCCCCGGTGATAGTGACAGTGTCGCCTTTCTCATAGTCGGTGCCGCCGCCGCCGACGGTAATACCAGAAATCACCGTCAAAATAGTCGTTTCAATTTGCGTTGTCGTATCTACATTCAGCAACGTTTGACCGGCACTGAACACGCCGCGGTCGCTTCCATACCGCAGATATAATTCATGTATTTGAACATGTTCTGGTCCGACGAGGGACGAGACAACACGTTCAACTTCTGCGGTCCCTGTTGTACTCTGAATTCGTTGCCCCGCATAATATGACGGGACATCCGCCTCGGCCCCCGCACCAGTTAGTTGCACTTTCAGCGTCAGCGGCGCAGACCACGTAGCATCACTGGTTTTGAGAATGTCCGTGCGCGGGTGGTACAGTTCGGCATCTGTATTAAAGAAGACGCGGAAGAACCACTTAATACTATCTTCTGTGCCTTTGTTCTGATAGAAATCGTGTAGGCTGCGCACAAACCAATCAGTAGAAACGTGCGCATACTGTGGATAGTTCTTGGCGAACATACCCACGAACTGGGTCTTGAACTCATCAAGCGTTGTGGCGCTGTCTCGATACTCCAACAGGCGCCGCGTTTCGTATAACGGGCCGCCATACACCGTCGTTGTATTTGCCGTCGTAAGAGACGTAATACTGGCGTCCGACACGCCTGTTGTGAGGGCCGACGACAACTCCAGAACCGTGTTATTGGCAATAGAGTTCTCGGTGGACCGTATGGTGGCTGTGGTGGTACCTCCGAGTAGGATAGATTGCCCCGCAAGCAACTCCGTGGTAAAGAGTGTACCCGTACCTGTGAGTGTGGTGGAAGATGTATTTGAGACTGTGCCCGTAAGCCGGGTTTCGCCGGGACCATACGCAGGCGTGATTGCGTTCGTCGACGTTGTCCGGCCTTCTTCAAGGAAGCGGATAAATGCCGTCACAAATTCGACAAAGACCGGATATTCGCTTTCCGCGAAATCCGGGATCGCCGTCTTAATGAGGTGTGTGAAGTCTTGGCCGTTAATATAAGGGCGCATAAGATGTTATCGCAACACTCCACCCTGATAAAAATCATTGGCGGCGGTCGTTACTGCATCATCCGCAACATCTACACGAATAGAGGTTGCGTCGATGGTGAATATCCGATTCAAACTCGGCACCAAATCAGACCGTACGGGTAGCACGTTGAGCCGAATGTCCAAGTCGTCGTCCTCGATTCCCGTTGGAATAAATCCTGTAATGGTGACAATACCTGTTGTGATATCTACCGCACCAATCGAATCTTGCACGACCACTTGTGTTTGTGCCGCGCTTGTGGTGGTGTTTGACAATGCGACAACCTGCAACACATTGTTCGCTTCGGCAAAATAACAGTTTGTAAACGAGGTTCCATTCGCCGCAGTGTATCCGAATCGATGCCCCGTCAACTGTGTTGTGGGAAGAATGGCACTGGCATTTCCTGTGCGCAACAGTGGCGTACCAAACTTGAGTGTCAGTGTATTGCTGGCATTGAGTGTGGGATACATACGTTTCTGTATCTCCACGCGCGTCAGCGAACTGGAGATGGCGGGATCGGTATCATCGATGGCCCGCGCAAGACGCGAAAAACGAAATGCGGTATCGAACTTCTCCACAGCCGTCGTCGCATAATCCGTAATGCTTGTCTTAATTGCCGCGACCATCGCATCTTTGCTGCGCGTGGTGGCCTTCGTATCGTATAACGCCTTCGTGGCGATTACTACATAGACATAATCAGGAACCACAATTTCAGGAAGCACTCCAATAACCTGACGCGGAATAACCACGGTCTGCATAATGTTATTGTGCGTCGAGTCAGTGAAGCGCAATCCCACCTTGGGTTTCAAGGCAATATAAACATGCCCGTATGCAGGGCGTTCCTTCGCGTCATTCGGATTGCCCTCCTCCCCACCAAAGACGTTAATCGCCGCAATGCTATCCCCATACTCCGCAAGAATCAATGACTTATAGTCATCTCCGGTGACGCAGCGATTTTGTGCGGAATACATGAGTGGCGCGATATAGCGAATTTGGTCGACATCTTCCGCGTCGGACCCATTATAACTCGCAACAGTATCGGCATCAATCGTCGCAGTCACACCACGGGCGAGCCCAGAGAAGGAGGGGTCGTTGATGGTGAAGGGACCGTCAATTCCATTGCCGGCAGCGCCGCGACTGATGTAATAATCCACAAGAACAATATTGCCATGTAACAACTTCTTCCCAATGACACCATTACCAAACGTCAATTCAGGATAGCCGTTATACGCTTCACTCACGAGGAAAATTGCATTTGCCTCATTGACGAGTGCGACATTAGTTGGTTGGAGAAATGTCGTGCGTGTATTGGCTGACGCACTCTCCTGCACAACGACGCTGATATGCGAGAAGTCCGCATTCGCGTTGGGTATAATAAAGCGTTGCGTTGGGTCATTCACATCGACGGTGAATTGATAATCGGCAGGACGCCCCTCAACGAGCAGCACATCTGACGCCTCATAGTTGTTCGCTGTGGTGGTATTCTGAAGCAGCGCCGTATCGTCCACTGTATAGAATAGGTAAGACGTGTCGTCGTTCAGTTCAAACTTTGTGTTCTTGGACAACGTGACGGAGGTTGCTGAAGAACTGGTCATGGTCGCCGTCACGTTTGTGGTAATCACCGCGCTCTGTGTGCCGTGCGAATTGTACCCCAACATCTTGGCATGAGAAACAATCGACGACCGGAGTTGTGCGGTGTCCAGAAACGATTCATTCACCGCAGCGGTTACATAATAGTTATTGTAGAAGGTCACATACGCCAGCACACGCGACAGCAAACGTAGGCCGCTCCCCGTGAAGTCATAATCCGAAAAGGTCGGATCATCCTTCATGAAGGTGACCAGATTACTCAGAATCTGATCGTAGTCCAATTCTGTGATCGGAAGTTGTGCGGGTGTAGTGGCCATGGCTTATCTTAATCTGCTGAGATATAATGTTAGCGTTACGGGCGCCACTTGATTCGCAATGGTGAAAAGGAAATCGATATCATATCCCTGTTCATCACTGGTTGGCATTGCCGTAAGTTGGCGGATGCGGACACGCGGCTCATACGCATCAACCGTAGCTCGTATCTCATGCTGTAGCATCACCGTCGTAATCGTATCGATGGGTTCGAACAACAACGTGAAGATGCGCGAACCAAATTCGGGAAAGAACGGCGTTTCTCCCGCACGCGACATGATTAGAAGTTTCAGTGATCGTTTCACCGCATCGGCATCGGACACCGTCACCACATCAGACGTTACTACGTTCCGTGCAAATGTCAACGAGACATCCTTATACGGCCGCGTCTTAGTGAAAATGGTTGATATCTCAGGCATGTGTCTCTAGTATTTAGTATGTGAGATTAACGGTACCAAGGTCCGTTGACACCCAGTTCGCCATCTGGCGTATCGCCCACAGGGGCGCCCACGGGATACCACTGGGGCGACCCGGTGGCGGACCCAACTGAACTGATGATGTCAATCACCTGAAACCATTTACCATTATACAACGGTGTGGGACTCTTATACGCTATCGCATCGACAGCATGCCCGTTGGCCATCGTCTGGCCACCCGACTTTCCGACATGTCCCCATTCACCAGGCAACGCGCTGACCACCGCTTCGACAAATGCCCCGCCGCCATCGTGAGTAGTAAAATCCCACGCAACCCCGCCGGGCCCGAGCGCGTCAAAGACCGACTGGACGATACTCATCTCGTTTGGTACGGTGCCGTCTGGCTCGCCATGATCACCACCACCGGAGGCAGCATCTTCTCCGGCACTTCCCATTCCGGGCGCCGTCGCATCACCAATCACGATATCTGGACACAAGGCAAGCTGCCGCTTCTCTACGATTTGTAATTCCGCATCAACCTTATCAAAATACTCCGCCTGTTCGCGCAGCGCGGCCGCGCGGTCTTCTCCGGTTTTCTCGGTAATCAGAAAGAGCCCCGAGTGAAACGTATCATCAAAATCTCGCGTGAGCGCCGTACGGCGCAATCCCGTCGATACGAATGATACATGAATCCATGGCGATCGACGCATACTATAGTTGAGAATCACCTGATCGAACTGCAATGTCTTGACAATAAAATCGGCGACCTCATACAGCAATGTATCTGCCGCACTCGGAATGATAATATCAGCCGCTTGGCCACGTTCGTGCGGCCCGATTCCGGTATTCACTTGACGAAACCCACTCACAATAACAATGCCGGGATATTTCGCCTTGACGGGTTCCAACACATTTTTACACAAGAGCGACAGGTTGTAGAGAATATCGTCTTGAAGCAGCCCAAGCTGTTGTGTAATGCCGTTCTTCGCGAGACTCGATAGCGGAATGCATTCGATATCCACACCCACCGGAGCGGTCCCGGCGGCGAGCGCCACGGAGACCTCGGAAAGCGCAAATCCAAACGAGTCCGCCGCGCCGAGGCGGCCGCCTTTACTGTTCTTATTACCCTGCGCGGTACCAGTCAGAGCGCGCCGACCACCGAGCGAGCGTAAGGTTATAAGAGATGACCAATACTCACTCCATCCCACATAGACCTGGTCGTCGTCTAACACCATCGGCGTGCGGGCCTGCTGCATCCAAGATGCAAGTGCTTGGCTACCGCGTGATCTTCCGCCGTGGGATTGGTCCCAACCCTCTGAACTAGAAATCTGCGCTTTGAGCCACGCATCATCGGTCAGATCACGAACGATTTCTGCGTTGAGCGTAACGGCCGTCTGATCCGGTCCGACAAGATATGGGGGCGCAGAGAGTTGTTGTTGTACGAATGCCATTATAACTCCACATCATCAAGATCTTCGTCCGGGGTGAGTGGAAGGCCTTCAACTACCGATCCGGTAGAATCCACATACCCGGCCGTTTCATCTATTGGTGGTTCCTTTTTATCCACGAATATCGCCACGCCGGGTTGTGAATAACTATCCGCCAACATTCCCACCGTGAAGGAGGTCCCCCCAAGTGCGGTACTTTTCGGGACCGGACCGGGTGGCGTTTTTACGAACTTTCCATAATAGTCCGTCCGTGTCAGATACTCAACTAACGGCAAATTCTCGGGAACAGTATGCTTCGATGTTGGGGTCGTTCGATTTCCTTCGAGTGCAGGACCCTCTGTTTCGGGGATGTCTTTCAGCGCCTTACGGGTATCCATGTGCGCCTGATACTGTACAGCATCCTCCACTTCTTCGCGGGTGTCGAACTGGAGTTCCCGATAGTCTATGGCCGCTTGCGTAGTAGCGTGATAGATGAGTGGATTGCCCAACGGATTCTCACGAGGTTTCGACAGCTTCGTTGGATTCGCCGGATCATACTCAGGCAACTCCGAAGCATAGTCTGTTGGTGGTGTCTTGGTCGTGCCCTTCTCTTGATCAAGACCTGCTACCAGTCTTATCGCCAGGGCGCCAGCTACACCCGCGGCCGGCAGCGTCAATATCCCTCCCGCGGCAGCTAGAATCGCACTTTGGGTCTTAATAGCCGTTTCGGTCAATCGTTTTTGCGCTGCCATCTTCTTTGCTGCGAGCGGATAGTCTCGTGCGTATTCTTTCGTCAGGAACCGAACCGCAGGCCCCGACATCGTCGTCACAGGCACACCCGGCAATTTAGCATAGCGCAAATCAACCAGCTTGCCGTCTAATTTTGCCGTCTTCCTGGCGCGAAGATTGATATTCTCCGCATAGACATTAAAATCCTTCTTCGACTGGATATTAACGCCTTCGTCGCCCTGAAGATGCACTTCGCCCTTTGAGTGTATTGTTGCGTTCCCATCGACAGAGAAGTTACAATCTCCCTTGACTTTAACATTATGGTCGCCCATGCTAATCTGATAGCCGTGGGACATCGACTTATACACCACTTTGCCGTCAGGATGCATCTCAACGAACGACCCCGAGCGATGGAAGATGTGGACACGTTCCGCGCCGGGCGTGTCGTCCCACTCTTCCACGTGCCCCGATGCTGTCTGTCGCGCGTGGTTATGTGGATACTGGGCAGCATACGGCGAGGCAGGTTCACTCCAAGTGCCTCCGGCCGACGCACCACCCTGCTTATCCGCATATATCATATTCAGACCCACATGAAACCCCGGCAATTTTGTAAAACTTTTTAGCGGATTTAACTTACTAGTCAGGTGACGAACCCAGAAGCTGGGCGCGCCAGAACCGACAGCAATACCTAACGCTAGCAGTTTCCGCTTGTCCCGAAGCACACGGTCCAGCCACGCAGCCTCACCGCCCTGCGCCAGTCGCGAAATGGACGGCCTATCAACGTCGTCCTTTTGTGGATTGGGAATTCGATTACGATTCTCTTTGATGAGGACACCGACCACGGTCGCGGCCGACGCGATGGAGGCAAATTGCCCCGCCATCGAAGAGATTTGCGCTTGTCGGTGTTTGAGTTTTGTTGCAAAGGCGACCGCGGCTGACGACGAGATGTTCCCCACTCTCATACCAGAGAATTGTGCTAACTCGCTCGCACTCGTGAATGTATCCGCCACGACGGCCGTAGAACGAAACGTCACATCCTGTATGGAGGTCTGCCCTTTTTGCAATGCGCGTCCGGCGGCATCAAAGCCTTTGGCGGCTTCTGTCAATGAGGAGGCAAACAACACCGCAGATTCGCGTGCTTGAAGGGCGGTTTTAACCGCGGCAAAGGCGCCGCTGGTCATCCCCGCGGCGCTCGTGACAGCACCAAGCCTGCCTAGCAGTCCGGGCTTTGGAGATGCCGGCGCCGCGTCGCGACTCAGTGGTGGCTCCGCGCCTATGGAGAGTTCTCCACCGGTCCGCATATCACGAAACCCGTCCGAGAGGTTAGCAATAACGGATGCCGCGGCATTAATGAGCGTTAGAGTTGTATCGGCCATGTGTTATGGTTGGACAATGGCGGGTAGTACACCAAAGATGATGGGCTGCTGCCCAACATGCGCATCTAGAAAGAATCCAATCACCCAATCCCCCTGCACATAATTAGGGAGTATTCGGGCCTGCGTTACCGGCACCAACGCATACGCCCACGGGAGATCGTCGGTGGGTACCGGGTCTATACTTCTATCGTTCCATCCAAAGATACGCACCTTGCATCGCCCAACGTTCAACGGGTCGTCCAGCGATTCAACGACACCAATAAACCAAACGAAGCCGTCTAGTCCAAGTCGATGTGAAACTGTATCTGATGCCATAATATACTCTATGTTACTACGTCAACGTCTGTTGTATCTTCTGCATATGATATCAGCGGCGCACCCAACGAGTCGCGAGTCGCTTCAATGTGCATACGATACTCCATCACCCCCGTCGAGATTTGAACTAGATTGTGCCGTACATTGGTTACAAGATGGCGGCCGCTATGAAATGGTGTGGGTGTCTGACTCACGGGCGCACTCAAATTGTGAGGCGCATCTACGATAAGTCTCGTTGAAGGATAGTTTAGAATAATCACCGTACCGGCACGCAAATTAGGCTGCCCCGGCACTTCTAACACGGTGCAAAGATGTTGAATTTCGCGCAGTTGTCGATTGCGCAGCACGACCGATTCGTGCCTACGATTGGGTGGGATTACTCCCTCATTCTGTTTTCGGTACGCGGATTCTGAACTGCTCGTGTCCGACAACGCGGTGAATATTTTAGTGTTGCGGTCAATGCTCTGATCGAAATTGTCTGGGTAAAGAGGAAATTTATCTAAGTGGTCATCTTTGAACGTCTTAAATGTTTCGGTATATCGCGAATCCACTTCGTCGAATTTTCGCGCAAAGAAATCTAGATGCAACATTCGGCTGCGAAGCACACCCGTCGTAACATCCGACAACACATCTAATGTGCGCTTTTGCTGAAGTTGAATAATGCTACTAAACGCTTGGGCTTCGTCAATGACCCGCGCACCCGTCAATTTATTTGCATTGACTTGAAAGGTCGCGACCTCCTTGCCCGCTGGATATTTTTGAAGAATTCCGCGAATGCTCCTAAAATAGAATCCGTCTAATGTTTCATAGAAGAGAAAATTGCTGGCATACGGCGCCTCTTCCGTCAACGACAGTGCCGTAAAGTAATTGATGGCTTGTAATGGCGTATAGTTGGGAATAAGCACATCAATCATTCCCGACGTTCTCTCCACTGCATGAAGACGGTCGTCCTCGATTCCTAATCGCGTTTTCATGATGTCTTTGACGGCATCCACACACGTCTCTGTATATCGCTTGGTCATGCGTGAAGACATGCTCGTGAAGAATTCGGGCGTAACTAAGTTAATCGTATAGAGCCGTTCTTCATTTTTAGGAAACGATTGATCGCCAATTTTACGAATACGAAAAGCTCGCTTAAAGATATTTTCTTCACCCAAATAATCAATGACAAACTCAATAAACAGATATTCCGTACCCACCAACGGAAAATATTCAGGGTACCCATCCGTTTCCTTGAGTCGCACCGTTCCCGAGAGCGTGTTCTGAAAGATGCTTTCGTAGATATCCAACGACACAACACTCGCGGAGATATCTTGACCAGACTCT
>Ga0114999_10009426_pt1 | contig 10695 bp, 11 predicted proteins | sample ArcticOcean_MG_C_3_FD_89820 | JGI IMG/M metagenome (GOLD analysis project Ga0114999, IMG submission 89820) | Marine microbial communities from western Arctic Ocean - ArcticOcean_MG_CB8_126 | ecosystem: Environmental > Aquatic > Marine > Oceanic | place: Arctic Ocean: Canada Basin | collected... | reverse complement strand
TAGCCAACCCCATATTTCTCACGGTGCCGCACTGCTATGGTCGATCTTCGCCCCCAAAGGAGCTGCGGGCAAGTCGTTCAATGAGGCGCCGGTGGAGGGGATCAAGAAGCTGACGATACACCGACTCCAGCCCAGCCTCGAGACGGGTGTGCACGCGCATGACAACATGGAGCAGGTCTACTTCTTCACCCAGGGGCGGGGCAAGATGATCGTCGGCGACGAGACCATCGATGTCCGCGACGGTGATGCGGTGTACGGACCTCCCAAGGTTCCTCACGGTCTGATCAATGACAGCGACGACTGGGTCGAGCACCTGATCATGAGTGCCAACGTCCCGTAGCTACGGCCCAGGTGCGGCAAGGGCCTGGTCGTTCAAGCCCCAGTCGTAGGGTATGGCGCGGACCTCGTACCCTGTCGCCCTGTTGAGTTCGATGATTCGCTCCGGGACCAGGTAAAGGCGCAGGTAGTTCATAAGAGTGGCGTCTTTCTCAGGAAATTTTCCCCGGTACCATGCCAGGTAGTCGTCTTCATACCACGTAAGGATGGACGATACATGCACAACCCGCTGGTCGTGGTCGATTCGCAGGTTGCGCGGTTCGTTGGCGAACTTGCGGGTCTCTGATTCAAGCTGTTCTTCGAGGTCGTCGCTGGTGAAGGCGTGTTGGGGCAGGCGCGGACAGCCGTTGGAGGCGCAGTTGATGGCGAAGTGGATCCGGGGCTCGGGAAAGCGCCCGCGAATGACCTCGTTTTCGAGGTCGTAGAGGTTGTAGGACTCGCCGCCAAAGATGAGCTTGCGAAAGTAGAAAAAGCCGCTGGTCGAGGGCATGAAGAAGGCCACTCTTGGCGCCTTTACGTCGGTGACGCTGGTGATCGGGTACTCAGTAAGGGCGGCTGTCAGGGTCGCTGCGTTGTAGGCGTTGATCCAATAGGTGAGACGGTCGTGCGCCCCCGGAAAGAGATTGGGGTGACTGTCTGGGCTGTAGGTGGCCAAGAGCCGATAGTAAGCCTCAAGCGTGCCGGGCGCGGCTTTGAGGCCCTTGTAGTCGACGCGGCCGACGTCGTCGACGTACTGGCGCTGTACCTGCTCCAAGAGCTCATGTGAAAAATGTTCAAGGGGGCGGTGAGCTGGGTCTTCGGCGAGCGGTTCGATCGTCGTGAAAATAGTCAAGAAGGCCACTCCCAGTGTCATGATCACAGGCATGATTCTAACCCTTGTTCGAGAGGAAGGCGGCGGCTACGATCGCTTGGCGTTGCATTGGCAGTTGAAAAGATATTACTTCGGCGATCCACAAGCACTCCATACGACGGAACTAATGCCCATATGATCATCCGAACACAAAAAGAGGCGCCGCGATTTCAGGAGGATGGCACGACCTCGTACCTGCTGGTCTCCCCATGGACGGGTGGTTCGAGCCAACTGACGACCTCGCTGGTTGAAATGGAGCCAGGAGGATTGCAGCGGGCACACCGTCACGAGCCGGAGCAAATCTACTTTTTCATTTCAGGCACCGGAATGATGAGTGTGGAAGACGAAACGTGGGAAGTGACGCCAGGAGACTGCGTTCTGGTACCCGCCAATGCGACCCACAGCATTCGCAATGGTTCTGGCGAAGAGCCCCTGCGCTATTTCGGCGCTGCCGCGCCCGGCTTTCCCGTGGACCAACTCAAGGTGTTGTGGCCACTGCCCAGTGAAGAGCAATCCGGTTCCGCTAGCGCTCAGGAATCGTGAGTGGGCAGATCGAAAAGACATCCAAATACGACTGCAGTCCTTGACCTGTGCGCCGCAGCGAGCGAAGGTACCTCATGGAGGAGCCATAATCGAGTATGAGTAAGAAAGCGCTGATCGTTTGGGGCGGCTGGGACGGGCACGAGCCCGAGGCCTGCATGAAAATTTTCGCCCCGATTCTGGAACAAGACGGCTTCGACGTCACCGTTTCTGATACGATGGACAGCTACACGGACGAAGCTCTGATGAGTGCCCTCGATCTGGTTGTGCCGATCTGGACGATGGGTACCATCGAAAAGGAGCAGGAAGCGGGGCTGCTTCAGGCCATCGAAGGTGGAGTCGGGGTTGCCGGCTGGCACGGCGGTATGGCCGACGCCTTTCGCAACAATACCCACTACCAGTTCATGGTGGGTGGACAGTGGGTGGCACATCCCGATGGGGTGATAGACTACCGGGTGAACATCACCCAACACGATGATCCGATTGTGGAAGGGCTCGACGACTTTGACATGCACTCGGAGCAGTACTACATGCATGTCGACCCGGGTAACGAGGTGCTGGTAACGCCGACGTTCGAGGGCCGGGAAAGTGCGCCCTGGGTCAACGGTACCGTCATGCCGGTCGTATGGAAACGACTCTGGGGCAAGGGCCGCGTGTTCTACTCAACGCTGGGTCACGTGGCGTCCGACTTTGACGTTCCCCAAGCCCGGGAGATTCAACGGCGGGGGATGCTCTGGGCGGCCAGGGTTACTTGAGCGCCAATCAGCGGCAGCGCGACACCTATTCTCGAAAGACCAATAAGCATGGACATAACGCAGACGATAAAAAAGTTACAGAACGAGAGCGCTCACAAGGTGAGCCATGCGGTCGGTGACCTGAATGCGCCTTGGAAAAAGGTCGAGCGCAACCGGCGCACGCGGCGCCTGAAGCGAGGTGTTGTCATCAGCGGTTTCCTGTTGGGATTGGCAGCGGTCGCTGGCGTGCTGGTGTACGCGATTCTCAATGAATCGTGGCGGCTATCTAGTGATTGACTAGCGCTAGCCAATGATTGAGTTCCAGGCAGATGATTGACTGATGTCCAGAAAACGCGTGCTGATCACCGGTGCGGCAGGCCGGATCGGCAACGCCTGCGCGCGCGGTCTACGCGATCGCTACGACCTGCGCCTGATGTACCACCGCACGCCGCTGGAAGACGATTTCGGGCAGGAGGTCATCCAGGGTGCGGCCGGTGATCTGGAGCGTATGGAAGAGGCGGTCGACGGCATGGATGCGATCGTTCATATGGCCGGCAATCCCAATGTCGATGCGCCGTGGGACTCCATCCTGGAGTCCAACATCGTCGGTTTGTACTGCCTGTACGAAGCGGCACGCCGCCGCCAGGTGCGGCGCATTGTTTTCGCCAGCTCCAATCACGCCACCGGGTTTTACGAGCAAGAGGGCACCTACACGACGGCCGCCATGCCGGCGCGGCCTGACAGTTACTACGGTGTCAGCAAGGTGTTTGGAGAAGACCTGGGCCGCTACTACCATGATCAGTTCGGGTTGGAGATCATCTGTCTGCGTATCGGCTCATTTCAACCGGATGAGGCGGTGCTCAATCGAACCGACGATCGCATCCTCTCGACGTGGCTCAGCCACCGGGATTGCATCCAGCTGGTGTGGCGCAGCATTGAATCGACGACAAAGTACGGGATTTACTACGGCATCTCGGGGAACAGCCGAGCCTACTGGGATATCAGCAATGCGGTCGGTGAGCTCGGCTATGCACCCGAAGACGACGCCGAGCGTTTGGCCTAGTGCCGATTGTAGTTGAACCAATTGTAGTTGAACTATGGGAGTGGGCACCTATCTTTCTTGCCATCGCTAAGGCAAGACGCGCCCCGGTGTGGGCGAAGAGCGTGCAAGGCGAGGACAACATGCAAAAATGGGATAAAACGTGACAGAAACCGAAGTGTCAGCAAATCAGGAATTTGGCCTCATCGTGCTCGAACAGGGCAAGCCGCAACAGGCTCTGGCGAAGTTTTTGAACCTGCTGCTCAACTACCAGTACGGCTTTACGGCTTGTCGATCATGGTGGCGCCCGACTTGAGGAAGGCGGCTTCACTGCTTTCCGAACATGGCCGACACATCCGCTGTGTTTGTGCGATTCAGGGCGATGTCATCAGCAGTGACATCACCATCAAGGGGCTAAGCCTGATGGGGAAGACGCCGCTGTTTCTGCTGCTGCCCACTAGCAAGCTGGGCTTACAGCGCATGGCCTGCCCTGAGGCGGAGTCTGTCTATTTCTGTGCCTGGGAGCGTGCGTTCAGCCAGTCGACGGCATCGCTGCAGCATGTCGTCAGCCAGGTACTGGAACAGCGCGGCATCGGCAATCTCTTCACTGAACTCGACACCGTTCCTTACCCGGTGCTGCAAAAAAAGGTCGACCGCCGTCTCCGCAGTATCAACACGCTGCCAACCTTGCCCGAAATCATCATGCGCGTCATGCGCCTGGTCAACGATCCGAAGACAACGCCGGAGGAGCTGGACAGGGTCCTGTGCATGGACCCGTCCATTGTCATGAAACTGTTGCAGGTCATGCGCTCCCCGGTATTCACGGGAACAGGCGGACGCACGGCGAAGTGGACGCTAAAAGAGATCATCACCCGACTGGGCGTAAAGAAAGTCGGTGCCATCGCGCAGCAAGTGAAGATGATTAACAGCCTGGTCAAGCCAGAGGACAGCAAGTTCGATCTGCAGCGGTTCTGGGAGCACTCTGTCGGCTGTGCCATCGTCGCCGACAAGCTCTACACGGAACGCCTGGTCCACCTCAAGTCCGAGCTTGAGTTCAACGACTACTGGATCGGCTCGCTCCTGCACGACGTCGGCAAACTGGTGATCGGCTTCTTCTTCTGGGATTGGTTCGTCCGGGTCGAAACCCACCGCAAGGAAAAGGGCGGCAGTTTTCGCGGCGCTGAGCAAGATCTGGGGGACGTGGCCAGCCACGACCGCATTGGCCAGCTGATGCTGTTGAACAACAATATGGGGGAGGATGCGGTGGCGGCCGTCGCCCAGCACCACAAAGCGGCCGGGGCGACCGACCTGGTGCACCTCGTCCATTTAGCCAACAACCTGTGCAAGGACCTCGGCCTGGGCTACCTGCCAGGGGAGGAGCCCGAGTACGACGCTGAGGTGCTCGCGGCGTTGTCGATCAGCCCGAGCCGGCTCGAAGAGATCCGTGATGAGTTGGCCAAAGAAGTGGTTGATGAGGTCAGAGCGATGGTAGAACAGTGTATGTGACAGGTCGTCAGTGACGACCCGTCACTGACGGGTCGTCATCCCTTGCCAGCCTGCTCTTCGAGAAACGCTTTCTTGAACCGATAGTCCCGCGTTGTGTCGACGGCTACCAACCCTGAGCGGATCAGGTGCCTGTTGACCGGGGTTCGATTACGCAGGTACACGTACGCCGATGGGGTCTCCTCAGTGGCCGGTTCGCTGGCGTCCATCCGCAAGTACACCCTTTTTCCTCCGACGATGTTGCGCAGGTACTCGATAGCCTTGCGGGCGTGGCGCTTGATCGGTTTAACCCCGAGTAGGCGTACGTGCTCTCCAGACGACAACAGAACCTCATTCGGCGCCACAACTTCATCCACCGTAAAGAGCTTCTCCTGCCTGGTTTCACTGCCATCGACCTTGGAGCCGAAGCTGGCTGTGCGGGGATCCACCTTGAGATCGACGCGCACGGGGTCATGGAAGAGGTAGGGGAGGGTGTCAAGCAGCGTCTTATCCGTGTTGCGCTTGGGGGATCGCTCGAATCGCACATCTCCGCTGCCGAGCTTGGTCTCGATTACCGCAGCGAAATCAGGATTGATCTCATAACCAATTGAGTCTCGCTCCAGGCGCCCCGCCGCCAGCGAAGTCGTGCCGCTGCCGAGGAAGGGGTCAAGGACGGTGTCGCCGACGAAGGAGAACATCTTGATGAGTCGTCGTGGCAACTCCTCGGGAAACATCGCCAGATGCTGTCGCTGTCGTTCGCCAGGGAAATGCCAATGGCCGTTGAAGTAGGTGTTCCACTCGCTGCTCGACAGTTTCGACTGCTCCTTACAGCCAGCGGAAGGGGTTGGTGCTTTGCCCATTTTCCGAAACAGCAGGATGAATTCGTAGTCGAGTTTGACAACGCCGTTGCGCGGGTAGGGGTAAGAGCCCATGATAGCGCCTCCTCCCGTCGTGTTCGTCGTCGTCACTTTCTGCCAGATAACGGCTCCCATGTAATCGAATCCAACCGTCTCGCAAAAGCGGATAATTTCGGTGCGAATCGGGATGACCTTGTAGCGGCCGTAAAACGCCGAGCGGGCGAATTGATCGCCGATGTTGACGCACAGGCGGCAACCCGGATGCAGGACCCGATGGCAGTTGCTCCACACCAAGTTCAAGTGGTTGACGTAGCTCTCGTAGGAATCGCTGAACCCCAACTGGTCGTCGTGGCCGTAGTCCTTGAGCTGCCAGTAAGGTGGCGAAGTTACGACGAGGTGAACGCTGTGGTCGGCGACCTCGTTCATATGACGAGCGTCACCAAGGATGACGCGATGCTTCACTGGCCTTTTGCTCACCGGCGGCCGCGGTTGGCGCGCGCGGCACGGGCGCGTGTCAGCATAGCGTCTGCCAGCATCGGTTCCTCGCGTGCTTTGTAGGTACGACTGAGGGCGAGAAGTGTCTGTACGATTTGCTCACCATGAGGGTCGAGGTGCTCAGCCTCATCCAGCGCTGAATCATACATCCGCTGTGCGTAGGCGTAGTTTCCACGCCCGAAGGCCCGATCGCCGGCCTCCTGGAAAGCAGACCAATGGCGGTCTTGAAAACCGGCATAGGCGAGCCACATCAAGAGGCATACTGCGACGCCGATCGCAATCACCCAGGGGGCCTGACCGGCACTCGATCTGTTGCGGCCACGGCTGGACGCCGGCTTCTTGCGCCGCTTCTTAGTAGCCCTGGCTTTGCCCACGGAGTTTCATCCGTCCGTTTGCGGTTCGTAGCCGCGACACTCCCGCACCGGCAGGCTCGGATATCGCGGGTACTCGGCGTCTTCTGCAGATCGCGAACACAGAAAGAAGAGGGAACCTCTCGAGGACTCGATCCGTCGTGCGCACCGGCAGCGTTCACACAGACCAGGATTCGGTAATTCACTTGTAGCCACTGTGGACAATATACCACATCGCCTGGGACACGACATGTGGCCTGTCACGCGTCTGTTGCCGGCAGCCGAGCTGGGGCGCTATCTTCCCCGCATGCAGAGTGACCCAGCCAGCAATGAGGAGGAGCGCCCACGGCAGCACGGGTCGGGTGTGGCCCGCAGAGTCGTGGGGCCGGCAGCCGCTTTCGCCGCTGTGGGGAATCTATTAATATATCGACAGAAGTTGCAACCTCTTGGGGGCAGGAACACGAGAGGTTGTGTAAAATGGTTGTAAGTCTACTAAAAACAGATCTTTAAAATTTCACTCCGGGCGCCAGATGCCGTCACGGCCCTTCTCTACGACGCGCTTGGCGCCGCGTTTCAATACCGGCCCCAGTTCGCCGCTTTCGGAGTCGCGCTGGGCGATCACTCTAACCTCAGGATCGTCCGGGTCAATGATTATCTTGTAGGGAATGCGCCGCATTTGTCCGGCGACTCTAACTTCAACGCGACCGATCAATGCGCCCATGTTCTTTTCGTCATCTGAGAGGTCATCGGCCGCTGATAACTCGCTATCCGTCTCGGTTGCCGTCGTCGTGCCGGCCTCTTCGCCGCCCCCCTGCTCGGCTCGCTCGGCGATCACTTTTTGTTCGATTGAGTCGATGATGCTGTTGCCTCTCTCCTCGATCGCCTCTTTCTCATCTCCGGTCAGGTCTTTGAAGACGCGCCGCAATCGCCGCTGCAGAAAGTTTTCCGCCTGCTTGCGCGCTTCCTCCGTGTCGTCGGTGCCGCGAAAAAACTCTTCGACCGTCAGCTGCACCTTCAACAGCCGAATCTCCTTGCGCCACGGAGTTGGCTTGATGAGGTGGTTGATTATGGCGATCAGGCAGCGCATATCAGCCGCGGGACGCACACGGTTGCCGCTGTCTTCTCCGTTCAGTCTTTCCGACATCTCCTCAGGGCTCTGTTCGCGCAGCTGATCGACGAAATCTTCTTCGATCGTGAGGTTGTCGATGTGTTCGTTGCCGCGTTTGATGACATAGCTTTACGGAGGCAGGCCGACCGAGATCATGCGAATTTCCTGATCACTGCGGTCCATGATATTGATGACCTCTTTGAGCAGCTCCGAGTCGGCGGCCAGCTCGCTCGCGGCCCGCTCCATTGTTTCACCGCCCTTGCCTTCATCGAGGACGCCCTTGTTGAAGATCAAGAACCGGAGGGCTTCGTCGTTTGAGGTGGACATGCGCTTCATCGCCTCGAAGGTCTGCACAAAGCGCACCGCATAGTCCACCGCGCCGGCGAGCTTGCTCTCGATCTCGTCTCTTGCGGCTTGACTCAAAAGGGAGTTGCGCAAGCGCTCGCCTTCGGATCGGTTGATTTCGCCGCTGGCCACTCGTTCGTTGATGTCGCTGAGCGCGCGGATCTTTTCGCCGTCCTCGCTGGAGATGAAGCCCTGCTGCACATAGGATTCGACGTGGTTAGCGGCGTTGGCGATTTCGCGTTTGGTGATGGCGGCACGGGTTTGATTCTCTTCCGCAGAGTGCTCACCGACCTCAGTCTCAGACACGGTGCCCTCATCGAGGGCTTCGCGCACGTCCTCACCCACTGGCGGTGGTGGTGCCTCACTGGCACTCAGCGGCTCCGTGGGGGGATGGTGTTGCAAGAACTCCTTGTTGCCCTTTACGACCTCGATCGCGTGGCTGACGCAGATTTTACCATCGATGAGTGAGGGGTCGATGCGAGCATCCTCGAGAAATCCCTGCACCCATTCGCGCGTCTTGAAGCGCTCGATGCTGCCGTCGCCCGCCTGCTCTATTCTGCTCGGATCCCACTCCAGCTTGAATACACCATTCTGGAAGGCCTTGGTGACGCTGTTCTGGACGCCGCGGGCCACGAGCCTATCGGGATGCTCGACATTGAACGCCTGGATCGCCGCGCGAAAAAGCTCCTTGAGCGTCGAGGTTGGGTCGGCTCCGGTTACCGCCAGGTACTCCGACTCGACGGCGAGCTGATAGTCCTCCGTCGTAATCAACGCGTCGCCGCGGTCCAGGCGTACGAAGATCCGCTCCCAGAGCTGGTCGTGGACCTCGTCCGGGAGAATCGTATAGGTGTCGGGCAGCGAACCATTCATCCGTGACCCATGGCTTATTCATAGGTCATGCATCGGGTGTACTCATACATTGAGTCCATAAACACAGCGAATACCGATCCAGGAACTCATCTGTTAATGTGTAAAATATGGAGAATTCAGATAAATATGTGGTAAATATTTTCTCGTGTAGTATCCACAACTAATTTATATACAATATTTTACGCTGATAACTGCGCGCCCCGGTCCGGCCTGATCGGGGCCACAAAAAGGCGCCACAAAGGCGTCGGAGCGACGATAAAGTCGTGCAAAGATCAACGCCAAAAAATGATCCCGGTCACGTTTAGGGTCATATGGACAAAAAATGTCAAATGGCCCACACACACGCAAGTCCATTCACCCAAATGGAAGCTCCAACTGGCCACCACCGGCGAGCTCCTGCGGACAGACTCGGATGCAGGACGGGTCGTCGAAACCTGCTTTGTTGACCTCCGTCCCCACTTCGACTGCGGTAAGATCATCATGAGGGTATGGGCGCAGGAGACCTTGCAGGCTTCCCGTATCCGTTTGTGGATCAAGCCATCGTTGGCGCTCTTCACCAGTCAAAATAGCCGGCATGCGCTGGTGGATGGCTGCGGTAAACGGGTTTGGCTGTGTCGTTAACACCGCACATGTGCGCACAATGGCGCCACCAGGGGCCTTCCACTCCTCCCACAATCCGGCCATGACGAACGGGTCCTGATCGGCGCGATGGATATAATGCGGCAAGCTTCGATCTCTGACGCGCTTCCACTCGTAGTAGCCGCTGGCAGGGATGAGACATCGGCGCCGTCTGAAGGCGTCCCTGAAGGCAGGCTTCTCGCTGGCCGATTCTGCACGGGCGTTGATCATTCCGCTACCCAGGGCCGGGTCCTGAGCCCAAGAGGGTACGAGGCCCCATTTGAAGGGCTCGAGGGTCCGGGATTCGTGTTCGACAATGGCGCTCACAGGTTGCGATGGCGCTATGTTGTAGCGCGGCACCAAGTCCATGAGTACCTGTTCAACCGTAAAACGTTCTGCTATATCTTCGGTGCTGTGATGTAGGGTGAATCGGCCACACATCTTAGGTCCGTCCTTCTTCTGGCGAGCCTCACATCAGCTAGTCGTAGCAGGCACAACCTAAACAACCGAAGCATCAGGCTCCAGACGCGCGATGATGCAGGGCGACCTAAACGAGGGCCATAATCTCATGGCGGAAACGGCGGGCACAGCAGCGTGTGGGGAGGCGATGACGCCTCTGGATCCCGATCTCAGGGATGGGTTGATTGAACACCTCGGGGGCTTTGTCAGTGAGAACAGGCGGCAGCGGATCGAGCGGGTACTGGAGCGCCGGACGCGGTGTGTGACGGTGCTGTTGGAGGATGTCTACCAACCTCACAATGCCAGCGCGGTACTGCGCTCTTGTGAGTGTTTCGGGGTGCAGGATGTGCATGTGTTCGAGGGACGCAACTCGTACAGCCCCAGTCCGGAAGTCGCCATGGGTGCGGCACAGTGGTTGGATCTGATAATGCACGGGACTGGAGATGAGACGATCGCCAGCTGCTGCGATGAGCTTCGGGCGAAGGGATATCGTCTTGTGGCGGCGACACCAGCAGAAGACGCCGTGACGCTTGATGATCTGCCGGTGAGCGGGAACCTGGCGATCATGTTGGGGACGGAAGAGGCGGGGTTGTCGGCGGCGGCATTGCAATG
>Ga0114999_10009424_pt1 | contig 10699 bp, 10 predicted proteins | sample ArcticOcean_MG_C_3_FD_89820 | JGI IMG/M metagenome (GOLD analysis project Ga0114999, IMG submission 89820) | Marine microbial communities from western Arctic Ocean - ArcticOcean_MG_CB8_126 | ecosystem: Environmental > Aquatic > Marine > Oceanic | place: Arctic Ocean: Canada Basin | collected... | reverse complement strand
GATGATGACTGCAGCAGGAACAATCCCTGCGGCAAAAGTATTAGTGGTAGGTGCCGGTGTGGCTGGTCTACAAGCGATTGCAACTGCAAAAAGAATGGGCGCAATAGTGTTTGCAACAGATGTTAGGGTGACATCAAAAGAACAAGTTGAAAGCTTAGGTGGAAAGTTTTTAACTGTTGAAGGTACTGAAAATCTTGAAACAGAAGGTGGATATGCAAAAGAAGCATCAGATGAATTTAAAAAGAAACAAGAAGAGTTGTTGGCAGAAACTTTAAAGAAAATTGATATTGTAATATGTACTGCTTTAATTCCAGGTAAAAAAGCGCCACTAATTATTAAAGATACTATGATAAGCAATATGAAACCAGGTTCTGTTATTTATGATTTAGCTGCTGTACAAGGGGGAAATTCAGCATTTACTGAAGTGGATAAGATTATAGTTAAACAAGGTGTAAAAATTATGGGTGAAGCAAATATTCTTAACAAACTGCCCATTTCAGCATCGAACTTATATTCAAAAAATGTTCTTAATTTTGTGTCAAATCTATATGATAAAGAAAATAAAAAAATTAATATAAATTTAGAAGATGAAATAATTGAAAAAACGTTAATTAAATAAAATTATGGAAATAGATCCCTTTATATTTAGATTAAGTATATTCATTTTATCGATTTTTATTGGATATTATGTTGTCTGGAGTGTTACTCCATCTTTACATACACCATTAATGTCAGTTACAAATGCTATCTCTTCAGTAATAATTGTTGGAGCTATTATTGCGGGATTAGCAGGAAATTCTGATAGTGTTTTTACGATTTCAAATATTCTTGGTTTCTTGGCAATATCTTTAGCGGCTGTAAATATATTTGGTGGGTTTTTAGTGACACAAAGAATGCTTCAAATGTACAAAAAGAAAAAGAAAGATAAATAATTATGTCAGCAGATCTATCGGCAATATTCTATTTAATTTCAGGAGTGCTATTTATATTGGCACTAAGAGGCCTTTCATCGCCTGAAACTTCAAGGCAAGGTAATTTTTTTGGAATTTTAGGCATGACAATTGCCATTACAGTCACCTTTTTATCAGTGGGAAGTTTTTCTAGTGGGTTCACCTATGTGTTAATTTTTTTATTAATAGGAGGTCTTATTGGGGCATTCATAGCTTATAAAATACCAATGACAGCCATGCCAGAATTGGTAGCAGGATTTCATAGTTTGGTCGGTTTATCAGCAGTATTTGTTGCAATATCAGCTTTTCTGAATCCGGAAGCTTTTAATCTTGGATCGCCAGGAAGTATAAAACTTGCAAGTTTAATTGAGATGTCAATTGGAGCTGCTGTTGGAGCTATAACTTTTTCAGGTTCAATTATTGCGTTTTTAAAACTCCAAGGAATAATGTCAGGTTCTCCAATAACTTTTAAAGGTCAGCATTTGTTTAATGCTTTATTATTAATTTCAATTGTAGTTTTAACTTACTTGCTATGTTCAACACAATCTTCTAACTTTTTTTGGATAATGTTAGCTGTTTCATTTTTGATTGGATTTTTATTAATAATTCCAATAGGTGGAGCAGATATGCCAGTAGTAATTTCGATGTTAAATTCTTACTCTGGTTGGGCAGCAGCAGGAATTGGTTTTACTTTAGAAAATAGCGCATTAATTATAACTGGAGCTCTTGTAGGTTCCTCTGGGGCAATCTTATCATATATAATGTGTAAAGGTATGAACCGCTCCTTCTTTAATGTTATACTGGGTGGATTTGGTGCATCAGAACAATCAGCCTCTTCTGGAGGTAAAGAACAAAGACCAGTTAAAAGTGGAAATGCAGAAGATGCAGCTTTTTTAATGAAAAATGCATCATCAGTTATAATTGTTCCAGGCTATGGAATGGCAGTAGCTCAAGCACAGCATGCACTAAGAGAGATGGTGGATACGCTTAAAAAGAATGATATCAAAGTTACTTACGCTATTCATCCCGTAGCTGGAAGAATGCCTGGGCATATGAATGTACTATTAGCTGAGGCCAATGTACCCTATGATGAGGTTTTTGAATTAGAAGAAATCAATAATGATTTTGCTAATGCAGATGTTGCATTTGTAATAGGTGCAAATGATGTAACAAATCCTGCAGCAAAAAATGACCCACAAAGTCCAATTTATGGAATGCCCGTTTTAGATGTTGAAAAGTGTAAATCTGTATTATTTGTAAAAAGAAGTTTATCACCTGGATATGCTGGGATTGATAATGATTTATTTTATAAAGAAAATACTTTAATGTTATTTGCAGATGCTAAAAAAATGACTGAGGACATAACTAAAAATCTTTAAATTAATGAAAACTAAAATATTTTGCGATATTGCAGAACTAAACTTAATTAAAAAATTTAATAAAAAAAAAATTGTTAAAGGCTTCACAACCAACCCAAGTTTAATGAGAAAAGCAGGGGCTAAAGATTATAAAGCTTATTCAAAAAAAATATTAGAGATTTGCAAAACAAAACCAGTCTCTCTTGAAGTGTTTGCAGACGAATATAAAGAGATGAAAAAGCAAGCTCTTCAAATAAACAAATGGGGAAAAAATGTTTATGTAAAAGTACCCGTTGCTAATTCCAAGGGTGTATTCATGAGTAAAATTATTAAAGAATTAAATAATTTAGATATTAAACTCAATATTACTGCGGTATATAGCTCCAAACAAACTGAAAAAATAATTAAATTAATTAATAAAAAAACCAAAGTTATAATTTCAATATTTGCAGGAAGAGCTGGTGATACTGGTAAAGACCCTGTCCCAGAATTTAAAAAAAGCATAGCAATCGCAAAAAAATTTAAGAATGTAGAGATATTATGGGCAAGTGTTAGAGAGCCTTATAATTTTTTACAGGCAAAACAATTGGGTTGCCATATAATCACCATACCGCCCAATACGATAGAAAAAATAGAAAATTTTGGTAAATCGTTTGATCAACTCACAAGAGAAACAGTCAAGGCATTCCTAGTTGATAGTAAAAAATCTAAATTTAAGATTTAAAGGTTAAAAAAAATAATAGATGTTAGTAAAAAAAAATAAATACTTTATTTTAATTTTTATTTTATACCTGACATTACTATTTGGTCTTTTTATAAGTGAAGATTTGCTTCAAGGTGCAAAAATTGACTATACCAATATATTAACAAACAAATTAAGTTTATTTAAAAATGACATAATTTATTATTTTAAAAACTATGAAGAATTAGGATTAAGACATTCACCAATTTTTCAAATTTTTCATATCATATTCTTAAATTTTTTTCAGAATGACTTAATTTTTAGAATTGTAAATATACACCTCAATCTTTCAATAGTATTAATTTTTTTTCTTTCATTAAATCTTAAAATGAAAAAAAATTCACTAAACAATTTATTAATTTTAACATCTATTTTATTTCTCATGCCTTCTTTTAGATCATATTCAATATGGCCAGATAGTTTTCTATCAGGATTTATTTTTTTTATGCTATCAGTATTTTACTCATTAAAATTTATAGAAAGTGACAAGAATAAAAAAAATTATTATGCTTATTTAAATATAATTTTCTTAAGCATATCCTCATATATAAGCCCAAATTTTGCTACTTTTTCAATATTTTATTTTTATATTTTTTATGCATATTTTAAATTCTCTAGAAATTTATTAAAAATAGTTTTTCTAAATATAATCTTGTCATTACCTGCCTTTTTTTATTTATTTATTATGGATAATAATTTTATCAATACAGAAGGGCAATGGGTTGATAATCTAGGTACTTTTTCATTATACAACCTTGCAAATAAAATAATTATTTTACCTACAATATTTATCATCTATTTTATTCCATTTTTGATTATTTATTTTAATCAATCAAAGCAAGGGTTATTGTTACATCTTAAGAAATTAAATTATTATCATTATATAATAATATTATTACCTTTTGTTTTTATTAAATATTTTAATTATGGTGAGATTAGTAAGGTACTTGGTGGTGGAGGTTTATTTTATAATTTATTAAAGTTTTATAATTTAATAGAAATTAAGTTGGCTATTATTTCTTCAATATCGATTTTTGTAATACTATTATTTTCAGCAAACAATTTAAGGAATTCAATATTTATTATTTGCCTAATACTATCAAGTCCTCAACTTACAATTTATAATGTTTATTTTGATTTAATACTATTTATCTATCTTTTTTTATTTTTTAATAATAATCTATTTGAGACTAAAAAAATACTTAAACAAACAAAATACGTCAAAATTTTTTTTGTATATTATTTTTTTATCCTTAACTTATATATTTTTAAAAACAGTTTTTATAATTTAATTCAAAACATATAAATGGAACAAACTGATCTAACACTTATTATTCCTGCAAAATATGAAAGTGAGTCTCTACCGATAATATTGGATGATTTAAAAAAATTTAATTTTGAAATAATAGTTTCGCTACGTCCTGAAGATGAATTAACAATAAAGGCAATTAAAAGTCATAATGTGAGAATCATAATGCAAAAGAACAAGGGTTATGGAAATGCATTAATAGAGGGAATTAATGCATGTAAAACAAAATATTTTTGTATTTTCAATGCCGACGGATCTTTTGATGAGAACGATTTGCCTAAAATGCTTGATTTAAATAAAAAAAATGATTTTATTTTTACTACAAGATATGACCACGGAGCTAGTAGCGATGACGACACGATAGTAACTTTTATTGGAAATAAGTTCTTTTCATTGTTGGGGAAAATTTTTTTTTCATTAAATATTACTGATATTTTATATACATATGTGATGGGTAAAACTGAATCATTTAAAAGATTAAATATTATAAATAATGATTTTAGATTTTGTGTAGAATTTCCTATTAAAATTCAAAGAAAAAACATGAAATATTACTCAATGGCATCCCATGAAAAAAAAAGAATTGCTGGAAAAAAAAAAGTAAGTCCATTTAAAGACGGGTTTTTAATCTTAATTGAAATGATAAGATTATTTTTTTTTAAAAATTAATCTTTAAAACTATTTATTTTATCTATTCTTTAGTTTTGATAAAAACATATAAAATGATTTAATGAATATTATATTTGTATATCTAATAAAATTATAAATTGATTTTTACAATTAAAAATATAAGTAAGTATAATGAATAAATTAGTTCCTAACAAAAAAATCTATGCAGTAGTTATTTGTTATAATAGTGAGCCAGTAATTGAAGATCTTTATAATAAAATTGATCAAAATTTATTTGACAAAATTTATTTTTTTGATGATAACTCAACAGATAATTCTTACAACATTGCTAAAAAATTTGATTGGCATGTTGTTAAAAATGAAAAAAACTTAGGACATGGTGGCAATCTTAAAAAAGCAATAGAAACTGCCTTTTTGGACGGAGCAGATTATGCCTTAGAGATACATGGGGACAATCAATACAATCCAAATTCAATAATAAATGCAAAGGACCTATTAAATAATGACTGTGATTTGATAATAGGCTCAAGATTCGTCAATAGAAACCCATATCTTGATGATGATATGCCTTTTTTTAGATTTGTTTCAAATAAAATAATGAGCACCCTAACTAGTAAACTACTTTCTATAAATTTATCTGAATTTCATACAGGTTTCAAAATTTTTGGTAAAAATTTTTATAAACAAATACCATTTAAGAATTGTTCGAATAATTATTTATTTTCATTTCAAATTATTCTTTTAACTAAATATTTTAATTTAAAATATGATGAAATAAGTATTACCTCAACATATGCTGGTTTTAGATCTTCATGTGGATATTTTCAGGGTTTGATTTATGTAGCAAATAATTTTATTGAAATGTTATTTTATTTTTTAGCTAAACTAAATATTTATAAGAGTAAAATTTATAAAAATAAAAATTTGTTTCCTAAAAGTTGATAAAAATTTTGAAAGTATATAGTCAGTTAAATTTTAATTTTATTGTGCATTTATTATTTTTTTTAATTTAGAAATATTCATTGACGGATTTTGAGGGAACATTTTTTTCCCTGACTTTTTTTTAATGTTTTTATTATATTTTTTTGCAAAAGAATAAACTGATTGAATTTCACCACCCACATTTATGATTCCTTTTTTATCTAATATTTTAGGAATAATTTTTACAACTTCCTCATGGAAAATGAAGTTTGTTTTGATATCATTAAAGGCATACTTATGTAAAAAGGGCTTTTCACACATGGTAATTCTCAAAATTAAAGAATTTTTATACATTGCAACAGCACATTCACCTCCTAATTTAGACCATGCATAATTATTTATAGGCAAAACAGGGTCATTTTCATTGTAGTTACCTTTTTTGCCTGGATAAACATATCCAGTTGAGAAATATATAAGCTTAATTTTAAGATCGGAGCAAACCTTAACCATATTTGCTGTGCCAATAATATTTAGATCAATACTTTTTGAAATTTTCTTATCATGAATATCCATGGGTCTTGATAGCGCTGCACAATGTATCAAATATTTTGGTTTTATTTTTTTTAAATAAGTTTTGGTGGATAGAATATCTAAAATATCAAGCAATTTTTTATTAGGGTAATATATGTCATGTATTTTATTGTAAGACTTGAGAATCTTAGCAAATCTTCCATCTCCACCAGTAATAACAATTTTATTTTTCTTAGCCATTCACTAAAAACTTATTTAATTTTGAATAATAATATATAATAAGAGAATAACACATATTATGAAAAAAAAATTTTTAAATTTAGGGAAACAACCTCTTGCAAATTCTTTTTTAAGTAGCAAAAGCAAAAGCAGCAAACAAAAGGAATTTTTTTATAATTTATCTGTGTCTTTTGATACCAAAAATTACCTAGTATCAATAACGAACCCAGTTAATCCAAAGATGCAATATACAGATAAGTACGCGCATAGGGCATCAGAGTCAAAAACTATGAGAAATGCTTTTAAAAAGACTGCAAAGAATCTTAGAGATAAATATTCACCAAAATTAATAATGGAAATTGGAAGTAATGATGGAGTCTTTCTAAAAAATTTTCCTAAAAAATCAGTTATAGCTGTGGAACCATGTAAAAATTTAGCAAAACTAACAAGTAAAAAATTTAAAACCTACCCCTATTTCTGGGATAAAAAATTAGCAAAAAAAATATTTAATAACCAAAAAAAAACTGACCTTATATTTTCAGCCAACACAATTTCACATATACCTAATATTAAAGAAACATTTCAATCTATAGAATATAGCTTATCTGAGAATGGTGTTCTGATTATAGAAGATCCATCGTTAAGATCTGTAATAAAGTCAAATTCATATGATCAATTTTATGATGAGCATGTTTATGTTTTTTCAGCACTTGCAATTAACAATATAGCAGAAAAATATGATTTAAAACTTTTTGATATTGAGGAAGTGGAGAACCACGGTGGATCATTAAGATATCATATATCAAAAAAAAAATCGAAATACAGGGAGTCTATTAGATTAAAAAAAATGATTAAAATTGAAAAAAACAATGGACTAAATAACATTAAAACTTTTTATAATTTTGCTAATAGAGTGAAGAAATCAAAAAAAGAATTAATTAAGATGCTTAAGTCACTTAAAAAAAAAAATAAAAAAATTATTAGTTACGGGGCAACATATAAATCAACAACAGTTTTTAATTATTGCAATATTGATAATAAATACTTTGACTATGTTACTGACACAACTTTGAATAAACAAGGCAAGTATACGCCAGGAAAACATTTACCTATCATGTCGCCGGAGGAAGGCTTTAATAGTTCAGTAGATTACGCTTTTTTAGGAGCATGGAATTTTAAAAAAGAAATTCTAAATAAAGAAGCAAGTTATATTAAAAGAGGAGGAAGGTTTATTACACACGTTCCGACAGTGAAAATTTTAAAAAAATAATAATGAACCTAAAATTAAGTAGCTGGTTTAAAGCACAACAAAAAATCAATAAAATTAATATTAGTTTTGTAGATTTTCCAAATGTTAAAAATTGGACAGCTAATAACAACGAAATATTTCATAATAGTAAGAAGTTTTTTAAGATAATAGGTGTCAAAGTTAAAACAAATTTTTATAAAAAAAACTGGGACCAGCCAATTATACTGCAAAACGAAATAGGTATACTTGGCATATTAAAAAACCTTAAAAATAATAAATACTTATTACAAGCAAAAGTAGAGCCAGGTAATATAAATAAACTTCAATTTTCACCCACAGTTCAGGCTACAAAAAGTAATTATAATCAAGTACATGGAGGAAAAAAAGTACCATATCTTGATTATTTTTTGAATATTAAGAAAAAATTCAATCATAATCAATCTGAACAAGGCTTTAGGTATTTTAATAAACTAAATTCAAATATTTTAGTTGGTATAAAAAAAAATATTAAATTAAAGCAAGGTTTTATTTGGGTTTCTTTAGCACAACTTTGTGAAATGGTGAGAAAAAAAAACTTACTTAATATGGATACTTTATCTGTTGTCTCATCAAATATTTCTTTAAATAAAATAGATAATTCGATTAATAAACTCAAAGCCGTTAATCAATGGATAAAAAAAAAGGACAAATCTTTTTTTTTGAAGAGTTCAATAATTCCGTTGTCAGAACTTAAAGATTGGCAATATGACAAGAAAAGCATAACACATAAAAACAAAAAACATTTTTCAATAATAGGAATTAAAATAAAAACAAATAAAAGAGAAATAAATGAATGGTCTCAACCGATCTTAAAAGGTAAAAATTTAGCAATCGCTGGGTTTATTATTAAAAAAATTAATAAAACAAATCATTATTTGTGTAGATACATATTAAAACCAGGCCTAAAAAAGAGTGCATTAACTTGTACGGCAAATTCATCTGATCTTAAAAGATATAAACAAGATAATAATCTTTCTACATTCCAAAAAAATATTATTGGTAACTATTTTCTAAATAAAGATTTAAAAAAATATAAGATATATGACAATATAATGTCTGATGAAGGGGGCAGGTTTTTTCATTGCCAAATAAGATACCTGGGCTTAACTTTAAAGGAAAATTCTAAGATTAATTTACCATCTAATTACATTTGGATTTCACATAATCAAATGGTTAACTTGATAAAAAATAAAAAGATTGATATTGAGGCACGCTTATTATTTGGAAGTTTAAATATTGATAAATTAAAATAACTTGAGCTTATAAATTGAAAATATTATTATTAGGATACTCTAATTTAGCAAAAAAAAGATTGTTAGGTTTTTTTACAAATAAAAAAATTAATATTTCAATTGCATCAATATCCCATAAAAAAAAAATTAAAAATATTTCAAAGCAATATAGCTCTTATGATCTTGCATTAAAAAACTCAGATGCAGATTTAGTATATATATCTCTGCCAAATTCCTTGCATTATAAATGGGCTTTCAAAGCTCTTAAATTAGGCTATCACGTTATAGTGGATAAGCCGCTGTGCGATACAAGTTATGAATTGAATAAATTAATTAATTTGTCATACAAAAATAAAAAATTATTATCTGAAGCAACATTCTTTAATTATCATAGTCAATTTATTAAGTTGATTAAACTTATTGGAAATTTAAATGATATAAAAAAAATTAAATGTAATTTTACTATCCCTATGCCTGCTAAAAATAGTATTTTGCAATCTAAACCTCTTAAAGGTGGTGTTCTAATGGATATGGGCCCCTACGCATCATCTATAGCTAGGATTTTTTTTAACGAAAAAATCTTGTCAAAAAAAGTTTTTATAAAAAAAAATAAAAATGAATTAATTACATCTTTAAAATTTTCAATCAATTATAAGTCAAAAATATATTTAGGAAATTTTAAATTTGGTGGCAACTATAAAAATGAAATATATGTTTATAGTAAGAAGAATATTTTAAAATTAAATAGAGTTTTTTCTCCTCCATCAAAAAAAAATTTAGAATTAATTGTTAAATCTAATAAATCAATAATAAATTATAAGATTAAAAAAGATGACTGTTTTGCTAATTTTTTCAATGAAGTTATTATAAAGATTAAAAAAAAAGATTATCATTTTTTTATTAATCAAATAAAATTTGATAACCATTTTAGAAATAAAGTTATAAAAGAAAAATAAACCTTAGAAGAGAATATACTATAGCAAGATTGCTCCAAAGGATTTACAAATAAAAAATAATGAATGGATTGGTTGCGGGGGATGGATTTGAACCGCCGACCTTTAGGTTATGAGCCTGACGTACGACCCGATTTCTGCGTAAAACAATCAACGTTCCTCAAATAAGCTAGATAAAATTCTTAAATTAATTAATAAAAAAACAAAAGTAATAATTTCAATATTTGCAGGTAGAGCAGGTGATACAGGTAAAGATCCAGTTCCTGAGTTTAAAAAAAGTATAGCAATAGCAAAAAAATATAAAAATGTATAGATACTTTGGGCAAGTGTTAGAGAGCCCTACAACTATATACAAGCAAAAAAATTAGGCTGTTATATTATTACTATCCCCAGGAACTATTGAAAAATAGAAAAATTTGGGAAAACATTTGATCAACTTACAAAAGAAACAGTTAAAGCTTTTTTAATCGACAGTAAAAAATCTAGATTTAAGATTTAGTTAATTTTTTAGATCGTTATATCCAACCATTATTGCGTAATTAATCCAAAATATAGACGATGTATAT
>Ga0114999_10009423_pt1 | contig 10699 bp, 8 predicted proteins | sample ArcticOcean_MG_C_3_FD_89820 | JGI IMG/M metagenome (GOLD analysis project Ga0114999, IMG submission 89820) | Marine microbial communities from western Arctic Ocean - ArcticOcean_MG_CB8_126 | ecosystem: Environmental > Aquatic > Marine > Oceanic | place: Arctic Ocean: Canada Basin | collected... | reverse complement strand
ATAATTTCCTGTCGATGGGGAAGTGCTTTAAAGTTATTTGCAGCTTTAATTATTGTATTTTTTCTTATATTTAGTTTTTTTGCAATCTCATAAGCAAATGCTAAATTTTCAATATTTCCTCTACTTTTAAAATATTTATTATTAACTTTTTTTAATAAAAAATTTTTATCTGTTTTTTTTACCAAAATAAGGTTTGAATTTAATTTTTTTTTTTGGAATATTTTTTTAATTGAATTTGAATATTTATTACTTTGGTTGATATAAGAATAATCTGTTTTTTTTTGCCCAAAAAATATTTTTGACTTAATTTTTGTATAGTTTTTAATACTTTTATGCCTGTCTAAATGATCTGGGGAAATATTTAATATAGCTGCATGTTTTGATCTAAATTTTTTTGAATATTGCAGCTGATACGACGATACCTCTATAATAAAAATATATTTTTTTTTTGTATTTTTTGACAATAAAACTGGATTACCAATATTTCCTATAGTTTTTACTTTATAACCTGCTGTTTTTAAAATTTTCTCCATTAATTTACATGTTGTAGATTTGCCATTAGTTCCTGTTATTGAAATGCACATTGCTCTATTGTTGAGTTCAAAAAATACATCTAAATCTGTAATCAGCTTATTAGAATTTTTTTTTAGAAAATTATTAATTTTACATTTGTTTATATCAATGCCTGGACTAATTAATATTTTATCAAAATTTTTTTTATTTAACCAAAATTTATTAACTTCAAAATTTTTTTTTTTCAATTTTTCTCTTACTTTTTTGCTATCATCCCAGCAATAAACTTCTGCTTTTAATTTTTTAAAAATTTTCGTTGCGGAAAACCCGGTTAGGCCCATGCCATAAATTGCAATTTTTTTATTTTTATATTTATTGAAAGAAAGCATTTGCTATCTTAATTTAAGTGTTGCTAAACCTATTAATGCCAAAATTATTGATATAATCCAAAATCTAATCACAACAGTGGATTCGGCCCAGCCCTTTTTTTCAAAATGATGATGTAGGGGAGCCATCATAAAAACTCTCTTGCCTGTAAGTTTAAAAGAAACCACTTGTATAATAACTGAAACAGTTTCCAGCACAAATAAACCACCTATTATTCCAAGTACAATTTCGTGTTTGGTAATTATGCTTAGAGCTCCGAGCGATCCGCCTAGGGATAAAGATCCTGTGTCTCCCATAAAAATTTTTGCAGGTGGTGCATTATACCATAAAAAACCTAAACATGAGCCCACAATGGATCCACAAAAAATAGAAGCTTCTCCAACATTAGCAATATAAGGTATTTGCAAGTATTCTGAAAAAACTGTATTTCCAACAACATAGCAAATAAGAGTAAAAGATAATGCAACTAGTATAACAGGCACAGTAGCTAAGCCGTCAAGACCATCAGTTAAATTTACTGCATTTGATGATCCTACAATTATAAAAATAGAAAAAGGAATAAAAAATAAACCTAAGTTAATTGCAAAATTTTTGAGAAATGGAAAATAAATATTTTTAAGATGTTCGCTGTTTCCGTACTTAATCAAAATCAATATTGCAATTAAAGAAAGGATAATTTGTGATATAATTTTCATACCAGAAGATACTCCTTTGGAGTTATTGCGTTTTATTTTCAGATAATCATCTACAGCACCAAGTACACCAAAACTAGTTACGACCATTAACAGCATCCATATATAAGAATTACTTAAATCTGCCCACAACAAGGTGCCAAAAAGAATCCCTATTAGAATTAAGACTCCTCCCATGGTAGGAGTTCCTACTTTTTTTACTATATGATCTTGTGGGCCATCATCTCTTATTGGTCCTGTCAATTTGTGCGATTCTATAAATTTTATAAAAGAATTTCCTATTAAAAATACTATTATCATAGAGGACATTACTGAAAGTCCGGTTCTAAAAGTTAAATAACGAAATACATTTAGAGCCGAAAATTGATCTACTAAAGAAATTAAAAAACTATATAACACTGGTTTGTACCTTTTTTATATTTTTTGAAACCTTATTTAACCCGGTTGCATTTGATCCTTTTATCATAAGTAAATCATTATTGTGTAAAATTTTATTAAGATGATCGTGGGCTTGTTTAAGATTGTTGAATATTTTGCCTTTTTTGCTTTCTCTTAAATGTTTAAAAGTTTCCTTGATGTGATTTCCATAAACAAAAACTTTATCTATATTACTGTTATTAATTAAGTTTGATATCTGTCTGTGTAGTTTTTTTGATTTTTTTCCTAATTCTAACATATCACCTAATAAAACTAATTTTTTTTCATTATTTTTTGTTTTATATAAGTCTATATTTTGAATGGCTGACAACATTGATAAGGGATTAGCATTGTAACTTTCGTCAATAAATTTAAATTTTTTTCTGTGTATTTTAATTGTTGTGACATCTCCTCTTCCTTGAGGAAGAATAAATCTAGTAAATTTTTTTTCAATTTTGTTAAAATTTAACTTTAATACAACCAAAACAGATAGGCAGGCCAAAATATTGCTTATAAAAGAATATGTATTGTATGCTGCATCAAAATAAAAAAAACTTTTGTTTACACTTATTTTTAATCTATAAAAGTTTTTAATTTTTTTAATACCCGACAAAAAAATGTTTGCTTTTCCCTTTTGGCTAAATGAAGTTACGTGAATTTCTTTTTTTATTGCTATACTAGAAAAATATTCAAAAAATTTATCATCTTTATTTAAAATTATATTTCCTCCTTTTGAAATGTTATTAATTATTTCTGCTTTGGCTTTTGCTATATTTCTTATATTTTTAAAGTTTTTTAAATGTGCTTCAGAAACGTTTGTGATAATTGCCAATTCTGGATTCACAATTTTTGATAGATTATCTATTTCACCTTTTTTATCCATGCCTATTTCAAATACCCCGAAGTTAGTATCGGTCTTTAAGTTACAAACACTAAGTGGTACACCAAATTTATTATTGTATGAGTAGGGAGAATGATAAACTTTTCCATAACTTGTTAAAATGAAACCTAAAAGATTTTTTAAGGTAGTTTTTCCTGTGCTGCCGGTAATACCTATAATTTTTGTTTGAGAGTTGTGTCTGGTAAATTTTGCTAAATGGTTTAATGAAAAAAAGGTATTTTTTACTTCTATAATCTTTTTGTTGGGAATCTTTTTTATCTTTCTGCTTATTACAGATTTTATAGCACCATTTTTTAAAGCCTCATTAACAAAATAATGACCATCATTTTTTTTACCCTTGATTGCAAAAAATAAATCATTTTTTTTAATTTTTTTAGAGTTTATAGAAACCTGATTATACTCCAAGCTAAGTAAACTATTATTACTTTTGGTATCTTCTCTGGAGGATTTCATATCACTTTTTATTTTATGCAATGTTTTATTTTTTTTAATTATTTCTCTGACTGCTTTTTTATCTGAAAACTTTACAATTTTATTACCATAATCTTGAAATTTTTCATGGCCTTTGCCAGCAATTAAAAGTATTTCATTTGAACGTAATGCTTTAATTGCATGTCTAATCGCTTTATTTCTGTTGCCAATGTCAACAGCATTACTTTGACATCCTTTTATGATTGTATCTCTTATTTTTTTTGGTTTTTCGTTCCTTGGATTATCATCTGTAATAAATATTTTTCTACAATGCTTGCTCGCAATTTTTCCCATTTTTATTCTTTTTTCTTTATCTCTATCCCCTCCGCAACCAAAAACAATTATAATTTCTTTCTTAAATTGTTTTTTTAGTGCAATTAAACTTTGTTCCAATGCGTCAGGTGTGTGTGCAAAATCAATAATAATATTTGAGTTATTATTTAAGTTTTCCACAAGTTCCAATCTACCAGGAACAGGTTTTATTTTGTGTATGTGGTTAAAAATTTGATTAAATTTAACGTTTAAAGATAATGCTGCCAAGATTGCCATAAATAAATTTTTAATTTGAAAGCATCCTATGAGTGGAATCGTAAAATAATAAACTTTTAAATTATACAAAATTTTTACGACTTGTTTTTCATTATTATATTTTATACTTAAGATTTTTACATTTTTTGAGCTGCTTCCAATTGTCATTATCTTGATATTTCTCCTTAAAGCGATATTTTTTATAATATTAAATTCCTTAGTATCTTCGTCGGTAATAATCTTTGAGTTTTTATTAAGTAAATTTTTAAATAAGTGCATTTTAGAACTAAGGTATGAATTCATATTTTTATGATAGTCAAGATGATCGTGGCTGAGGTTTGTAAATATTCCAACTTTTATATTTAAATAATCTAACCTTTTTTGGGATAGACCATGGCTTGAGGCTTCTAAAATTAAGTGATTAACTTTATTTTTAGCTAAAATTTGTAAATTTTTATGTAAAGATAAAGGGTCTGATGAAGTTAGGGTTGTTTTTTTTTTATATTTTTTAGAGATCACACCTAAGGTTCCAATTTCTCCTACAGAAATTTTGTTGAAATTTAATATTTGATAAAAAAAGTCTGCTACTGATGACTTGCCATTTGTTCCAGTTACCGCAACTATATTTTTAGGTTTCTTTTTGTAAAAATTTGAACAAGCTTCGGCTAAACTTTTCCTAACATTTTTAACTAAGATAATAGGTTTTATATTCTTTTTATATATTTTTTTTTCATCCGTCACAATTACGGCTGCACCTTTTAATTGTGCTTCTTCTATAAATTTAAAGCTTGATATTTGTTTGCCTGTAATAGCAAAAAAAATATTATTTTTTTTAACTTTTCTACTATCAAATGAAATACCACTGACCTGTATTTTTTGATATTTTTTATTTATTGATTTAAGTAAATTGCCTAAAAGCATTTAATAATTATTTGAAGCTTGTAGTTTATTTATGGCTAAAATTGGACCAATTTTTTCTATAATTTTGCCTGCTATTACAACAGTATTCCAGCCTGAAGTATTTCTATTTTCACCTTTATAAACGTAACCATTTGGAAACTTATCAGATGGTGGAAATTTATACTCATAATTCGGAGCAGGCTTAGGCTCATCTAACATTACTAGCAGTACATACTTTGGTTTATTTGAAGGGAATAGTGACACAAATGTATTTAACTTTGCTTTTGAATTGTACTTTAAAGCAGTCCCTGTTTTTCCTGCAACGCTGTAACCTGCAATGTTTGCAAAATTTGCCGTTCCTTCGTCTAGACTAACTACCTTTCGCAGCATTATATTTATAGCATTGCTAGTTTTTGTTGACACAACTTGTTCTCTTTTTTCTAGTAATTTTTTTTTAATAATAGATGGTTGAACTTTATACCCTCCATTACCCAATGTTGCGTACGCTTTAGCTAGTTGCAAGGGTGTGGTAGTAATACCATGGCCATATGATGCTGTTGCAAGTTTGCATTTTCCCCATCTAAAAGAGAGGGGTGTACCAATTTCTTCTAAATCAAAATCAATTGGATCAAGAAGTTCTAAAGTATTTAAAAAACTCTTATATTTCTTAATTCCAAGTTTTTGCGCTATACGAATTGTGCCAATATTAGAAGATCGTACTAAAATCTGCTCTACACTTAAATCTTTAGGAAGTTTATCGTGCTCACTTATTTTATATTTATCACAGTTTAAACTATCTTCTAGATTTTTAAATACCGTATTAGAATTTACTAATTTATTTTCTAAGCCTGCTGCAATAGTAAAAGTTTTAAATACAGAACCTAATTCATAAACCCCAAGTGTAATTTTGTTAGTATAAATATCATCATTAATTGAAATACGTTTATTTAAGTCATAATCTGGTAGAGATACTAAAGATAATATTTCACCATTTTCTACATCCATCAAAATTGCTGCACTACCAATATTATTAAAATTTAATTGGGCATTAATTAATTCTTCTCTAATTAAGTATTGTAAATGTGAATCAACAGTTAAATTTAGGGGTAAACTTGCTTCTGTTGTGTCATTTAATTCTTTGTTAAAAAATTTTTCTATTCCTGAAATGCCTTCATTTATATCGTTTGTTTGGCCTAAAATATGACTAAAAAGATTCTTTTGAGGATAAATCCTAGAAGGTTTAGGTTCAAAAACAAAAGCTTTGTTGCCTAATAACCAAAATTGATCTTTTACTTTAGGTGTTAATCTTCTGCCAATCCAAAAAAATTCTTTTTTATTAAGTTTTTTTTCGATATCTCGCGATTCAATTTCGGGAAACAGTAAACGCAGTTTAATAAGCAAATTTTTTTTATCTTTTTTTGATAAAAGCTTAGGCCTAACGCCAACATCATAAAGGTTAACATTGGTGGCTAAAATTGAGCCATTTCTATCAACAATATTTCGTCTTTTATTAAGAAAATTTTTTTTATTATTTTTAATAACAATTTTATTATCTGGAGATAAAGAAATATACGTAATTTTAATGCTAAAAATAAGTATCAGACTAACGAAAATAAAAAATAAAAATGAAACTCTTCTTGAAGATATTTTTATAGTATTAAAAGTTTTGCCTTCGTCTGCGAGATCTAACTCATTATAATCTTTAAAATAAAAACTCTTTTTTTTTTTTTTCATTAAAAATTATCTTCCTGGAAATACAGGAATGCCTAAGAACAACTTAACAACTTGAACAACACCCCATCTTTGAGCTCTTTCTAGCGTTATTACTTCTTTAGGTGATCTATAAATATCTCTTATAGCGAGCTTTTTTTTATCAATTTTTTTTATTACCTGAGTTTTAATTTTTTTTGGTATTAATTTAGGGTTTCGGTATAACTCTTGCAATTTTTTTACTTCAGTTTTTGTTTCAGTTATTTTTTTATTAACTTTTAATTTCAAAATTTTTGATATGCTTTTACTACTATTTTTTTTTATATCTACTTTCTGAAGGCTAGTAACTATTTTATTTTCTTCGCCTAATTTTTTTATTTGAGATCTTTTATAAAAAACTAAATCTATATTTAGATTCTCTTTTGCTAATCTAGCTATATTTTCTGGAGAAGTAATTACTTCATTATCTATTATTGCTTGGTTTAGATTAAATTTAAAACTTCCTATAGAAGCTTGCAATTCATTAATTTCCTTTTGTAAATTTCGCGTCTCTTCCTTTATTACAGAAACAAATATCAAACCAAAGATAAATAAAACTCCGGTTAAAGAATATTTTTTAATAGAATTGTATTTTTTTTTATTTGGAATAGTGCTGGTCCATCGCTGATTATCTATATGATTTGCTGCATTGTTATTTTCTAATCTTGGTTTATTTAATGAACCAATCCATTTATTTTCATTTATCATGTGTGTGCACTTTCCAAATTTAAATAGTTTTCGAATTTATCTTTAAACTCTTGAGGATAAAAAAATGAATTATCATTTCTTACTGCATATCTAAGTTTTGCTGACCTCGATCGTATATTTTCATTAAGTTCTTCTTTTTCAGGCTGAAGAGGTTTTTTTGAAATTGTTTTAAATAAATTAGATTTATTTTCTTCAAAAGGGAGGTACCTAGATGGATTTTTTTTAAATTCTGAATAAAGGTTAAAAAAATTTTTTACTATTCTGTCTTCCAAGGAATGGAAACTTACTACAATTAATATTCCGTCATCAGAAAGCAATCTTGATGCTTCGATTAAACCTAATATTAACTCTGTTAGTTCTTGATTAACAAATATTCTTATAGCTTGAAATGTTTTCGTAGATGGGTTTTTTTTATATTTTTTATAATTTTTTTTTGCTTCATTAATAATTAATGAAAGTTCATGTGAATTTTTGATAAAATTCTTTTTTCTATATTTTTCAATTTTATTAGCAATAATCCTTCCATCTTTTTCATCTCCCAAAAATTTAATTATTCTAGAAAGCTTTTTTTTATCTAAACTATTAATTGTATCGTATGCAGAATTTTTATTTATTCCCATTTCCATATTTAAAAAATTTTTTGATTCAAAGGAAAAACCCCTTTTTTGATCTGATAGTTGAAATGAAGAAAGGCCTAAATCAAATATGATTGCTTTGGGTTTTAGCTTCAAATCTACAAGTTGATTTAAATTACTAAACTTTTCATTAAAGAATTTAAATCTTTTAGGAAATTCTTTAGCTACTATATTTGCATATTTTAATGCTAACTTATCTCTATCAATTGCAACAACTTCAGTTTTAGGAAATTTTAATATTGATTTTGAATATCCTCCACCACCAAAAGTGCAATCAATAAACGTGCCACCATGTTGGGGGGATATAATGCTTAATACTTGATTGAGCATTACTGGATAATGTTGTGTATTTTCCAGTACCATGGTGGCATTCATAAAAGTTTTTTTTTTCTTCCATTTAAGTTTTTTGTTTTCGTAAAAAAGCTGGTATTTCAAAGTCTTCCTCCATATTAGGTTCTTCGAACATTTCTGGCTCTTTTATTTCTGCTTCTGCAAAATCTTCAGATTTGGAGCTTTCAAATATTTCTGGTTCACTATAATTAGTGTCTTGATTGAATGAGTTTTCAGCTCCATCAAAAAGTCCTGGACTAGATAATTCAATGCTTTCTACCTCGAATGGCGTTCCTTCGTTTTCTTTTTGAATTTCTGAATTCTCCATATTTTGAAGATAGGCTGCATTTTCCATAGAAATATTTTCTAAAGAAGGTTCGTTAATAACTTCACTTACTTGTTTTTGTTCAATTGGTTCTTGAATTATTTTTTGCTGCTCAATTACAGTATTTATATCTAAAGCCGTAGCTCCCTCTGTGGCACTTAAAGTTGGCTGGTTAACTGTTGATGAATTAAGTGAACTTTCTGTATAACCCATATTTCTATTTTGCAATCTATGAAGCATGCTTATTACTGGTTTTGATTGTGGAACTTCACCATCTAATGATGTGGCAACAATAGAAACTCTAATTTTTCCATTAAGGCTTTCGTCTTCAATTGAACCAAATATTAAATCAGCTTCAGTATCTACTTCAGCCCGGATTTTATTAACAACTTCATCTACCTCAAATAAAGTAAGATCGTTTCCTCCAGTAATATTAACTAATAGTCCCTTAGCTCCTTTTAAAGAATATTCGTCTATTAAAGGATTATTAAGAGCTGCATTTGTAGCTTCTTCTGCTCTCTTTTCTCCTTCCGCTTCACCTGTACCCATCATCGCTTTTCCCATTCCCTTCATGATAGTTTCTACATCAGCAAAATCTAAATTTACTAAACCAGGTCTAACCATTAAATCCGTAACACTTTGGACGCCTGATTTTAAAACATCATTTGATAGTCCAAAAGAGTTTTTTAAAGTTGTTTTTTCGTTAATAATTTTAAATAGATTTTGATTTGGTACTATAATATTTGTGTCTAAATGTTTCTTTAATTCTTCTAAACCTTGAAGAGCTATCTTCATTCTTTTAGGACCTTCGTATGAGAAGGGAAGAGTTACAACGCCTACAGTAAGTATATTTAATTCTTTAGCAGCTCTTGCAATTACATGGGAGGCGCCTGTGCCTGTGCCTCCGCCCATTCCAGCGGTAATAAAAACCATATTACTACCTTTTATATAATCTACTATATCATTTAAAGATTCATCGGCAGCAGCTTGTCCAATATCATGTTTGGCTCCTGCGCCTAAACCTTTTGTTAAATTACATCCTAATTGAATTTTTGCGTGTGCTTTGTTTAATTTTAAATCTTGTGCATCAGTATTAACTGCAACAAACTCAACTCCTTGCATACCAGAGTCAATCATACTATTAATAGCATTGCCTCCTGCTCCACCAACTCCAATTACTAAAATTCTAGGTTTAAGTTCTCTTAATTCTGGTCCTTTTATATTTATAGTCATTTACCCTCCGTTTTAAATTGTGTTTCCCATTTAAGACTCGCTCTATTCAAATTAGCTTTTTTTCTAGCTTGAATTTTGAATTTTTCAAAAAGTTTTGGTTCCCAGATTTGAAAAGTTTTTCCTTGACCTACAAAAAGCATTTTATTTTTAATTCTCGCATGACTTAATAATTTTTTAGACAAAGAAATTCTACCTTCGCTGTCAAACTGTACATTTGTACTTTCGGCTAAAACTGAAGTAGCAAAAATATCTCTTTTTTCCTCGAAGGGACTTAATGAATCTATTGACTCAGATAATTTTTCAATTCTATTTTGTGAACATCCTTCAATTGAAGGATTGTTAAATGAAGGATAACAAATAGCCCCATTATAACCCATGTTACTTAAGTAAGATCTAAAACTGGCTGGCACTGAAACCCTCCATTTTTTGTCCAATTTGTTTTCGTAAATTGATAAAAACATATTTTTTTAAGTCAGCAGAGCTCTTCAATAAATCAATAACTTTTATATGATTTGTTTTTTTAAACTCCATATACCCCTCCTATGGGAATACATGGGATACTATGGGTTTTCAACCTATGCGTCAATACCTTAAATAATCAAATAATAAGAATATTTTTATTAAAATTAATGTTTTTAGTTACAGTCACTTAGGTTGTTATTTAGGTACAAATTTGAATCATTATAGAATCAAACAGTGAACATCTGCATTTTTACAATTTTTAAGCGTGTAAATAACTATTTAGATTAAGCCAGACAATCTATAAGCCGGGTTCTGTCATTGAAAATGGTCATTTGTCTGGGACTAAATTCGCATTTAGCCTCTAGCAACCAACCCAGATAGCTAACTAAGAACTGTTTTCGGCCAAAAAGGCCATGCTATCTCTATTTGGTCTTGCTCCCGGTGGGGT
>Ga0114999_10009422_pt1 | contig 10699 bp, 9 predicted proteins | sample ArcticOcean_MG_C_3_FD_89820 | JGI IMG/M metagenome (GOLD analysis project Ga0114999, IMG submission 89820) | Marine microbial communities from western Arctic Ocean - ArcticOcean_MG_CB8_126 | ecosystem: Environmental > Aquatic > Marine > Oceanic | place: Arctic Ocean: Canada Basin | collected... | reverse complement strand
TATCTGGACGCCATTACGCTGACCCTGGCCGAGAAGCTGGCTCCGTCCTATCGGTCGGCGGTCACGCCGGATCTAGCGCGGTTGGCGTGGCAGGCCCGAGAGCGCGTGTTCAGCACGCACCATGCGACACCACGGATTGCGACGGCCGACAGCGGGCTGCGGATCGGGTCGTCCATGCGGGATCGTTTTAATTACCTCAATGGGGGGCTGTCCTAGTGCCGGCCTTTCCGCCCTTTATCGGGGGCTCGTATCAGAGCCAGTCGCCCATTGCGGATCAAGAGCGGTCGATTAACTGGTATCCAGAGATCATGGAAGTCGAGGGGGCGACGTCGCGTGCGTCGCTCTATCCGACGCCTGGTGTGGAGACGTTCGCGACGGTCGCGGACGTGGGCGGACGAGCCATGCTGGGGGTGACCGATATCGGCGTGGAGCGGTGTTTTGGCGTCCTGGGCTCGACGCTCTATGAGTTCTACGACGACGGCAGTGATCCGGTGAGCCGTGGCACCGTGGCGATAGACGCGAATCCGGCGACGATCTCAACGAGCGGTGATGGGGGGCGTGAGCTGCTGGTGACGAGCGGCGACGTCGGGTATGCCTATAACTTGTCCACCAATGCGCTGTCGACGGTGGTCTCGAGTGGGGCGACGAAGGGGGGCACCGTCTTCGGGTATGGCGTCGTGTTTAACATCGCGGACTCCTCGATCCGCATCTCTGACCAGTTTGACATGACGACCTGGGACGCGACCCAGACGGCCCAGCGCACGATCGGGTCTGACCCGTGGCGCACGATGCACATCACGCCCTACGGGTATATCTGCTTACCAGGGACCAAGTCAGGCGAGTTCTGGTACAACGCCGGCGCGTCCCCGTTTCCGTTCCAGCCGGAGCCGTCTGCCCTCTATGCCTGGGGTATTGCCGCGCCCTTCTCCATCGCGCAGGTCGGCCGATCGGTGATGTGGCTCGGACAGTCGCCTGAAGGCGGGTATCAGGTCGTCTCCGCGCAAGGATTCAGCCCACAGCGGGTCAGCACGCACGCGCTGGAATTTCAACTGAGCGGCTATGAGCGGGTGTCTGACGCCATTGGGCAGAGTTATACTGAGGACGGACATACGTTCTATGTACTGACGGTGCCCTCGGCCAACATCACCCATGTGTTCGACCAGACCACGGCGGGGATCTGGCATGAGCGTGGGACGTGGAATAGTGCGGCAGCGGAATGGAATGTGTGGAAGCCCGTCTTTCACGCCTACGCTTTTGGGAAGCACCTGATGGCCGACCGTGAGACCGGCACGATCCACCGGCTGTCGAATACCATCGCCACGGATGTCAACGGCAATGGCATTCGTCGAGTGCGACGGTTCCCGGCCCTGGTGGCTGATCGCGAATGGCTACTCCATACGCGGCTGCGCCTCCTGTATGAGCAAGGGATCGGCCTGACGTCGGGCCAAGGGTCGGATCCGATGTTCATGCTGCGTTACAGTAATGATGGCGGTCGAACGTGGGGGAACGAGCGGCAAATTGCGGCTGGTAAACTCGGGGAGTATGCGTGGCGGGCGGACGTGCGCCGTCTCGGGCGATCGCGGAACCGTGTGTATGAGTTGAGTGTGAGCGATCCGATCGTTGGGTGGCGGCTCTCTGAGGTGTATCTCGACGCCGAACCAGCGTTGTAGGGGATGCCGCAACAAGGCCCGCCGCCGCCGAGCGGTGAACCGATTATCGAGCTTGACGAGCAAGGCGAGCCCGCGCCGGGATGGCGCGTGAATACACGATGGCAACGATTCTGGACAGGCCAGCGCGACCGGATCGATGCGACCCCGTTTCGCTACACATCGGTGTCGTTGACCGGGAAGACGGCCGCGATCAGCACGACGTCGATTCCCACGGAGTCCCTGTCCTCGGGCCTCTACCGGGTGTCGGTCACCACGCGGGTCACGACGGCGGACGGGTCATCGAGCAGTGTCACACCGACCATCGGCTGGACGCGGACGAGCACCAGTGTGACCCAGGTCATGACGGCGAATACACTGGATGCGCTGACCGGCGTCAAGTCCGACACGGTCCTGATACATCTCGACGGCGCGACGCCAGTGACCTACGCGACGGCCTACGCGAGCGGCACCGCCAGCAAGATGACCTACGAGATAGACGTGGTGCTGGAGCGGGTGTCGGCGTGAACTTTACGACACGGATCCTCCCAGCGGCGGAGTGGTCCTCGTTGGCCGAGACGACACTGGCGGACAGCTGGCCGCAACTGGACCCGGCCAAGCATCATGTGCTGGTGGTCGAGCAGGACGGCGTGGTGTGTGGCTGTCTGGCGCTCTTGCAGTCGGTCCATGCGGAGTTCTTGTGGATTGCCCCCGCCCATCGCGGGAAGGCGAGCGTCGGCCGGAGATTGCGCGGAGCGATGCTGGATCTTGTGCGACGCTGGGGATTCCCGACCGTGCTGATGGCGTCGATGGATGCACGGATGCGTGGCATTGTGCTCGGGCTCGGTGCGATCCAGTTACCGGGAGATCACTACGTCTTAAAGGTCAAGGAGAGTGTCTAAATGCCCGTAGAGGTAGGAGCAGCTATTGCGACGGGACTCTTTTCAGGTGGCTCGGCTGTGATCGGATCGAGCCAAGCAGCAGCTTCGTCCAGGCGATCGGATCGGATCCAGCAGCAAGCCCTGTGGCGGCAAGAGGATCTGGAAAGGAAGCGCATCGCTGAAGACAAGCTCCGGTGGGAAGCCGAACAGAAGGCGCAGGGGCTGAAATTCGAGGACGACCAGAATGCGCGGATCTACCAGCGTGCATTAGATAACTATAACCAGGAAGCGCGTATCGCCCACGGGACCAGGCGGACACCCTATCGCGCCATCAGCCGAGAGGCCGTTGGTCGGCTCGGGCAGATACTCGGGATGGACATTGATGTCGGCGCAGCGGTGCCGAATCCGACATGGAGACGGCCCGATGACTATGCCCCTGTCGCTACCACGCTAGACGACCCGAACGTCGTCCCTGTCGAGAACCAACCAGGCGCGACGCCAGCGGCTGTTGATGCGTCCATGATTGCGCCGGTGAACGGAGGTGCGATCGCCGCTGGGCCGCAACAGGCGAGCACGCTGGGCCAACTTGTGTACACGGACCCCGCGCACGAGGCAGAGGCGCTGCGGCGACGTCGGCTTCAGAACATGCCACCTCCAGGGAGGGTCAACTAATGGCGCGACGACGCGGGTTTATTTCCGGGCCTAGCGACCTGGGGGACATTTTGCGACGACGGGGTCAGGCCGGTGGATGGAGCCCGCAGCCGCCCTATATACCGCCATCGCCGCCGCCGATGCCGGATATGCCGACACAGCGGTTTCCAACGCCAGAGGGGCCGTCGGGGCCGATTATTTATGACCCTGGCCCGCGGGAATGGCCGACGCCGCCGGGGCCGGGCGATGAGATGCCTGAGCCGCCTAGGTCGCTGGAACGGCGTGATCAGCAAAGCGGGTTCCTTCCTGTGCCCGACGACCCATCTCGCAATATCAGAGTGGGTCCGAACGGTGAATGGTTCTTGGAGAACCCAGATCCCAGGATATATGCTGGTACTCAGTGGGGTGGCCCTGGCGACCCAGGGACACCGACAGATCCGTTCCGTAGGTACGAGCCGATGGCCGGATGGGAGCTGCAGAATGCTGGGTTGCCTGCCTGGACGGGGTTCCCGAGGAGGCCATCTGGATCAGTTCCGATAGCCGCGTCGCCCGAGGCCGCGCAACAGGCGGCGAGTGCAGACCCGACCTACGACCCCAATTACAATCCTCTTCCGCCAGGTACGGTCCCGCCCCCTGGGTGGGATCCCAACGATCCGAATAGTCCTCCTTGGGACAACAGACCACCGGGTGATCCAGACTATAGACCGGAGCTTCCTCCCGAAGTCCCCCCTGAAAAGGGGGGTCCGCCTGCCACTGGCCCAAATTGGTACGATGACGGGATCAATAAATCGTCGTTCATGGGTTGGATGAATGACCCGGAGGGCGGTGGTCGTTTTGAGGCCAACAATAAAGGCATCCGGGCGCTGGTCAAGGAGATCAACACATACGAAAACTGGGATCATGTCAAGGTCGTTGAAGGCAACCAAAAATGGAAGCACAAGGTCGACTTCGGTAAAGACATAGGAGTCATCGACCTCATTGGGAATGCGGCGAGTATGGGGGGCGGCACTTGGCAGTGGTTAAAGCCGGGCGGTGGCAACGAACGGGATACTGGCGGCGGCCTGCCTCGCTTGCCGTATGCCGGTGGCGAGATTGGGCCGTCCTTCTCACCGAGTGACTTCCCGACGCTCACGCTGCCACGGGCCGAGTATGCGCCATACGCGACTGGCGATCCGTTCTCCTACGACGACTTTCGAGCTCCGTCGTTCGCAGAGGCACGGAACGAACCAGGGTATGAGTTCGCCAGAAGCGAAGGGTTGCGGGCGCTCGAAAATGCGGCCGGTGCGCGAGGCATGACCCGTACGGGCTCAGCACTCAAGGATGTCGTTGGATGGGGCAACCGCTTTGCCGGCCAGAACTACGGCGATGTCTACAAGCGGTCGGCGTCGGACTACGACCGCAACCGCCAGAACGCCTTTAATCAGTGGGCCGGAAACGAGCAACAGCGACTCGATGCATACACTACAAGCCGAGACACGCGCCGCGGTGTCTTTGACCGGAACACGAGGAATCTGCAGGCTGAGTTCGACCCGCGGTTCGAGGCGACGAAGCTGTCCTTCAATGATCGCTACCGGCGCTGGAAAGATGGGCTGACGTCATTTACCCAGCTCGCGATGATGCCTGACCCGCTTACGTGAGACGCACTATGCCACTTCAACCCACGCCCTACACGCCGATTCCATATGTCCGAGATACGCGGACACTTGGCAGCCTGATCGGACACCACGCGGAGTCCCGAGCGAGACGGGAACAAGAGCGCGGATTGGCCTCACAGCAGATGTGGGCGCAGCTCGGGAAGGTCGCATCGGACACTGTCGGTGGATACATGCAGCAGAAGAAAGAGGCCGAGCGGCTCGCAATAGAGGACGCGAGAGCGGATGAGGCGGCCTCGCTACAGCGAGAAGCCTTAGAGGCAGATATTGCACGAAATGAGGCCGCCGAGGGGGATGCACGTCACCGGCGAAAGATGGAAAGACTGGAATGGGCCGGCGGAGCAGCTGGGCGTGAGCAGGTAGGACTAAATATTCAAAGAGAGCGAGAGGCAGAACTCCTGAGGAGGGCGGTTTCAGGCGCACTCACAAAGAATGAGGATGGCACCACGTCACCGAACGAAGAGGCTTTAGAAGCGGCATTAACCGCGATAAACCCAGAGACCGGGGAAGACCTCAGCCAATACCGGGCAGAGGCTCTAAAAATGTTAAACGATCTTCACAAGTCGTTTCTGGACGTGCAAACAGCAGAGGGCACGCAGCAAGACGCCGCCCGCAAGCGCGCGCTGGGCTCGGTGTGGAGAATGGCCGATCTCCTCGGGGGATCCCCGGAGGCGATAGAGGCCGGGTTCGCCCTTCTGGAAGAGAACAATGTTATCAGTAAGCAGCGGATTGAAGGATGGAGAGACTTCGTATTACAGGACCCAGAGCACGGACAGGAACTCCTGGATTCCTGGCGTACCGAATTTGAGCCTGACTGGAAGACTAAAGATTTGAAGTTCGTTCCGCGAGAGTCAGACGTTTGGCAAGGTGGTCGACTGATTAGGCCAGGAAGGGAGTCTGATCGAGATCAGGCATTCAGCCAACAGCGGGGTATAGAGTCCATTGCGATTAGCATGCTCACCGTAGCAGGCGGCGGCGCCCCGACCTTCACTCACGATGACATGGCCGCCCTTGTTGCGGCACACCCAGGGACTACGCCAGAGCAATTTGCTGCGGCGGGTAGATTACAAGCCGGACAGATGCAGGTCCAGCAGACAAGGGCTCAGGGTCTAGCACTTGGCCCCACCGTTTCTGGTCTACCCAGAACGCCAGGGGAGGTGGCCGAGCTCACTGGTCCTGCCGATCAATCCCTAAACGATGCCGCGGATTACTACTCGCGTCCCACTCCGCTTGGAGTCGAGCCGCAGAGCGATCAGGCAACGCAAGAGGCGCTCGATGAGATACCGGGAGTTATTGCAGAGTTTGATGGCGACGCAGCAAAGGTATTAGCAGCGTATCAGCAGCCAGGTGTCCAGGAGAAAATAGAAGCTAGCGGCGTCTATTACCATGCGCTTATACAGGAATTAGAGCGACAGGCGAATATAGGTGTGGAACGCATCGGCCGTCGCCCACCTCCCAGAGCGAGACCCCCCGCACAGGCACCCTTCATGGGCACTCGGCATGGCGCGCCTCTAGTTCCGGGCAGGTAGGATATGGCCCAACAATCATATCGCTTGCCTCGTCCCTGGGACCTACAGCCTCCGGCGACGGAACAGCCGCCGCAGGGGGGTCGTCCTGCGGAGAACCGGCTAGGCCGTCAGGAACCATATCGCTTGCCTCGTCCCTGGGATCTACAGCCTCCGGTGACGGGCCAGTCTCCGCCGATGCAGCCTCCAACGACGGACCAGCCGCAGACAGGGCTCTTATCAGACCTCGGCCGAGCAGGACGATCCGCGGCGAGCACTGCCTTTCGCCCCATCAACTGGCTCTTTCATCAGTTACGCAAGCCGCAACAGGCGCTTGCGATAGGCCCGGCCCTGGCCGCCACGAAAGCGGCGAAAGAGGGGCGCGGCCCTACACTGAAAGAGGTGTTTGCTGGATCGCAAGAAGCACTCAGCGAGGATCTCTCGTTTCGGCACGTCATGGAGAAGGGCGGCGTTACCGGGAAAAAGGGCATGGCGGCGGGGCTTATTGCCGACATCGCGCTGGACCCCCTCTGGATACTCAGCCCGCTCAAGGCTGCAAAGCTGTTGAGATTACCGGCACTCTTGAAAGCCAGTCGGCTGCCAGAAGTTGGGCAGAAGATTGCACAGACGCCTGCGGGGCAGGCCGTTGGGCGTGCCCTGGTGCCAGACTTCGGTAAGCCGTCCAGGTTTATAGAGATCGCTGAAGAACACCATCGAGAAGTGAGTAATGCCGTGGAGTCAGCGGTTGATTTAGGGAGGCGGATAGGCAAATTCGAGCCACAAGCGCAGCGTCGGGTCCGCGACTTTATGATTACAGGCAGCGACGCCGGTCGACAAAAAGTACTCAGAAATGCAAAGCAGTCCGGCTTTGATCCTGCTGCTATAGAGAAGATCGCGGTCGAGGCAATGGAACGGGACATCAAGCTCGGTGGCGCTATGGTCGACACCGGCTTGATGACGACGGACACGTTTTTGAAGTGGCGCGGGCAGCATATGTGGCGCGCATTTCGCAAACATCAAGACCCCGTTCAGTACTATATAAACAAAGGCATGTCAGCGCCCAAGGCCGCTCTCGAAGCGGAGAAGAAACTGAAAGCAATGAGTGAGATGACTGGGCCAACCAGTTCGATCACCGAACGGCTTGCATTTCTCACTGAACGCCAAGACCTCCCCCCGGAGATGTTGCGCCAAATGGGAGAAATCCTTGAAGCGGCCTATCCCGTTGCGAAGGGACAGGCGATGGCCGGTCAGGCCGTGGCAACTCGGCGTATGCTGAATACGATCAAAGACGAGTTTTCCGATGATGTCGTAGGCGGCGTTGCTCCACGGGGGTTTAAGATCGTACCGAACGAAAAGGGCTACGGGCCGCTAGCTGGCCGGGCTGTCCCCGAGTCGATTCATCGTGACGTGGTGCAATTAGCACAGAAACCTGGGAGGTTTGGTCGGTTGTGGAGGCAGAACGTCGGGTGGTGGAAATACGGCAAGGTCGTCTTGAATCCTGCCACGCACGCTCGCAATGTCATGTCGAATTTTGTCCTCGCTGACCTAGCAGGGCTCGCGCCGTTCAAGGTGCATCGGTATGTGCAGGGCGCGAGGTCATTGGCGACCAAGGACAAGTATTATCAAGAAGCAAAACAAGCCGGGACGTTCTTGACGGACACCTTTGTCGGCGTGGAGATTCCGAAGCTGATGGATCGGGCTGAAGACCTTGCGGATCTTCAGAGCGGCGCCGCATCGTTCCTGGCAGCCACGACCCGGAAAGCCAAGCGGGCATTCGCGAAAGCAGGGGACGCGTACCAGGCCGAAGAACAATGGTTCAAGATGTCGTTTTTTATCGACCAGCGCAAGAGGGGCATCGGCGTAAAGGAGGCCGCCAACGCGGCCGAAGACGCCTTGTTTAATTATCGGCGTGTTCCCTGGCTGGTTGACAACCTCCGACGCTATGGCGCGGTGCCGTTTATCACCTTCCCATACAAAGCCCTGCCTGCGACCGCGAAAGCCCTCGCAAAGCGACCGGCTGCGATCAGCCGCTACGGGCACATCATTCGCACGTTTGAAGCGCCCAAGCGTGAACAGGAAGGCGAGCGTTCCGCGCTACCAACATATATGCAAGACGGGTGGATGCGTCTCCCTGGTCAAGACCAAAAGGGGCGCGTCCGTTACCTGAACCTAGAATACGTGTTGCCGTGGGGTGACCTTGGAGAGGCGTTTTCGCTCAAGGGTTATCTCGGCACGGGTGGGCGTAAGTCGGCGTTTCTGAGCGTGCCCGGTGCTGACCTGGCCGCGGCGCTTGTCACCGGCGACGACCCGTTCACGAACCAGAAGATAGCCGACCGGCCCGGTGGCATGCCTCGGTACCTCTATAACTTCGTCGTCCCGCCACTCGCCGGCTATGCAGGGCAGGAATTAGCCGCCGCGGCCCAGGGGGTTCCGGTCAATAAGATGAGTAGTCGGGCGGAGCCACGGTCAAAAACGCAGGCGGTGTTAAGTAGCTTTTTCGGCGTGAAGATCACACCGGTCGATATTGATGAGGAACGCGGCTATCGAATCCGCGATCTCTCATACGACGCCCAAGAAATACGGTCCACCCTGAGACGCACAGTGAGATCGCCGTATATCACAGAGGAAGAGAAAGAGGCCGCACTGACGGAATCGGCCGAGCGAATTAGAGAACTTGTGGCACAGATGGTCGAGATTCGAGACGGCGCTCGACCGGACGCGCCGGCACGCGCTGAGTCTGCGTCTCCAGCCCGTCGTGAGCCATATCGCTTGCCTCGTCCGTGGGAGACACAGCCTCAGACCACTGCGCCCCCAGCGGGCTCCTCCCTGCCCCGGAGGCCGCCAACCACGGGCGCCGCGCCAGGTCAGGGCACACTAGCAGGACGGCCGCAATGAGCAGGTCGAGCGCAGTCCTGTGTTATCAGGCGAGGACAGCATGAGCGGACCAGCGATTACAGCCCTCCCCGTGCAAGTATTGGACGACAGCGGCGATCCGGTCGCCGGGGCGAAGATATTTGCCTATTCCGCAGGCACCACCAACGCCCTCGATACCTACACGACATCCGCGCTGTCGTCCGCCAATGCCAATCCGATTGTGGCCGATTCCGCGGGACGGTTCGTTGCCTACTTGAAGTCACAAGCCTACAAGTTCGTGTACAAGACGTCTGGCGATGTGACCATTCGCACCGTCGATAACTACATCCCGAACTCGATCTCCGGTGGCACGAATACGGACATCACGGGTACCGCCGGGGAGACGATCGCATCGGGGAAATGTATCTATTTGTCAGATGGGTCTGGGAGCAAGACCGGGGGGCGGTGGTATCTGGCCGACGCCGACCTGGCGTATTCCAGCCTGAAGCTGGTGTTAGGGTTTTCCACTGCAGCCATTGCGACGGGGGCGGCTGGCACGATCCGCACCGGCGGGGTCGCGTCTGGTCTCTCTGGGCTGACAGCCGGCACACGATACTATGTGAGCGCCACCGCCGGGGCGCTCACCGGGACAGCGCCAACCCTGAAACGGAGCGTCGGGTGGGCGATGTCCGTGACGACGCTTATGATCTCGTTTATGCCGGCCGATCTGGCTGGCGCGGTGGTGCTCGACCATATCGCGGTGGAGGTATTTAGCTGATGGCAACCTTTTCAAAGCAGAAACTCAGCGGGAGCACAAACGGGCGCGGGATTAAGGTGGTCAGGACGGCCACGGCCGGCACGGACATCCATGATGCCCATGCGTCGGACTTGGATGAGGTCTGGCTCTGGGCATACAACTCCCACACCGCCCCGGTCGTGCTCACGATTGAGATGGGCGGCACGACCGACCCCGATGACCATATTGTCATGACGCTGCCGTTTGATAGTGGCGCGATCACCATCGTGCCGGGACTCTTGATGTCGGGGTCGCTCGGGGTGGCGGCGTTTGCCTCAGTCACCAATGTGGTGGTGATTTACGGGTTCGTGAATAGGATTACCGCCTAATGGGTCGCCGGACACGCTATATCGGGTGGTTTCGATCGCGGAACGATGTCCCGTGGCCCACACTGGTGACCTCCGTCCAGCGCGGGACCGTCACCCTCAACGACGCGACCGATACCGCCACAATCACAGCCGTCGACACCGCACGCTCGGTGGTGCATTACCTGGGTGCGCTGTCAAATGCCACAGCCGGACAGAAACCCGTGACCGCCTTTACACGCGTGGTCTTGACCAACGCAACCACGGTCACGGTCAAACGCGGCGACAACGATGGTCAGGTGATCATTTCCTACGCGGTGGTTGAATACGCGCCAGGCACCCTCGATGTGCAACGCGGCGAGATCGCGCTGAGCGGAACCGGTGCGACGGCAACCATTGCCGCCGTCGAT
>Ga0114999_10009419_pt1 | contig 10700 bp, 8 predicted proteins | sample ArcticOcean_MG_C_3_FD_89820 | JGI IMG/M metagenome (GOLD analysis project Ga0114999, IMG submission 89820) | Marine microbial communities from western Arctic Ocean - ArcticOcean_MG_CB8_126 | ecosystem: Environmental > Aquatic > Marine > Oceanic | place: Arctic Ocean: Canada Basin | collected... | reverse complement strand
CATAATAAAATTTGGTCAGCAACTCTTGGTTTACTTGAAATGAAAATTCCAAAAGCCAGTTTTGAAACTTGGCTAAAAGGCACCTTTGTTTTAAGTTCAAAAAATAACATTTTAACAATAGGTGTTTCATCTCTATTTGTCTCTGAATGGCTAAATAAAAAAATGAAATCTCAAATCGAGTCTGCTATAAAAGAAGTGAGTACTGAAAAAACAAAAGTTGTCTTCACAGTAGCTAATAATAAATCTGACGTAAAAAAAGAGAAACCCTCCTTTTCGGTAAAATCGATGGCATCAGTACATAATAAAATTAATAAATCGAACTATAGTTTTGAGAATTTTGTCGTTGGAGAATCAAACAAACTTGCATATTCTTCTGCGATAAGCGTTGCAACCGAACCTGGTGGTAGATTTAACCCATTATTTATATATTCTGGTGTAGGTTTGGGAAAAACCCATCTACTACAATCAATTGCCCAGCTTATGCGATCCAAGAATCAAAATATCCTTTATGTTACTACAGAACAATTTACTAATGAATTTGTTGCATCTATACAAAAAAGAAAAACGGATGAATTTCGAATGAAATATCGTAGTCCTGATGCATTAATTTTAGATGATATTCAGTTTCTTCAAGGAAAAGAACAAACCCAAGAAGGTCTTTTTCATACTTTTAATGATTTACACGATTCAAATAAGCAAATTGTACTAGCCTGCGACAGGCACCCTCAATACGTTGATTTTATCCATGATCGTCTATTATCAAGGTTTCAGTGGGGATTAGTGGCCGATATTCAAAGTCCCGAAATAGAAACTCGTGCGGCTATAGTTTTAAAAAAAGCAGAACAGGCAAATATACCTATTACAGAAGACGTAACAAGTTTACTTGCCACAGTTTACACTCATAGTATTAGAGAACTCGAAGGGAATCTAAATAAACTAATAGCTTATTCCGAATTTTCAGGGAAAAATATCGACCTAGATCTAGCAAAACTTGCTCTCGGCTTAGATGCTGAGATGTCTAACTTATCCAATATTGCTATATCTAACGGAGAATTAATATCTATTGTTGCTCAATATTACAAAATAAGCGAAGAAAAAATACAAACTAAATCAAGTGGTCGCGCAAGCGAGCCTCAAAAGATTGTTATGCACTTGGCATTAACTATACTGGGACTAAAATACAAAGAGGTAGCAACTCTTTGTGGGAATTGGACAACAAAAACTATTAGGGCCTCTAATAATTGGGTAAAAAATGAAATTGCCACAAATGAATCTTTTGCAAAAAAGATCACATCAATAAAATCTATTATATCTCCAAAGTTGTCCTATAGACTCAACTAGTTGAGTTTATAGGGATATATTTGTATAGTAACTTTATAATACTACAAAATGGAATCTTCACAATTGAAAAAAACTCGCTACTTCTCGATATTAGAAAACGAAAAAATAATTTACTTATTTGGTAACCACGCTGGTAAAATACATACTAGCAAAGATAGTATAACTGATAGTGATGATAGCGAATTGTTAACCTTAACAAATTTTAGAATGATTTATGAATCCTTTATAGAAGAACGAGATTCAACAATAATTTTTAAAACAAGTGATATTACAAACACTGAACTAACCTTTCCAAAGAAAACATTAGAAGATTTATGGTATGGAATAATATTTGGAGTGGTTTCTCTTGCTTGGGTTTGGATTTCATTTGCGTTTGAACTTACCTCAATGATAAGCTGGCTTGTTTTTGGCGCCACGGCAGCTTTTTCAGGAATTAATCTTTTCTCTTATTTTGGTACAGAGAATGTTGCCAAATTAACAATTAATACAAATTCAAAAGAAATCACTTTTGATTTACTGACAAGCACTTCAATACAAGAGTCTGAAGAAATTGTTAGCTTTATACACAGCCAAATACTTGGATTAAGTTATCCGTTAACTATAGATAGTCGCTAACAGGGTCATCTTCGATAGATAGACTAGGATTAATGTCTAAACCTATATTGTGCTCATAGTTTTTAAAATAAGCACAGGCAGCGATCATAGCACCATTATCAATACACAATCCAGGGCGCGGTATAATTACAGGGACTTGTGAAATATAGTCTTCAACCCTTTCTCTCAACCTTGCATTAGCAGCAACTCCTCCACCAATAATAAGCATCTTTGCCCCGGACAAATCAACTGCTCTTTTAGCTTTTGTCACCAAAACTTCTGTAATTGCTTCTTGAAATTCCCAAGCTAATCTACCTACAATTTTTGGATCTTGCGATATGTCTTTGCTAAGTTCTTTAGATTTAGCTCTAGCTTTATTTAAAAATGCAGTTTTTAATCCACTAAAGCTAAAGTCTAATCCTTCGCGAATTAATGGCCTAGGCATAACCATATCATATGCCTCAAGTTCATTTGAAGCATATTTTTGAATTTCAGGCCCCCCAGGATAACTAAGCCCAAGCACTCTTGCAGCTTTATCAAAAGCTTCTCCGGCTGCATCATCTCTAGTTTGGCCTAAAATTTCATAATCTCCATGCGATCTCATCAATATTAATTCTGTATGTCCGCCAGAAGCAACCATACATATTAATGGAAATTTAGGTTCAAAATTATCTTTTTCCAACCAAGAGCTATATATGTGTGCCTCTATGTGATTTATACCCAACAAAGGTTTTTTATATATGTATGCAAGTGTTTTTGCTAAATTAACACCCACTAGCAACGATCCTGCTAATCCTGGCCCGAAAGTAACTGCAATTTTATCTATCTCCTCCATTTTCACATTGGCATTATCCAACGACTGTTGAAGAGCCGGAATAATCGCAGCAACATGAGCTCTTGATGCTACTTCTGGAACTATTCCTCCATGTTGGGCATGAATCTCTATTTGTGAACGAATAACATTTGATAACAAATTTGATCCATTCTCAACAACAGAAATTGCTGTTTCGTCGCAAGAGGTTTCTATCCCAAGTATTATCATATTACTCCACTCAATACCATATATTGTACAATATGAGTACTTATGTACTCATATTGGTATTTATAACTTTGACTGTATATATCTATTTTGTTAAAATAATATATCAACAAACGCATGTTGTTCTCAACCATACAACATATTACAAGATGATTTAAAGATAGTAAAACTCAATGAGAGGGATTTATGGCAACAAGTCAGAATAAAAATCAGGCTGAATATACTGCTAGCGACATACAGGTTTTAGAAGGCCTTGAAGCTGTTAGAAAACGACCTGGTATGTACATAGGGAGTTCAGACCAGCGTGGTATCCATCATCTCATATATGAAATAGTAGATAACGGAATAGATGAAGCTATGGCAGGATATTGTGACACGATAACCATTAACATAGACGAAGCAGGTTGGGTCAAAGTAACGGATAACGGAAGAGGTATTCCTGTTGATATGCACGAAGCTACTAAAAGACCTGCCCTGGAAACAATAATGACTACCTTGCATGCTGGAGGTAAATTTGGAGGAGGGGCGTACAAAGTTTCTGGTGGACTACATGGCGTTGGTGCCTCTGTAGTAAATGCACTATCCGAAACAATGAAGGTTGAGGTTTTTCGCGATGGAAAAGCCCATATACAGGAATATGGTAAAGGCAAGCCTCGTGGAGATATGGAAATAACAGGAACAACTTCACAGCAAGGAACTACGATTACATTTATACCAGATAAAGCTATTTTTAAATCTATTGATTACGATTTTGAAGACTTGATTCAACGATTTAGACAAATGGCTTATTTAAATAAGGGAGTTACTCTTAAGTTTACAAGCGAATGGCATAAATCAAAAGGTGCTGCTGAATGGAAAGCAGATTTCTTTTTTGAATTAGGTATAGTAAGTTACGTAAAAGATTACCTAAACAACAATAAAACTGTTTTACATACAGAACCCATACATATAGAAAAAGAAGTGTCTGAAACAATGATAGAGGTCGCTTTACAATATAACACTGGGTATTCTGATACGACCTATGCTTTTGCTAATTGTATCCACACTCCTGATGGCGGAACTCACTTAACTGGACTTCGTTCAGCATTAACCAAGGCAATAAATGAATATGCAAAAAAACAGAACTTTATAAAAGAAGACCAGCCCAGTATTACAGGAGAAGACACAAGAGAAGGTCTCGCAGCAGTAGTTAGTGTTAAATTATTAGATCCTGAGTTTGAAGGACAAACTAAAGCTAAATTGGGAAATCAAGAAGTCCGTAGTCAAGTCGATTCGGCAGTATCTGAAGGTTTAGAATACTATTTAGAAGAAAACCCTGTAGAAGCACGACGAATAATAGAAAAATGTTTAATTTCTCAAAAGGCACGAGAAGCTGCGCGAAAAGCCAGGGACATGGTTTTAAGAAAAAATGCTATGGATGGAGGGTCTCTTCCGGGTAAACTTGCTGACTGTCAAGAAAAAGACCCTTCATTAAGTGAAATCTATCTCGTTGAGGGAGAGTCAGCTGGTGGTTCAGCAAAAATGGGTCGAGATAGAAAGTTTCAAGCAATTTTACCGCTCAAGGGAAAAATATTGAACGTGGAAAAGGCAAGAGAAGATCAGATGGTTGGTCACGAAGAAATTCGGCATATAATAACTGCCCTTGGTACAAAATTTCATTCTAGACTTAACACGTCAAATGGTGGAGAAAATGGTACTGGTGATGAAGATCAAGAAGAGTCAAAAGCCCCTGAATTCGATTTAGATGCACTTAGATATCATAAGGTTATAATTATGACTGATGCTGATGTTGATGGTTCGCATATCAGAACATTAATTTTAACATTTTTCTTTAGGCATATGAGGCCTCTCATAACTGAAGGGCATTTATATATAGCCCAACCGCCTTTATATAAAGCATCAAAAGGTAAAAAAGAAGAATGGTTGTTTTCAGAGGAAGATAAAGATGCCTGGCTTGTAAAAACAACCCTATCAGGTGTGAAATTATTATCAAAAGATGGAACAATCTCTTTATCTGGTGTGAAAATGCAATCTGTTGCAAACAAATTGGATCGTTTTAATTTAAATATAGGAAAGTTGTCTAAATCTACAGCAATCCCTGTAAATATTATAATTAAAATACTAGGTTCGCAACAAATAAATTGGGTTAGTAACTTAATGTCAATATCAGAGATTGAACAATCTCACATAGACGCACTAATAACAGAAATTGGCCTTTCTGTAGAAAAAAAAGAAACCGATTCTGAAGGATTTACTTCATGGTCTTTTAAATCTGATGATGATAGTTTCTCTATAGACCAAACTTTTTTCAACAAAACGGAATTTGAATATCTTTTAATATCTTGGGAAGAGATCAAGGATTATATTTCAATTAATAACTATAGTATAGAAAAAAATGGAAAGTTTTTAGAAGAAGATATCAATTGGCCTCTATTAGCAGAAAAGATTAGCCGGGCTGCAGATCAGTCTGGAATAAATATTCAACGATATAAAGGTTTAGGAGAAATGAACCCTGATCAACTATGGGATACTACCATGAATCCTGAAACACGAGTCATGTTAAAAGTAAAAATAGGAAACGAAAATTCTGGGGAAGCCCCTTCATCTGAAGATTCACAAAGTGCCGAAGATATGTTTGTTACATTAATGGGAGATGAGGTCGCTCCTAGAAGAGAATTTATCCTAAAAGAAGCAAGAAACGTAACTAATCTCGATGTGTAGGTAGATGGACTTGGATACTATAAAAGACACGCTGGCTTCTTATGCTTATGAATTGTCTTTTTCAGACCTTGAGATTTCAACTATTCACCAAGTAAAAAGAACTATCATCGATAGTATTGGTTGTTTAATTGGAGGCTTTTATTCAGATACAGCAACTATTGCAAGAAAAATAGCACCATCGGTAATTAATTCTCCTGCTACAAGAATACTAGGGACAAATAACAATTCTTCTTTAGACATGGCTGCATTCGCCAACGCTGTTGCGCTTAGATATCTAGATTTTAATGACTCCTTCTTTTCACCCGGGGGAGGTCATCCAAGTGACATGATCCCAGCATCTTTAGCTGCAGGCGATTACCAAAACTCGTCTGGAAGAGAAATTATTTTGAGTATCGCACTTGCGTATCAAGTTTTTTGTAGTGTTTCTGACATAGCACCAATATTTGGATCTAAACAATGGGATCAAGGGCTCTGTGTGGGTATGGGGGCTTCACTTGCCTCAGGTAAATTACTAGGATTGTCAAAAGAAGAATTGGGACACTCTTTATCAATTTCTATTGTCCCTAATTTACCGCTTATGGCTACACGCTCAGGAGAATTATCTATGTGGAAAGGTTGCGCCACCGCATATGCTACAAAAGCTGGTGTTTTTGCAGCAATGTTAGCAAAAGAAGGCATGGAAGGACCCTATGAACCCTTTGAAGGAAAAAATGGTCTTTGGGAAAAGGCTAACATTGACTTTATAGATCCAAAAGTTTTAGAAAAACAATTCATCCCTTTTGGTATAACAAGAACTGATTTTAAATTTTTTCCCTCCCAAATATTGACTCAGGCACCTACAGGATTAGCGTTAGAATTGGGTGAAAAATTAAATGTAAATGATATTAAATCAATACGCATAGAGACATATGCAAGTTGTGTGAGCACACCTGAAAGCCATCCTGAAAAATGGAATCCAAAAACTAGAGAAAGTGCAGACCACAGTATCCCGTTCATGGTTGCATCAGCATTATTATATGGAGAAATTGGAGTTAATAGCTTTACACGTGAAAGAATAGCAAGTGAACAAATACGTTCTATAATTTCAAAACTAACTATAATTGAAAATCCCAGCTACACAGAAAAACACCCTGGTCAATCAAATTGCAAAATGCAAATAGAACTAAATGATGGTCAAACCTCAACCTCAGAGACAAGCTATCCGAAAGGGCATTCAAAAAACCCTTTATCAGATACGGAACTTACAGATAAGTTTCTCAATTTAACCGCTACAGTTATTAAACAAGAACAAGCTCAAAAAATCTTATCTTTAATATGGGAAATGGAAACCACGAAGAATTTAACAGAATTATTTGATACATTAGTTATATAATAAAGACATGAATGAATATATTCCAAGCCCTATACAGTGGGTTTCAGAACAAGTTGAATTATACGAAAGCAGCGGCGGAACTGAAGGAGCTACCCTCAGAGATACAGGTTTACCTTGTATTATTATCACCCATAGAGGTTGGAAAACAGGAGCTATAAGAAAAACACCTGTGATGACAGTCCAAGATGGCTCAAGCTATGTCCTTATTGCTTCTATGGGAGGTGCTCCCAAACACCCTCTCTGGTATCATAATTTACAATTAAACCCATTCGTAGAAATACGAGATAAAACAAACACTTACAACATGAAAGTTCGTGAAGTTGTAAATTCAACAGAAAGACAACGACTTTGGAAGCTTGCAGTTAAATCATATCCTCCATATGAAGACTATCAAAAACGAACTGAGAGGATAATCCCTGTATTTATAGCCGAACTACTTAAAGGGGAATAATAATATGAATGTTTTGGAATGGGATCAAATAGTAATTGGAACAGCAGCAAAACCAACCAACATTACTATTACCAAAGAAATGATATTGAATTATAGAGAATCTATAGAGGATACAAATTCACAAAATGAGTCAGCTCTTTTGCCAGCACCTGCAGGAATGTTTTTTATATACGCACCAGCAAGACGTCTAGATATAATGCATGAAAATGGATTTATTTCACCGGAAGAAACAGAACAAAATAGTCGGTCAACCCCTTTTGTGGGTACTGACATTGAATGGAAAAATAATCAAATAAAAGAAAATGATATCATAACTAGTACCGCTTTTTTTGAAAAAAAATGGGAGAGTTCTTCAGGAAATCGATTTCTATCCATTGGGGTAAAGGCAACAAATCAAAACAATAAACCTGTTATAAATTATAACTATAATGTTATGTGGGAGTTTTCAAAAGGACAAAAGTCAAGATCTGAAAAAACTATCACTAAAAACTCAAAAACAAAAATACTTAATAACACCCAATTTGATATCAATAACATATCTGAGGGAGATTTTACACCTACTATTCAACGCAACATCTCCCAAGAAACTATCAATAAATATCATGAACTAAATAATTGGTCTAATAAAGAACCTAGCCCTACTTCTTTATTACATATAGATGAAGCTTTTGCAGAAGCTACTGTTTTTAGTGGTATAACTTTATCTGGACCTACTGCTGTGAGCTTTATGCTTCATCTTGTAGAAATCATTTTTGGTCAAAAATCTATTATCAATAGCACTTTTAAGGAAAGAGCTTTAGAACCTGTACGCCCCGGAGATATTATTATATATTCAGGGAAAATTATTGGTATAAAAAATACTATATTGGGTAAAACTGTTGACCTAGAAGTAAGAGGATCAAATCAGTTTGGGCAAACAACCTCGCTTGCCTCAGTTAATATTCCGTGTTAGTTGTTAAGATTATATATCGGATAAAAAAGGACCAGTTCGTAGCCAAGTTTGAACTATATCTATCTCTGCCTTATTAAGATACTTTGTATTAAAAGCCGTTTCTAAAATTTCATCTATACCAAATAAAAAACTATGTTTTATATCTAAATTTATAAATTTTTCTGTGGCTAATTTAGACCTGTACGAACAAATACTATAACAACAAAGAACTTCTATATTTTCAGCCTTAATTGCTTCAACTGATCGAATAGCAGACCCTCCTGTACTTGTTAAGTCTTCTATAACTATAGCTTTTTGCCCTTTGTTTATTTTTCCTTCAATTTGCTTACCTAGCCCATGATCTTTAGGTTCAGGTCTTACATAAGCAAGTGGCATATTAAGCCTTTGTGATAATAATGACGCCCAGGGAATACCTGCTGTAGCAACACCAACAAGTACATAATTTTCAAATTTCTCTTTCTGTATTTTTGTTGAGAGTTTTTCTATAATTTCATTTCTAGTAGCAACATCAGAAAGAAGTTTTCTAATATCGCAATAAACCGGACTATTTACCCCGGATGCCAATTTATACGGCATCGAGGAGTCCACAACTACAGCTTGATTTAAAAGAATTTTTTCAGGAATCGTTTTATTCATATTGTTGTTGTTCTATATAAATTATTTTTTAAAATATACTCTTCTACGTTTATAGGTACAAGTCCATTTAAAGATTTATTATTTTGAATTTTTCTTCTTATATTAGTACTACTAATATTGTCGATCTCTTTTTCTATAATTTTAATATTGCTATCAATCACCTGTGGAAAATCATCACCTTTTCTTTGAAATAATATAATCTCAACTGTATTTAATATTTCTTGATAATTTTTCCATCTATGTAGTTGTTTATATGAATCACTTCCCATTATTAAATAATATTCATTAGTTGATTGTTTCACACCTAATTCAATAAGCGTATCTATAGTATAGGTGTTTCCAGTTCTTAATATTTCAATTGAAGAACATTTAAATAAAGGTTCCTCTTCTATTGCAATCTTCACCATGTTAATTCTATGTGTAGCGTTAGTAATAATTGAGTTATTTTTCATCCAGGGGTTACCTGCGGGAATGAATATTATCTCATTTAATCCATATTCTTTTATGGCTATTGTGGCAAGTTTAAGATGTGCTAAATGAATTGGGTCAAAAGTGCCTCCTAGTATACCTATTTTTTTTATTCCCATATAAAATCTTTCTTACCTATAGTTACATTGTCTCCTTCTTTAACCCCTGCCTTTTCGAGTGCGTCAATTACCCCTAAAAGTGAGAGTTCTTTTCGTAATTGTATTCTTGCAGCAAAACTTCGTTGGTCTGGCAAAACAACAAGTCTTTCAGCCCTATGATTAAATACAACAAAACCTTCTTCTTTTTTTTCAACAATTGTTCTACTTTGTTCTTCTTTTGGGCTTATTACATTATTTATTGACATGCTTTTCTTATAGATAAATTCTTTATTTCTAAGATTTTTAATTTTTTCAATAATGTTAGTAATTATTTCATCTGTTTTAGCATCATAGCTAATGACCGTAGTTTGGTCTGAAATTTTCTTTATATCATAGTCTTCGCCAGACAAAATTAGATCTTCTTTAATTATAAAAATCTCTGGTTTTTCCACATAAAAAGAATCTTTATTGATTTGTTTTACTATTGCCTCGGTATCTATATCTTCTTCTTGAAAAATATAAAAAAGACATATTATCTTAGCTCTTCTAAATAAAGGTTTTTCTTCTTCTAAATTATTAATTTTAAGATTAGTAGATGATATTAATCCTACTTTTTGCTTCACCCAATTATATTCCACTTCTCTAACCTGAAAAGGGTTTACAATAAATTTTCTATCCTTATATTCTTTGGTAGATTTTTGCTCTTCTGTTACTTTATCAAATACACTTTTAGCATTACCATCAAAGTCGCCGATTATAATAATATCAACCATTGGAAAAAGTTCTAAAACAACTTCCCTTTCTTCCCCCATTCCTCCCGTTTCAGCCAATAAGGGTATTTTATTTCTTGATGTCGCAAACTTCGTGTTCCCTTTTCCCAGCATTCCTCCCTCTGCCACCAAAAGTTGTTGCCCTTCCTCAAGAAGCTCTCCAATAATTTTACCTGTTTTCTCATCCACAACTCTAGTTCCTAAAGGAACATTAACAATTGTATTTTTCCCAGCTTTTCCCGTTTTTTTCCTACCTTT
>Ga0114999_10009413_pt1 | contig 10705 bp, 10 predicted proteins | sample ArcticOcean_MG_C_3_FD_89820 | JGI IMG/M metagenome (GOLD analysis project Ga0114999, IMG submission 89820) | Marine microbial communities from western Arctic Ocean - ArcticOcean_MG_CB8_126 | ecosystem: Environmental > Aquatic > Marine > Oceanic | place: Arctic Ocean: Canada Basin | collected... | reverse complement strand
TTGCATGCGTGGGATATTCCTCGTAGTTATCTTCTTGGTCAATTTAGTGGTCCTTTCGACATTTCTACTCAAAATAACAGAGTAGTTATTGAATTGGCTGGATCATCTGGTTCTTCATCCATTGCTCCATCATCTGCCGCGGCTGCTCTCTCTGGATTATCAACAACAATTGTTGAATTCAATTGCCCAGTTGGTAATGATCAAACTGTAGTGACTGTCTCTTCTGCTATCGATGCAGCGGGTGTTGTTGCTGGAGAAACGTTATTTGATAGTTTTTCATTGTCAGTTCCTGGCGGCGAGACCAAGGTTGTTATTGTTGCTACCTCTGGAAGACAATTTGATACTCTGCGCATGAAGGCGGATCATTCGAATATTAGAACGTTGAGATTTGCGGAAGAATTGGACATTGATTTTCCGTACAAAAGATCGTATCGAGGATTTTCTGATAACACGTTGATCCTTGCGGATTCTGGAGAAGCTACTGCGTCGACGCCTTTGTCATGTGAAGTTGATGCAACAAGTGCAACTTGTACTTCTGAAACTTCTTATTTTCAAAACATTGTTGGATTTTTAGTAGCACCTTCACCTGGAACATGGCTCGGTGATGTTGACGGCGTTAATGCTTACTCAGCTACGCTTAGTTCTTTCACCCAAGGAGTTGGTGAAACCGCTGGCCGTTACGCACTGACAATTACTGATAAAGCTGGTGTTGCTGTTGAAACTATTTCTGATGTGACATTTGATCAAAGAGACGATCGTTACATTGGTGATGTTCTTAATCCTGGCACTAAACATGGCGGCGCGAATGGAAATTCAGTTGTTCATTGGGAACAGCGTCCAGCTTTCCTTAATAACAATGCGAACGTGCTGACTGGCTCTAACGCTTACGCGGTTAGATTGCCATCACAATTTTCTAATAAAGCGTTTCGTGGAATGGCTAATGGTATTCCAGTTGATCCAGCTTACTCCAGTGAATTGGATGCGGCAGTTATTGGAAATCCTGCGATTAACAGCGGAATTTATGCGTTCCAAAATCCAGAATCAATTGACATCAATTTATTGTCAATTCCTGGTTTTTCAAGTGGTGCTGTCATCGGGACTGCGCTGCAAATGTGCGAAAGTCGCGGCGATGTACTATACTTAGTTGATCCGCCATTTGGTCTTCGTCCACAACAGGCTGTTGATTGGCACAATGGAATGTTGTTATCTGATGTTTCTGCTGCTATTAATAGTAGTTATGGCGCATTGTATTGGGGCTGGGTAAAAATTTACGATCAATTTTCTGCTGATGAAATTTGGGTTCCGCCATCCGGTCACATTGCTTCTGTCTTTTCTAGAACTGCTAGAGAACGCGAACAATGGTTCGCACCAGCTGGTCTGCAAAGAGGCCATTTGTTAACAGCACTTGATGTTGAATATTCGCCAACTCAAGGTGAGCGTGATTTGCTTTATGGTTCCGGCAATGCTGTTAATCCTATTGTTAAATTTCCTAAGGATGGCATCACTGTTTGGGGTCAAAGAACTTTACAACGTACATCTACAGCATTAGATCGTGTTAATGTTAGAATGCTGTTGATTCATCTTAAGAAAAATTTGGTTAGATCGCTTAGAACGTTTGTTTTTGAGCCTAACGATCCTGCTTTGTGGTCTCAAGTAAGAGCAACGGTTAATCCGTTTCTTGCCGATGTCCAATCACGGCGTGGTTTGACAGCATTCAAAGTGGTTTGTGATGAAACTAATAATACTCCCGAAAGAATCGACAGAAATGAATTGTGGGTGTCAGTATTCTTGAAACCTACGAGAGCTGTGGAATTCATCGTGTTGAACCTTGTTGTGTTGAGAACCGGTGCAAGTTTCTCAGCTGAAGAAGTTTTGGCTGCAGGTGGTGTTGTTTCATCAGAAGGTTAATAAAAAATAAATACCAAATCGGTAGGAGGTAAAAATGCCTGGATTTAATGTAGTGAGTGGCGGCGGGGGCAGTGGCCCATCCAACACCATCGAAGTGCGTCGAGCACATCGTTGGATGTTTGAAACACTTGGACCTGTTGCTCCTAATGTTTTATTGTTGTTGCAATCGGCTCAACGCCCTAGTTTCTCATTTGAGGAACCTGAAATGCATCATAACCAAGAGAAGGTTTATTTTGCTGGTAAGCAATCATGGGAACCGGTTTCATTGGTATGGTATGATGGTGAACAATCTCCAGATGTTTCTCAAGCAATTTACAATTGGTTGGAATCTGTTGTTGACATCGGTTCAGCTAATGTCGCGCCAGTCGGTACTTACAAAACCGAAGCAACCCTATCAGTGCTAGACGGCGCAGGTATGCCTAATGAGCAATGGGGTATGTACGGCGTATGGCCGCAAGCTGTTAATTTTCAAGAATTGAATTACACATCTACTGATCTCATGACTGTTGAAGCTACTCTGAGGTATGATAGAGCAAGAAGATTATAATACTTTACAGTACTAAAATTGATAAATAGTTTGTGGGGGGCAATACGCCCCCCACAATTTTATTAAGAGGTAGCCATGCCAGGATTTAATATAGAAGGAACGTTGATAGGGCAGCCGTCAAATACTGTAGAAACTGCTAGAAGTTATAGATACGTGTTTAGTGTTTTAGAACCATTAAAAGATGTTTTAGTATATGCGCATAAAGCATCGAGACCGACGTTTGAAACTGATGTTATAAAAATTCATAGCGGGCAAGATCGAATATATCGCCCGGGACAACATTATTGGAACCCAATTGAAATAACTATTTATGAAGTAGTTCTTAGTCATTATGGATCCTCCGCCCCAAACATGCCGCTCAATAACACAGCTAACTATCTGTACGAATGGTGGCAAGGTACAATGGTCGACACGCTTAATTCTAGGCAGGGTAAACCAATTGATTATAGAAAAGAATGTAAACTTGAAATGCTGGATGGTGAAGGCAATACAATATGGAAATATGAATTGTATGGTTGTTGGCCATCTAAAGTTTCTCCGTCTGATTTAGATTATAAAAGCACTGACATATCAAGTATATCTATGACTCTTCAAATTGACAGAGCTGTGGAATCTCGTAATTAAGATAGGAATTTAAAAATGGATAGAAGAAAATTCGTGACGACTATGACAATAGCTGCTGCTTTACCATCTTTTGCTGTTGCATCTTTTGATTCTTTTAATATTGAAGAATCAATTGACACGGCCATGGAGCATGATCGCTTTCTTGTTGTACATAAAGGCCAAAAATTACAATTTGGGGATTGTCACCTTGATTTGTGGAATAATGTTGTGGTAATGCCCGGCGCGGACATTCGAATCGATGATGAAATTTATAGGGTGACACAGTCGCCTATAAATCATAATGATAATGTGAAATTCGTGCCTGTGTATAAAATTAAATGAGGTTAAACAATGCCAGGATTTATTGTAAATGGGCAAGGCGGCGTCGGTATAGCAAACGGTGCTCCGGACAATGCTGAATATTATTACACTTACACATGGGAAATTGAAAATTTTTATGAATTTCAATCGTATTCCAACATAGGTGTAATTCATTGTAAAACAATGACACTACCTACATTTAATGTGGCGCAAGAAACTGTGATGGGTGCGTCATTAGAATATAAATTTGCTAAATCTGTTAATTGGGCCGATGTTAAAGTAGCATGGTATGACACGCTGGGTTTTCTTGATACTATGAAGAAATGGCGAAAAACTGTGTGGAGTCCAAAACAAGGTTTTGCTGCAGTTAATACGTACAAAAGAGAGTCTAGATTTCGAACGTTCCTTCCCGATGGCGAAGAAGCACAAACATTTAGACTGATAAATAGCTGGCCGTCTGTTATAAAATATGGTGATCTTACATATACAAATAGTGATGTAAAAATGGTGGAAGTTACTCTTACGTATGACTGGGCCGAAGAAATAACTACAAATAGTCCTGATGAAACATTCGCGGGTAATGTTGGTCAAACAGCTGAAAATGTTGATAAGCCGTCCCCTGCTCCGCAGCCGATAAGTAAGGAGAACAGTGGAGGAGAGTAAATACATCATGAACACTATTACAGTTGGAGAATATTATGCCTGATGTAAACTATCCAGAAATACCTGAAGAAAATGATCCTGAAAATCAGGAATCTTCGCAGCAAGAATCAAAGCAAGAATCAAATGATGAGCCTGCTGAAGAAGAATTAAGCATGTCTGGCCCAGACCCAGTAAAATCAACAAGTGCTACTGTGGTGCCTGACAATGATGGCAAGGGTCACAACGAGATAAAATCATCTATTGCTGATTTAGAATCTTTAGTAGATTCCGGTGCCTCTTCTGAAGAATTTTTAGAAGAATTGCTGAGAATTCCACAGGATCAATTAATTCCGTGGGAAAATTGCGAATTGCCTAGTAAAGGTTTTTACTATGATTGGCCCGATGGTTTAGTTAAAGTTAAAGCTATGGGACAAACTGCTGAAAAAATTTTGGCAACGCAAAGATTAGCGCAGTCTGGCCAATCTATTGATTATTTATTTAGAGAATGTTGTGTTTTTCCGGAAAATTTTGACCCTGTTGAATTGATTCTTGGTGATAGAATATTCCTGCTTTATTATATTCGTGGTATTACACATGGTAACATGTACGAATTTGCAGTGCAATGCCCCACGTGTGAATCTACTTCGACACATGCGTATGACTTGAATTTATTGGCTGGCACTATCACATGGGCTGACCCCGCTGCTGGTGATGAACCTTTTAAAATTGTGTTGCCATACTTAAGTGAAGCTACTGGCCGCGATGTTTGGGTTTCGGTTAGGTTATTGCGTGCTAAAGATGCTAATAGCATGCTTTCAAAACAGCGAACTAAGAAAAAATCGTTTGCTCGACCGGGAGCTGCAAAATCATTGAATCCCAGTGCGCAAAGAAACCAAAGCAATGAATTGGATGATGCCATAACTGACAATCTTGAAAAAATCATAGTTAATGTGATGGGCGTTGATAACCCGTTTACAATCAGAAGCTTTATAGACAAGTTACACGCTACTGACACATCTACTATTCGCGAATGGCTACGTAATCATACGCCAGGCATTGACACTACCGTAACACTGGGATGCCCAGACTGTGAGGGCGAGTTTACGGTTGAATTACCGATCTCGGAATCCTTTTTTCGCCCGTCGAACACCCGATGAATGTGATCGAGAATATTACAATTTGATGGAACAGCAATTCCAACTTAAACATTATGGCAAATTGTCATTGTTTGAGCAAAATCAAATGATATCTGAAGACCGCAATTGGTATATCAAACGGATTGAAGAAGAATTTAAAAAGCAACAAGAAAAAGAACGCGGCTCTTCGCCATCCATGCCGTCAAAACCGTCTATGTCAAAGCCGTCCATGCCATCTATGCCATCCATGTCTAAATCACGGCGATGATTGACGATATAACTCCTCAAAAATAAATTGAGGAGATATTATATGACTAAAATAGCTAGCGATGCCTTTTCACGTATTTCTACAAGACGTGGCAAAGTTGCGGATCTCAATGTAACATTTCGTAATAATGGTGTGGCCAAAGATCCATATGCCATAAGATATGTTGAGATATACAAATCACAAGTTCTGCCGCATAACTTGGTTGCAACGGTCCCAGTTGTAGACCCAGCCAATGCCTATTATCCATCACCATTGAAAAGAGTGGATGCAAACGGTGCGGCGTTAGCTGCTGGCGTAACTGCCGGAGCTGTTATCGGCGAACATCATTTGTTGTTTAGTGTGCCGGAAACATACTCAGTGCCAGATGTTTATTTTGATGTGTGGTATTATTTTGCCGATGACCCATGTGGTGATTTAGGAACTGCAGATCCTACGGGCGATGGTGTAGTGTGTGACTTAGATAATGCCATCTATGATCCATTGCTGCTTTCATCATGTCATAGATTTTGGATTTATCCAGATGAATGGTTTATAGATGACGGCTTGCAATCGATAAGATTTGGTTTTGAACCTTTAGATCAAAAGTTTAACAAACCTGAAATTAGACCTTTGGAAGTTGGCATCATGCCTCTTCCACTGTATGATTATAATTTTAATCTTGTGAATCCGATCATTCCATTTTTAAAACCGACCATTTCAATATGGACGATGAATGAAGAATTGATAGTTGACGGTGCAGAAATGACAATTGGTTTGCGCCATGGTTCGTACAGATCTAATCCTTACATTATGCGATATGATCTTGATACGAGTTCATTTTACAAAGGAACATATAAGTATCGTGTTACTATCGCGATGCCTGATGGTTCTACTAGAGTAAGCAAAAATTTTATTTTAACCATTAATTGAAAGCGCAATGCTATGAGATTATCGCTGATATGTGAAGATTCCAGTTCTGTTGATTTGGCAATAAAGATTGTCAAATTAATTAGCGATAAATTTGGGGATGATTTAGATCTTGAGAACGAGACATTTACAGCGGATTTTTTAGCTAATACAATGAAAGAAGAAGACCGTGTGGCGGCTTATAAAGCGAAACTTTTGGTTGATGCTGGAGCTGGGAGATATAAATTATCTGATAAAGCGCTCGGAATGGTCAGCGGCGAGAAGGGCAAAAGCAGAGGAGTGCTTGATAAAATAATGTCCGGTGCTCCGGGTTATAACCAAATTAAAGGCGCATTTAGGGAGTTGCAAGGAAAATAGTATTTTATAACATATGGCTTATGTAAAAATACCACCTTCTAAAATTCGTTCTTGGATTGAGGACAATTTTGATTATAAAACTCGCAGGGATGGCGAAGAATATGTTATAAATAATCCCTTCAATGGGGACACTGGATATCATTTTAATATAAATCCTGAAAAAGGTACATGCCATGACTGGAGAGGCAATGAATGGTCTGGCATAAATCAAAAAACGGGCAAACGAAATAGCTGCTCGTTTTTGCGATTTGCACAAAAATATTTGAAGTGTTCATTCCCAGATGCTGCAAAAGCTGTCCTTGGGTCTTTCGTGAATTTTAAAAATTTAGAAAGGTCTCAGGGCAATCAAGAAGACTTAAAGGCCGAAGAAGAGCCTTCCGTGGCCCTCCCCGATGGTTCCGAAAAATTGATTCATTCTACAGATAAAGTAGCTGATATTCTGAAAAAATGGCTGGCCAGCCGAGGAGTGTTCGAAGATGATGTAAAATTATATGATCTACATCATCGAGGGATGGAAGTTGTGTGGCCATATTATGAATATGGGGAATTGGTTTATTGGCAAAGTCGTTCAAGACTCAATAAAGTATTTAGATTCCCCTCTTCAGATGTTGGAGTATCTAAGGGTGATTTTTTGTATGGGTTTGACATGGTTGAGCCGGCAAATTATGTTGTGATCACTGAAGCGATATTTGACGCACATACACTAAAAGACCAAGCTATGGCATCAGGCGGCGCAGTGTTAACTGCAAACCAAATAAAAAAGTTAAAATTGTTAGGGCCAAATGATGGGGTTATACTGGCCCCAGACAATGATAAAGCTGGGATGCAAAGTGTTATCCATAATTTTAAATTATTAGATGGCGGTGGATTTAAAGTTTATTATTCATTGCCACCGCAAGAATATGATTGCAAAGACTGGAATGAAATTGGAGAAAAAACCAATGATTTTTCAAGTGTTAAAAAAATTATGGAATCCAATATTAACAAATTAAATAGCAGAGAAATGGTTAGGTTGCGCAAAAGAATGGCACAATTAGAGAATCGTAAATAAAATCAATGCTTGCCATGGGGCGATTTATCATTAACATAAATTGCTTTATTTTCTGTCAAAGTAATCGTCCCCATATTTAATTTTTAGGGTTTTTCGTCGTTCAGCTTCTTCATTTATGTTGACGTATGCTCTTTGTTCACGCATCCAAGAAGTTGTGTCTATAAATGTATCTAAAGCTTTGTTGATTCGGGTATTTCGTTCGGAGATGGCATTTAATTGTTCTACTCGTGTGTTAAATGCTTTAAATATTAATTCGAATGTTCTGGGCGACCATAATTCTGGTGAACGTTTCTCGTCTTTTTTAAATTTGTCTAACGCGATACGCCATGCGTGGGTGTTCATTTTTAAGATTTTTGTGACAGCTTCATGTTCTTCTTTTGTGTGAACTTCTAATTCTAAAACATCGTGGACATATGGTTTTTCCCATTCTTTAACCGTCCCAGATAAATTTTCGCACCATTTTTTGAATTTATCAAACATAAAATTTCTCCTTTATGATGATGTGGCAAACGAATAATTATTTGTTAATTGGATATTTTTCAATAATTGTAGAATTATTTTTATTTAATTCTTTATATGCATGTTTATAAGATTTCGGGAGTTTTTCTTTAATCCACGATAATTTTTTACCCAAAGATAAATTATGTAATTCAGTGATGAAGGAGTATATGATTTTATTATCTGCTTCAGTAATGAATTTTGTGTCCAGTCCACAGTGTTTACCGTCTTTGTCACCCAAGTGCAATAGTAGTATATATTTAGTACTTTTACTACCTTGATAATAAACCCAGAATAATTCCATGCCAAGTGCTCCTAATGCTGAAGCTAATCCTTATGTTACTGTTCGATTTCCTAACATCACTGGGTCGTTAGATTGGGGTAATTCGTTTTCTGATTTTGAGTTTAAAGGTATGGCGAATGGTGGTTATACTGTTCGTGCAAAGTTGTTTGACACTCATTACAATCTTTTAACCAAATTGATGGGTGGAACTGGTGCTGATGACCAACAATATTTACGAAACGCAAGAAACGATTTGCCAATTTTAATGGAGTTTCAAATTCGTTGGCATAATGAAAAAGAAAACACTTACCCAGAAAAAGCAACTCGAATGCAGCATGCTTATGTTGTATCATTGAGCGCTGACGGCGCATCTGCGGACATGGGCCGTTTAGAATTTGTAGCAATTGACCCTCCGTCTTGGTTTTTAAACACCGGGGACGCATCTGGTAAAATGTACAAGGGTCGTGTTAGTAAAGTAATAGAACAAATGCTGGATGAGTATTGTCCTGTGCAATACGAAGTTAGCAAAACAAAAGATTCTGACAATAATAAATTTTGGATGATGAGGCAAGATCCGAAAACATTTTTAAGTTCGTTAGTTGATTGGTCATCATCTGTCACATCTAATAAAACAAATTGGATTATCGGCATGGATGGAAAACCCGTCGATGGCCCACAATTGATTATTAAAGAACAAAATGAAATGCAGTCTAAGCAACGTGCTTTTTACACTGTGTGGAATAATAAGGGCCATGATAGTATAGGTAGCTGGGAATTATTAACTGATAATGCTTTAGCGATTACCAACACTAAACTTGTAACATCGGGTATGTCGGCAACTACTGGCATTTATCTTGATAAAATTACAGATGAAAAAGAAAATAAATTATTTGCCAAAGATACAACAACGGACAAGAAGAAAATTGCAAAAACAAAAGCAATTCAAGCATTTACTAAACCAGATGATGATGTAGGGAAAGGGCCTGACCCAAATCCTGACTCGAAATCACCATCTAGTGGCGTAGGGTGGACGTCAGTTACAAGTGTTCCAGAACTTTATTCGGCTGGTGACATCGGAATGAAGTATGAAGAATACATTGATGGGCGACCTCGCGGTATGTTCCTTAATTTAACCAACGCATTGATGAGAGCTAAAATTACTGTGGTTGGTCACGGTATTTGGGACAATACTTTAGGGTTGGGTGTTGACACAGTGTTTTTAAAGTGGTGGGGTGCTGATGGTGAACCATGGTTTATGTCTGGCAACTGGGTGGTTTATGGTTTTCATCATCGAGTAAGACGTAGAACATGGGTGACTGATGTTTATATTGCAAGGTACGATCAGACGCAGGGTCCGGAAAGACCTTCGTCTGCTGTTCCTGTCGGTGGTTTTTCCGCATTTTAATAGGATTAATTGGTAATGGCTGATGTAAATGCTTACGCTTTGAGTGTCCAATTAAGTTTGGATTCATCTGATGCTTTTGCAAGTATGCAAGATTTTGCGGATACTGCTGTGCATATGGAGCAGCAATTTGCTAAAGCTGGCAAAGCTGGTACTAAAACAATTGATGATCAGGTAGACTTGTTTTCTGATATCCATGACTCTTTAAAAAGTAAAAATCTTTTACATAATGAACAAAATGAGTACTTAGAGGAAGATATTCGCTTAGCTGGAAAATCCAACGATAAATTTGGCATAATGAAAGACTCTGTCGATGATGTTGCAATTGGGCTCGGCAGAGGTGTCTCTTTTATTTGGTCTATGCTGGAAGGTATCGCGGCGGCCACTCAAATTACGGAAGATTTTAAAGATGCAAATTATCGCGCATATGGCGGCATTGAACAATTGACCATAGGCGCGAATTTGTTGTCCAATGAAATGGATGTTTTGGGAAGTGAAGGTAGAGCAGCATACAAAGCTTTGGCTGATATCAGAACTCCTAGAGATGAAATAGGCAAACTTGCCGGCGCTATTGCTGTGTCATCTAGAGAAACTGGTGTGGGAGCAGATAATTTGGCCACATATGTGCGTATGATGCGGGCTACCGGCACGACTGGTGATCAAGCTGCAGCTAGCGTCGCTGGCATGACAGAAATGATGCGTAAAAATGGGTTAACTGCCGGAGACATGAATAGGATTGTAGGTGATACTGCAGTTAGCGCTGGAAAGTTGCATTACATGTTT
>Ga0114999_10009412_pt1 | contig 10705 bp, 8 predicted proteins | sample ArcticOcean_MG_C_3_FD_89820 | JGI IMG/M metagenome (GOLD analysis project Ga0114999, IMG submission 89820) | Marine microbial communities from western Arctic Ocean - ArcticOcean_MG_CB8_126 | ecosystem: Environmental > Aquatic > Marine > Oceanic | place: Arctic Ocean: Canada Basin | collected... | reverse complement strand
GGCAATTAAGACGGGCGGCGCGCTCTGGTGGATAGAGGCAACTTCCGGAAACCCACGCAGGATCGCGGTCGACGTTGCCGCCGCCGTCGGCGATGGCGCGAATTACTATGTCACCCGTTCAGGCGCCTTGTTCGTCAAAGGCCGCGCCCATCGCGGCCAGGACGGCGATGGCCACCTCACAGCGACGGACCGGTTTGTGCAGACGTTCTCCGGGGTTGCCCAGATTACCGCCCATACCGGCCACGCGGTCCTGAGGACCAAAAGCGGTGACGTATTTGGAACCGGCGGTAATATCTACGGCCCGGTCGGGCGGCACGGACTTGGCGACAAGGCTGTCCGGTGGAGCCGTATAGTGTCCGGCGTAGCGGCGATCGCGACCGGTTCCTCGCACTCGCTTGCCATCCGTCCGGATGGCAGCCTGATGGCCTGGGGCGCGGATTACGGTCCGGACCCGGTGCAGATCATGACCGGCGTGACCGCTGTGGCCGCAGGGTCCCATACCAGCATTGCCCTCAAACGCGACGGATCGCTTTGGCAATGGGATCGGGGGGAGGCGAAACCGCGGCGGCTCAGATTTCTCCGAAATACGCCAACACGCCGGACAAGGTGACGACCGACACCGCCGTCGTCATCACGATCCCGGCCGATGCGCGCTGAACATAGATGCCGTTCTGCTGGGCGGTTACGAATACCAGCGCGCCGGTCGGCAGGGCAGCCAGCAACACGGCGCTGACCGCCCAGAACCGGTCCAAATCGAACGCGTAGAACGCCAGCCAAAAGGTCAAGGCGGGCTGGGCGATCAGCTTGAAGAACGTGATCCAGGCGATCTCCGGCAGGCCCGCGGTCATGCGCTGGCCGACCAGAAACAGACCGAGCGAGAACAGCGCACCGGGGGCGGCGGCGGCCCCGAGCGTGCGGCACAGGGTTTCCAGCGGCGCCGGCACCGCAAGCCCCGCAGCGCTGACGGCGAGACCGATCACGGGGGCTACAACCAGCGGATTCCTGGCAAGAGCGCCGAAGATGCTGCGGGCGATGACAGAGGCGCTTTTTCTCTCCGCCTCGTCCTTCACCGCCGCGACCCAGGCGGTCATCGCACCGTAAAAGAACATATTGAGGACCGTCGCGGTTACTGCCGGCAGCACCCGGTCTTCACCGAAAGCGGCAATAAACAGCGGAATGCCCATATATCCGGTATTGGAAAACAGCGCCGTCATCGCGTGCAGCCCGCCTGCCGCGCCGCGATTGCCGAACAGATAGCGGCTGCCGAGCACCACGAACACACCCGTCCCGACGATGCCGATCGATACGGTTGCGATGAACTCGACATTCAGGATCCGGTCGACCGGCGTGACCGCCATGCCGATGAAGATCAACGGCGGCAGCGCGAACCAGTAGACGAACGCGTTGAGCGCTTCGGAGCTAATCGCGCCCAGCAGCTTTACCCGCCCCGCGAGGTAGCCGCACAGGATGATCCCGAAAACGGGAAGGGCGACATTGAGGACGGCTTGCACGGCGGCGGGCTTCCGGGGAAGATGAATCGGGGAACAGGAGAACTACCGCATGCCGGAAACCGGCGTCAAAACATTCGACGGCTTCGATTACGTCATCGTCGGTGCCGGTACGGCGGGCTGCGTGCTGGCGAACCGTCTCAGCGCCGATCCCGAAGTGAATGTGTTGCTGCTCGAAGCCGGCGGCAAGGACGATTATTTCTGGATCAAAATTCCCGTCGGCTATCTTTATACGATGGGCAATCCGCGTACCGACTGGTGCTTTCAGACCGAGCCCGAGCCCGGCCTCAACGGCCGCGCGCTGGCCTATCCGCGTGGCCGCACGCTGGGCGGCTGTTCGGCGATCAACGGCATGATCTACATGCGGGGCCAGGCGCGCGATTACGATCAGTGGCGCCAGATGGGCAATACGGGCTGGGGCTGGGACGACGTATTGCCGGTGTTCCGCGCCTCCGAGGATTTCGTCGGCGGCGAAAGCGACATGCATGGCGCAGAAGGCGAATGGCGGGTCGAGGACCAGCGCCTGTCGTGGGAAATCCTTGATTCGTTCCGCGAAGCCTGCGCCGAGATCGGCATCCCCAAAACCGAAGATTTCAACCGGGGCACCAACGAAGGCGTAGGATATTTCCATGTCAATCAGAAGCGCGGTGTGCGGTGGAGTGCCGCCCACGCTTTCCTTCACCCGGTAACCCACCGCAAGAACCTGACCGTGCTGACACAAGCGCAGGCGAAGCGGCTGACGGTGTTGGAAGGCCGGGTGACGGGGGTCGATTTCTGGCTCGACGGCGCCGATGCCCATGCGGGCGCGAAATGCGAAGTCGTGCTGGCGTCAGGCTCTGTGGGATCGCCGCAGATATTGCAGCTTTCCGGCATCGGGCCGGGCGCGCTCCTGCGCGACCACGGCGTCGATGTGACGCACGAACTGCCCGGTGTCGGCGAAAACCTGCAGGATCATTTGCAGATCCGCGCGGTCTATAAGGTTCAGAATGCGAAAACCCTCAACGAGCGGGCCAACAGCCTGATCGGCAAGGCGGGGATGGGTCTGGAATATCTGTTGTTCCGGCGCGGGCCGATGACCATGGCGCCAAGTCAGCTTGGCGTGTTCACAAAATCCGACGACAGCCGCGAGACGCCGAATTTGCAATATCATGTCCAGCCGCTGTCGCTCGACAAGTTCGGCGAACCGCTACACCGGTTCCCGGCGATCACCGCGTCGGTGTGCAATCTGCGCCCCGACAGCCGCGGCCATATCCGCATCAACAGCCTCGACCCGCGTGCCAAGCCGTCGATCCGCCCCAATTATCTTTCGGCCGACAGCGACCGCCTGATTGCGGCCAATGCGCTGAAGCTGACCCGCCGCATCGTGGCTGCGCCGGCGATGGCGAAATACGCGCCGGAAGAATTTCTGCCCGGCCCGCAGATTGCCTCCGACGAGGATCTCGCGCACGCTGCGGGCGATATCGCGACGACGATTTTCCATCCTGTCGGTACCTGCAAAATGGGCCAGGACAACATGGCAGTGGTTGACGACCGGCTGCGACTGCGCGGTCTCGGCGGTCTGCGCATCGCCGATGCGTCGATCATGCCGACAATCACGTCCGGCAACACGAACTCACCGACAATCATGATCGCGGAAAAAGCGGCGGCGATGATGAAAGAGGACCGGAAAGCGGCATGAGCGGACAAAATTTCGACGATCTATATAACGACATTCTCGAAGCCGGCCCCGATGTGGTCGCGTCATTCGATATCGCCGCGCTCGACCGGGATTTCTACGAGAACCCCTATCCGGTGTTTCATGCGCTGCGCCGTCACGCGCCGGTCCACAGGATGGCGAACGGCGCGTGGTTTCTGACGCGCCATGCCGATCTCGATGCGATCTATCACGATCCCATCCTGTTTTCGTCCGACAAGACCATCGATTTCCATCGCACCATGGGCGACACGTCGCTGTATGAGCATCACACGACCAGCCTGGTGTTCAACGACCCGCCAGGTCACACGCGGGTGCGCAAGCGGCTGGCGCCGGCCTTTACGCCACGTGCGCTGCGGGCGCTGGAAGCCCGGGTGCAGGAAGTCGTTGTCGCGTCTCTTGATGACGTCGCCGGGATGGGGTCGTTCGATTTGTTGCATGATTTCGCCATGAAGCTGCCGATCGAGCTGATCGGCGACATGCTGGGCGTGCCGCGCGCGGACCGCCATCTGTTGTCGCCCTGGGCGGTCGCTATTCTTGGCGGGCTTGAAGCGGATCTGACCGAAGCTCAGCGCGATGTAGCGGCGCAGGCGGTCGACGATTTCAAGGAATATCTGCGCTGGCTGATCGCAGAGCGCGAAAAGAACCCGCTATCGGGCGATGACGGCGAAGTGCTGTCGAAGCTGGTCGGCCCCGACGAGGACGGCGATTCGCTGACCGAACTGGAGCTGCTGCACAATTGCATTTTCCTGCTGAACGCCGGTCACGAGACCACCGCGAACACTGTGACCAACGGGATCGATGCGCTGCTGCGGTTTCCGGTGGAACTCGACCGGCTGCGCTCGGACCGGTCGCTGACTGTGAGCGCTGTCGAAGAGGTGCTGCGTTTCGAATGTCCCGTCCAGCTTAATAACCGGAAGCTCACGGCCGATGCCGAGATAGGCGGTGTGGCGATGAAAAAGGGTGACTACGTCTGGTTGGCAATCGGAGCCGCCAACCGGGATCCCGAGGCCTTTGCCGATCCTGACGCGATCGATGTCGGCCGTGAAAAAAACCGGCATCTGGCTTTTGGATCGGGCATCCACGCCTGCGCCGGCATGTCGCTCGGCCGGATGGAGGCACGGATCGCGCTTGACGGGTTTATCCAGCGCTTTGCAAAGATTGAGCCCTCCGGCACTGCGCTGCACCATCCCCGCGCGCGGTTCCGCGGGTTCATCGAATATCCGGTGACCGTCGGCGCCTGACGGGTGTCGGCAGTTGCTGCAGTCGCCGCATTCGATTGACGCCAATCCCATACGCCCCTAGATTCCGGGCGCCCTGAAAAACCCCGGAGGATCAGGCAAGTGGCCGATCTCAAAGCTCTCGGCGCGGAGGCCAAGGCCTGGCCGTTCGCCGAGGCGCGAAACCTTCTCAAACGTCTCGGCAACGCGGCGCCCGACAAAGGCTATGCGCTGTTCGAAACCGGTTACGGTCCGTCTGGCCTGCCGCATATCGGCACGTTCGGCGAGGTCGTGCGCACGACCATGGTGCGCCGCGCGTTCAAGGCGATGTCGGACATCCCGACCAAGTTGTTCGCGTTCTCCGACGACATGGACGGGCTGCGCAAGGTGCCCGACAACGTGCCCAACCAGGAGATGATGGCCGAACATCTCGGCAAGCCGCTGACAAGCGTGCCCGATCCGTTCGGCACCCATGAAAGCTTCGGTGCCCATAATAACGCTCGGCTGCAGGCGTTTCTCGACGCGTTCGAGTTCGACTACGAATTCAAAAGCGCGACCGAATGCTACAAATCCGGCCAGTTCGACGACACATTGCTGAGCATTCTGCGCCTGCATGACCAGATCACCGGTGTTATCAAGCCGACGCTGGGCGAAGAACGGCGTGAAACCTACAGCCCGTTCCTGCCGGTCTGCGAACGCACTGGCCGGGTGCTGCTCGCAAAGATAGCCGAGACCAAACCGGATGCCGGTACGGTTGTCTATGAAGACGAGGACGGAAATCTGGCCGAGACACTGGTGACCGGGGGGCATTGCAAGCTGCAGTGGAAGGCGGACTGGGCGATGCGCTGGACCGCGCTTAACGTCGATTACGAGATGTCGGGCAAGGATCTGATCGATTCAGTGCGGCTGTCGAGCCGTATCTGCCAGATTCTCGGCGGCAAGCCGCCTGAAGGGTTCACCTATGAGCTGTTTCTCGACGAAAACGGCGAAAAGATATCGAAATCGCGCGGAAATGGGTTGTCGGTGGAAGAATGGCTGGAATATGCGACGCCGGAAAGCCTCGCCTTGTATATGTTCAATTCGCCGAGAAAGGCGAAGCGGCTCTTTTTCGATGCCATCCCGCGTTATGTCGACGATTATTTGACCCATCTCAAGAAATACGGCGAGCAGGACGCTGCGGCCCGGCTCGAAAATCCAGCCTGGCATATCCACAACGGCGAACCGCCCGCCGCGGACGCTGAGCTGACCTTCGGCCTGCTGCTCAACCTCGCCAGTGTCTGCAATACCGAAGATCCGTCCGTGCTATGGGGTTTCATCACGCGCTATGCGCCCGACGCGACGCCGGAAACAACGCCGATCCTCGACAGCCTTGTAGGCTATGCCATCGCCTATTACCGGGATTTCGTGAAACCCAACAAAAACTATCGCACGCCGACGGATATCGAACGGGCGGCGTTGGTGGCGCTTGTCGCCTCGCTGAAGGCGATGCCGGCCGACGCAGACGCAGAAACGATCCAGACCGAGGTGTACGAGGTGGGCAAGCGCCATAATTTCGAAAATCTGCGCGACTGGTTCAAGGCGCTCTACGAGGTGCTGCTCGGCCAGAGCCAGGGGCCACGCTTCGGTTCGTTCGCGGCCCTGTACGGCAAGGATGAAACGATTGCGCTGATCAGCCGCGTGCTGGCTGGCGAAAGCGCCGCGGCGGAGTAAACCTCAACCCGGCTTCCGGCCAAGTCCCAGCCGCGCAAAGTTGGGCAGGCGAACCTTTCCGTCATATAGAAACGGCTCGAACGCGGCGCGCAGGGTGTCTATCAACTGCGCCCGCCCTGCATCGTCCAGTTCACCGACAGTGTCCGAATATCCCCGGATCAGTGCGCGGTTAAGGTAGTCGTCCAGGTCGTCGACTTGGCGCTTGCAGCGCAGTTCGCGTTCCTCGACCTGTTTGAAGCCGGCGGCATTCAGGATTCCAGATAACAGTCCCGGTTGTCCAAGATTGTGACGTTGGGGTGTAGGGCCTTCTTCCTGCCCCAAGGCTCTTGCGATTGCCCGGCGGATCACGAAAAAGGGCGGGTTCTGATCATACGGTCCCCACACCATGTAGGCGACGCGCCCACCCGGCTTCAACACCCGAAGCGCTTCGGCGGCCACTGCGACCTTGCCTTCGGGAAACATCAGGCCAAAGCGGCAGGTCACACAGTCGAAACTATCGTCGCAGAAGCTGAGCGCCGACATGTCGGCGGCGACAAAATCGATCGCGTCGAGACCGACATTGACCGACCGTTCGCGCGCCTTGGCCAGCATTTCCGGTGTCAGGTCGCAGGCGGTGACCGAACCCATGTCGCCCAGCGACAGCCCGATGCTGATCACCGGGTCGCCGGTGCCGGACCCAATATCGAGCACCCGTTCTCCCGCGCTGATTCCGGCGTGTTCGATCAGCAATTGGTTGAGCGTGTCGTCGGTGGACAGCCCCTCGGCGGCGGTTGAAGTCCATCCGTCGCTCCGGCCTTTCCAGTGTTCACGCCCGATTTGGTTCTGGTCGTCCATCAGACTGGTTTGCCGCCTTCGCGTTCGGCAAACTCGAAATACAGCGCGCGCGCCCGGGTCGCGACCGGACCGATCTGATAGTCCGTATCCGCGACCTGGACGACCGGCTGAATTTTGGAATAATTGCCGGTCAGGAATACTTCGTCTGCCTTGGCGATATCGCCGAGGGTGAGGGTGATCTCTTCGACACGGTGACCGTCACCGGTCAACAGCTCCATGATCCGGCGCCGCGTCAGTCCGGCGAGGAACGCGCCGTTGGGCGCAGGCGTCTGGACGATGCCGTCGCGCACAATGAACAGGTTGTTGGTCGCGAATTCGGCAACGTTGCCCATCGCGTCCAGCACCACCGCCGTTCCGTAGCCATTCTGCCGCGCTTCCATAAGCGCGCGGCCGACATTCGGATACAGACACGATGCTTTGGCGTTGGTCGGCGCGGCTTCGGGCGACGGGCGGCGATAGCTGGAAATCATCGATGTGATGCCGCGCCATTCCGGCATCGGCGCTTCGAACACGGTCAGGATGAACTGGGTAGATTCAATATCGGGGGCGACGAAGCCGTCTTCGAAATACATCATCGGGCGGACGTAAAGTTCCGCATCTTCCGGAAATTTCTCGATGCCTTGCCACGCCAGCGCAACCATCTGATCGGCGGTCACCGGTGCCGTCATGTGAAACACTTTGCCGGACTCGATCACCCGCGCGCAATGGCGGTCGAGATCAGGCGCGAGCCGCCGAAACGATCGGGCGCCATCGAACACCGAAGATGCCATCCACCAGGCGTGGCTCATCGGGCCCAGCATCGGCTGGTTGCCCTCGATCCAGGTCCCGTCCTTCCAGGTAAAAGACTTCCGGTCCATCAGGTCAGCGTTTCAGGTGTGATGGCCCCGGCCGCGTTTTCGTCTGCCAAGCGGAACGCCTTCGCATAGGCGTGAATGCGGGTAACCATGGCATGTAGGCCGTTGGCCCGGCTGCCGCTCAAATGCGAGCCGAGTTCCAGGACCTCGAAGAATTCTGGCGGTGTGGCGATGATCTCGTCCGGCGTACGGTCCGAATAGACCCGCAGCAGCAACGCGATCAGACCGCGCACGATCAGCGCGTCCGAATCCGCATCGAAATGGATGTTCCCGTTTTCGCGCCGGGCGTAAAACCATACCTGTGACTGGCATCCCGGGACCTTGTGGGCTTCGTCCTTTTTGTCGTCGGGCAGGCCGGCGAGCGCCTTGCCCATCTCGATGATGTATTCGTAGCGCTGAACCCAGTCATCGAAATAGCTGAATTCGTCGATTATTTCCTGAGTTGTCTGGTCTATCGCGACGGATGATGTCATGGCGTCGATATAGTCGGGATTCGGCGACCGATCAATGTGCGCCTCGACACGTCGCGGTTTTTCCGTTTCCGCGATTCGCGATAGTTTGTTTCCAGTCAGTTCCCCTGAGGATCGTCCGTTGACAGATATCCATTCGTTTCTGCTTCCCGTACTCCGCCTGTTCCCGCCCGAAGCCGCGCACCGGGCCACCATCCGGGCCCTGTCCTGGGGCATGGGGCCGCGCGACCGCACCGCCGACGATCCGGTTCTTGCCACGTCTGTCTGGGGGCTGAATTTTCGCAACCCGATTGGGCTCTCCGCCGGTTTCGACAAAGGCGCGGAAGTGCCTGACGCCATGCTTGCGGCGGGGTTCGGTTTTGTCGAGGCGGGAACGGTGACACCGCTACCCCAACCCGGCAATCCAAAACCGAGGATGTTTCGCCTGTCGGCCGACAAGGCGGCGATTAACCGGCTCGGGTTCAATGGTACCGGACTGGCACCCTATGTCGACCGAATATCGAAACGCGCGAAACGGTCGGCGGCGTCCCGGGGGCCGTTCGGCGCCAATATAGGCAAGAACAAGGTGACCGAAGACGGCGCGGCGGATTACGAAATCGGGATCGAGGCCGTCGCTCCGTATGTCGATTATCTGGTGACAAATATTTCATCGCCGAATACGCCGGGATTGCGAGCGATGCAGGGGCGGGAAATTCTCGCCGACATGATCGGGCGTGTGCTCCATGCCCGTGCGCGGGCAGTGCCGGAAAAGGACAAACAGCCGCCGCTGATCATCAAGATTGCTCCCGATCTGACGGCCGCCGAACGGTCGGACATCGCCGCGGTAATATTGGAGACCGGAGTCGACGGTATCACGGTCGCCAATACAACCGTGCAGCGCCCCGCCGATATGACTGACCCGCAGGCATCCGAGGTCGGCGGTCTCAGTGGCGCGCCGTTGTTTCCCATCGCGCTCGAAATCGTCGCTGACATGTACCGGCTGACCGGGGGAAAGGTGCCTATTATCGGGTGCGGCGGCGTCGCCAGCGGCGCCGATGCCTATGCAATGATCCGCGCCGGCGCCTCTTTGGTACAACTTTATACCGCGCTGGTATTCCGTGGATCGGCGTTGATACCGCGGATCAAACAGGATCTGGTGGACCTATTGCGACGCGATGGTTTCTCCAGCGTTGCGAATGCCGTCGGCACCGGCCAAGAAGGCTGAAATTAAGGCATCCGAAACCGCTTCTTAACCCTATCTCAACTGGTTAACGCCACATTAGCCTTGATTCGAATTTCAAGCGGCAGGCATGTCTATTCTTCGTCATATTCTCATCGCGATCGGGTACTCAGTCATTGCCGCCGCGGTCGCGCTGACCCTGCCCCGGACATTCGCCGGAATTGATCCGAATACCGCCATCATGCTCGGTGCCGTGGTGCTGGTGGGTTCCGCGCTGCTGCATGAGGTATTCTCCCGCCAGGAAGAAGAGGGCCAATTGGTCGAGGAGGTCCAGGGTCTTCGCGCCGGCCATGGCAGGGTGATGGGCGAGTTGAGCCGGGCCCGCGAAGAAGTCGGCAATATCTATAAAGCGATCGAGACGATGACCGTCAATCGCGGCGGCGGCAAGGGTCTCGAAGAAGACGTCGGCAAAGTCATGGCCGAGGTCAAGATGCTGCAGAGCCTGGTCGGAAACCTTACCGACGTCGCCGAACGGTCGTCGCCGCCGGATGAAGTGACGACGTTCGACCGGATCGACGACACGCCGGACGACGCTGTGGGGCTTCCATACGCCGCGCCAGAGGCGCCTGATCTGGATGACGCCACAATCGTTCATCTGGTCCGTGAAGGCATCGCCAAGGACCGGGTCGATTTGGTGTTGCAGCCGGTGGTCAGCCTGCCGCAACGCAAGCGCAAATTTTACGAAGCCTATACCCGGATCCGCTGTGAAAACGGCGACGTGATTACGCCCGGCCAGTATATTGCGATCGCCGAACGGGAAGGCCTCGTCACCGCGCTCGACAATCTGCTGTTGTTCAGATGCGTCCAGCAATTGCGCAGCCGGCACAACAAGAACCGCAATATCGGGTTCTTCTGCAATATTTCGCCGCATACGCTCGCCGATAAGAAATTCTTCAACGACTTTATCGCGTTCCTGACTGAAAATTTGTCGCTGCCTCAGGATCCGATCTTCGAATTCAGCCGTGCGATGATCGCCAATCAAGAAGATGAAATCACCCACCAGCTCCGCCGTCTCGCCGCGCTCGGTTTTCGCTCGATCAGGCCAACATTCTCAATCTCGATTATGCAAGCTAGGCCCAACAGCATTTCAAATTCGTATAGATTCATGCCTAAACCATGTTGCGCGAAGTGCCGCAGCCGACACGGATATCGACCTTCACGATTTCAAAAAGGGCTCGCACGTCAGGGCATCGATCT
>Ga0114999_10009410_pt1 | contig 10708 bp, 15 predicted proteins | sample ArcticOcean_MG_C_3_FD_89820 | JGI IMG/M metagenome (GOLD analysis project Ga0114999, IMG submission 89820) | Marine microbial communities from western Arctic Ocean - ArcticOcean_MG_CB8_126 | ecosystem: Environmental > Aquatic > Marine > Oceanic | place: Arctic Ocean: Canada Basin | collected... | reverse complement strand
TTCGGGAAACAATGTGCTCTGGCTGCGGTCTTCACCTTCGACAAAACGCTTCATAAAACTCTCCCGCTAAGACTACGAGAGAATTATATCACAGACAGCGTTTTGACACAGCCTGGGTCAAAAACGGACTTTTATCAACGCTAGAAAATAGCATTTTAGGTGCGCGTGAACCGTGTGCTAATTCGTGGACGACACTACTATTTTGTTGCGATACGCGCGGACCATGGGATAGGCGATAACAAGCGCGACCAAAATGATGAGGATCTGAGAAATCGGTCGCGTCCAAAGCACCGACCAATCGCCCAATGAAATGTTCAACGCTATCCGAAGACTGGCTTCCGCCTTGGGACCAAGCAGAAGTCCTAATATGACCGGTGCTGGGGGAATGCTCATTTTCTCGAACACGTAACCAACGAAACCGAAGGAAAACATGATCCAAACGAAAAACATTTGTCCCGCAAACGCATAGATGCCGAGTGCGGTCAAACTCATGATCACGGGTGCAAGCAGCACCGGAGGAACGCGCAAGACGTTCGCGAACAATTTAGTTGCAATCAAACCGCCAATGGGGATGAGAAGTATGGAGGTGGCGAACATCGCCCACATGTAGCCATAAACAATATTCGGCGATTCCTTAAACAAATCCGGACCGGGTTGCACGCCAATCACCAACAACGCGCCCAGCATGAGAGCGGCCGGGCCACTACCCGGCACCCCCAACGTCAACGCCGGGATCATCGAGGCCGCATTGTCCGCACTGTTGGAGCATTCTGCAGCCGCTACACCGACCGGATTTCCTTTACCGAAACTACTTGGGTCCTTGGCGACACGTTTTACTTCGTTGTACGCAATCACACTGGCAGCGACCCCGCCGACACCCGGCAAAATCCCAATGATGACACCGATCACGCTGGACCGTATCCAAGCCGGAATGATCTGCCGCCACGGCCAAAGCCTGAGGCCGCTGTCACTCTTGAATTCCAAATCATCCTTGGAGACACCTTCTTGGAGCGCGCGCTCGGCCATTTGCCAGGCCGGGGGAAGAGCGTACATGCCAACGAGGACCGTCAAAAAGGGAATGCCCTCTGATAGTTCCACAAATCCGAACATCATCCGTTCGAATCCGGTCACCGGGTCCAGTCCGACAAATCCGACGAACAACCCGAAACACGCCGCGAAAAGGCCCTTGATTGGATCGGCACCCAGCAGCACTGAAATGCTGGCGAGTCCGAACACGTTCACCCAAAATATTTCCGATGGCCCGAATGCCAAGGCGACTCGGGCCAAGGGGGGGGCCAGGGTCATAAGCGCGATGGCGCTGATAAAGGCGCCGAAGGCCGATGACATCGCAGCCAAGCGCAAGGCTTCGCCGGCGCGGCCCTGCTGCGCCAACGGATAGCCGTCGAAGGTCGTGCAAATCGCCCCAGGGGTGCCCGGGATGCGGAGCAACACGGCCGGTATGGCGCCGCCGTAGGTCGCACCATTGTGGATGCCCGCAAGGACCGACAAGGAAACCAGCGGGGGCAAGATGAAGGCAAACGGGATCAGCAACGCCATCGCCATGGAAGCGGTCAGACCGGGAAGCGCGCCAAACAAGATCCCAAACGCCAATCCGGAAACCATGGCGAGAATATTGTGCCAATCGGCAAATATTGTGGCGGCGTTCAGCAGCGGCTCAATCATAGCCCAACACCCACTGAAGAATAAGTTCGGGCGGTAACGTCGTTTTAAAGATGACCACAAAGATCACGTAGATGGCGGCCACAAATCCAACGCTGAGATAGAGACTCGCCTTGGTGTTTTTATACGACAGCATGTACGCCAAAGCCGGAATAAACATGGCCGTCGATGTGAAGTAGCCGACGAAATTGATGCTAAACAAATACGCCAGCATCATCGAACAACTGATGGCAAACTTGGGGATGTGGATAAAGAAGGGATCGCGTTCAGGGATCGTGCCGGCCTTCATTGACGATTTGATGACCAGGACCGCGGTGAGAAAAATCCCAAGCACAGTCACCATCTGCGGAAAAATACCAGACGCGTCAGGAAACTCTCGGGCCGTAAAGAATGCCCCCACTGCCCCGCCGAAGAGGAAGATAGAAATCAGGCATTCGTAGCCCCGAGTTATTTTTTTGAAATCGATCACGGGATTTAGGGCCGCTAGGACAGTCCCCAAATTTGCGAGCCTCGTTCGTCATCGCTCCAAACACCGGCATCCCGACGATTCCGCCTTTGCTGTTGATGGTGTTTCTTATAGGCGGCGTTGCGCAGCGATGAGACGGTGTCCGTTTCAATCAGTTGCGCTGCGAGCCTAAGATCCAATGGCGGCGCTTTGTCCCCGGCTACAGGGTACCCAAAGTCGATCAGCATATCGCCGATGACGCCGTCGAGAATGTTTCGGTCCGCATCGCTTAGTTGTTTTTGATGCATTTCGCAATAATCCGTCGTGATGGGCCGGGCCGCTTTTTCATGACCAGGTTTGTCGCCCCATGCGCTCGCTTCTTTGGTTTCATGATGGCGCAGCATGGAGCCGTCGAAGTCCTCGCCCAAGTAGTCGCAAAGTTTGCGGATCTCGGTTTCCGGATCGGCACACATTTTTTCGTAATGGATTTCGTAGTAATTGGTTTTATCCAAGCGGGTGGATGATTCTAAAACCGCGCCCACGAAAAGCTTCCATAAATGTACACCGGAATAAAGATTGAACGGCATGAGCCCAGGAGATTCCACGATATCGATTGCCTCGTCGCGGCCATCGCGAATGATGTGAATGAATTGCGCATCGGCGTAGGCTTCGCGAACTTCATCCATCCAAAAACAATCCCGGGGACTTTTCTCCCCCCAGCGTTTTTTGCCTAATACTTCGCCGTAACGACGGTGCACCAGATCGACGATTGCACCAAAGGTTCGTTCGAGCGAAGCATCGACCAATTCGTCCGCATCAAACTGGATCGGCCAGTTTTTCATTGGCGGCGTTTCCAGAATGTCTTCGACCAGAGCCTTAAAATTATCCCGACCGGATAGATCCCCATAGCTAAATAAATAAGGATAAACGAGTTCAAACAGCCACGTCGGCGCCGGCACGGCTAAACGGGGATGGGCATCGAGAATAAGTCGCAGCAAGGTTGACCCAGAGCGCGGAGCGGAAACAATAAAAATAGGACGGGAAAAATCTGCCATGATTAACCTCTCTTCGTCTTCGATGTAAACGGAATGCTTATTTCCGTGCTATGAAACAACCCCGCGTACTGTCCGGCCAATCAGATGATGATTGGCCGGATAATTGGCGCGACGCTCGCGTGTAGAAGGTTCGTTGTTTTCGCCGGTGATTTATTTTTTCTTTTTCTTAACCGACCACTGCTTCTTGGCCCAAATTTTGGAGAACGCCTTATGACCGTCGTTCTTCAATTTTTCCAAACCGGGGCCATCGACATATCCGATCGGTAACTTTCTTTTCTTCATCGCGGCCTTGAAGTCCGGATCGGCCGATGCCTTGGCCATGGCCGAGCGAAGCTTAGCCAAAACGGTCTTGGGAATGCCCGCTGGGCCACCGACCGAACGGTGAACGCCCATACTTAGGTCGTAGCCTTGTTCCTTAAACGTCGGCACCCATGGGCCATGAGGTTGCCGGTTTTGCGCCATCTGTCCCAGCATGTGGATTTTATCCTTAAAGCGTGTAAGGGCCCCCATGCTCATTGCAATGGAGGGCACGTGGCTGCCTAACAAGGCGTTTCTGGTCGGACCACCACCGCCGAAGAGAACGATGTTGAATTCCACGCCGGCCATGCCTTCAAATAATAACAGACCTATCGCGCCGCCGATGGTAGGAATACCGACGGTCACTTTCCCGGGGTTCGCTTTTGCGGCGGTTACGATGTCTTTGAGGGTCTGATACTTACTGCCGGTGGGCACTCCGATCACGGTCGGGTCATAATTGATGTTGCCGACCATATCGAAGCTATCCACCTTGTAGCGGACTTTCGAATCAATCGTCGAAACCACCATGATTTCAAGGTTGAGCATACCGAGTGTATAACCGTCGGGCTTGGCCGCCGCGAGGGCGTTCCAGCCGACCTTGCCACCCGCACCCTTAACGTTCTGTGGGATAATCTCAGCTTTCGGGCCCAGATGCTTTTCCAGGAACGGGATTAGAATTCGCGAGTTGGTGTCAGAACCTCCCCCTGGTGGGAAGGCGATGATGTATTTGATGGGTTTCGTTGGAAATCCACTTTCAGCATAAGCTCCCGACCCGAAGGCCATCATGCTTACCGCCGCTATCGCAGCACCGTACATTAGCTTTCGCACTTTATTTTTCTCCTGTTATCTGCGTCGCACCATGCGACAAGCCGCCTTCACGGCAAAATTTAGTAGATTTTTTGTGCTCAGTAATGGTTCGGCGTAACACGACACGCGGTTTATATATTTATGATTTCAGAGCCGAACGCCTCCCGATACGAAAAAATATGGCATAGATTGTCGTTCAATTTCAACCAGATTCGGAAAGCGCAAGCGTGTTTGACGGTTCTTCATGGTAGGAAAATTCGTTCTCCAAGTGATCTCTGATGGCTTTCGCTTCCAATACGCCTTCGAGAAACTCTGCCATATGTTCACCGCTTAGACGCAATCCCGCATCTTCCGCTGCACGTTCGCAATGTCTCCTGTAGTCGCCATCTATTTCGGGAACTTGAACCCCTTTGTATTTGGGGACGATCTCTAGCGGGGTCTCCTTGGCCGCACTTGCGGGCCGATTGTCGCGCCACAACGTGGCATGTTCGTACGCATGCGCAACACGAAGGACGGTCGCCTCATCGAACGTTCGTGCCGCCACTTGCATCGACATCGGCAATCCGTTCTCATCGAAACCCGTACAAATCGACATTGCCGGTCCGCCGAATAAATTGAAGGGCGTGGTCAGCATCTTACTTGTCCAAGGACTGGAAAGTCCGTGATCCTCGATCTTCGATGCCGGGCCCGCACCGAGGGTCACCAAAACATCGACGTTTTCATAAATCTCATCGATTTCAACCTGCATACGGCGTCGGGCGCGTTGCGCGTTCACATAATCCAAAGATGAAAAGAGACACGCTGGCAGGATGCGCCGCCTAAAGTCTGCGCCATATTTTTCAAGCTTGTTGGCAAGGTCTGAAAGGTGAACAGAAAGTGTTTCTGATTCTGCAATCACAAGTTTGACGCCGCGGTATTCTTGTAGCGAGCGAACACGTACGTCCGTTAGTTTAGCGCCTAGGTCAGCAAACACTTTAAACGCTTCGGACAGGGCTGCATTCTGTGCGTCGCTTGTGGGAAAATCCTCTTCAAAGAAATTCCTGACGATACCAATCCGCAGCCCTTTGATATCCGGTTTTAAGGCTGCTGCATAATCGGGGACCTGAGCACGGGCGCTTGCCGGGTCTTTAGGGTCGTGACCGGCAAGGACTTGCAATATGAGGGCGCAATCTTTGACCGTCCACGCCATCGGACCGATATGGTCGAAAGAAAACGAATTCGGCAGAACCCCGTATCGGCTAACCAATCCATAGGTCGGTTTAAGACCGACGATGCCACAAAGACCGGCGGGGGTTCGAATGGACCCGCCCGTGTCTGTCCCCAATGCCGCTGGCAGCATTCCTGAGGCAACAGCTGACGCAGACCCGGCACTGGACCCGCCGGTGATGCGTTCCAGGTTCCAAGGATTGCGCGCCGGCCCATACGGCAGCTCCAAATCAGGGCCGCCGTGGGCGAATTCATGGGTGATGGTCTTGCCCAGGACAATGGCGCCCGCGCCCCGCAGACGTTTAACCACCGTCGCGTCTTCACTTGGGACATAATTGGATAAGGCGTGCGAGTTAGCCGTCGTCGGCACACCCGCGACATCGATGATGTCCTTTATTCCGTAAGGAATCCCGTGAAGGGGCCCGAGATAGTTTCCGCCAGTAATTTCAATTTCGGCCTGCTTGGCGTCTTCCATCGCTTGATCGGCGGTCACAGTTATGAAGGCCTTGAGATTTGTATCCTCCTGCTCAATACGATGGAGGAGCGCTTCCATATAATCCACCGGCGAAAACTCGCCCGTCCGGATGGCCAAGGCGGCTTCAGCAAGGGTACGAAAATGAAGTTCAGTCGACATAGGCCATCCTTTTCGAAATTAGGGAGACAGCATCATCATCGTTGAGAGATCAGTTTGGGTCAATCAGGGCCGATTTAATAATGCTTTACCGTGAGCAAGGGAAGAGTCCGCTTTTGATGCAGTGGACGGCTCCCACCCAACGGCATCGCGATGTGCAAAACCACGGCAACTAACACCAGAAAACTGAAGATACATTAGATTTTCTATTTGTCTGCTTATGGCTGAGGCTGTTGAAGAACTCGGTTAATGGGCAACGCCAGAATTTGACTGTTTTTGTCATGCAAGGGTTGAGCGACTTTAGAAGCCACTTCTTTGGTCCTAAGCGCTTTAAGAGCGTACATTCCCGATGCTCAGCGTGGCCCTTCGTGTTGATGGTACATAACGTCACTCTACGGGCAAGAAATTTAACAACAAACATCGAGAAAAGAGCTTTTCAACAGCCTCGGCTACAAGCAGACATTAATTGCATTGTTCCAAAACGTCCGCTTTTGGGGTTGAAGCAGGCGTAGGCCACATCCTCGCCTATGTCGTTACCCTCAGGATCACACTGCTTCTAAAACGCAAGAACGCTTTGGCAGGAGGGTAGAAAAAACAGCAGCTAAAATCGCAACATGTAACGCAAGTGACGATTGTCTTCGCATGTGCTTGTGGGCGCATATCCGAGATTCTTTTAATCTCCCTCCGCGCATCGCTATTTCGCCAAGGGACTTGAAATATGCCACGAATGACGTCGGCGCTCAAATTGGCCTAGGTATTGGCTTAAAAAGATAAGGCAGAGGAGCGAGCGTTACGTCTCAAGCGAGATATTGCCTTTTGGAAAGATTTGGCTAGGGACGCCAATCCTTTCTCTAGTAACGACATCTCTCCTGTTACTTTCGATGATGCGGTTCGCGACATTGTCGTAGGTATTTTTATAGTTGCCTTAGAAAATGATGAGATTAAGAACCAACAAAACGAAGAACTGCTGTCGTTTTTGAGAGAGGGTTTACGAGGCGTGGACAAGCGTATCCTTGAAGAAGCCGGTGTCGAGGATCTAACCGACGATGCAATTACAAAACTTCTCTAAATGGGTGGCGGGTTGATCGGTTTACTTACGGCTGTAGAAGTTGCTGGGTTCGGTGCTTATATTTTAGCGGCACAGGTTGCGGCTATCATCCCACTGGTAGGCAGTAAAACTCTGATCACGACATTGTTCGTTTTATCTGACCTTTTTTTTGTGTTTCTGGTCTTATTTGCGGCAGGTGGGTTGGCAGCGAAGGACTTGAACAAAACTGTTCGCCAAGCCTTTGCCGCAACCGTCTCAGCATTGCTGGCGATACGGGGAGTGGAAAGTCAGGGGCGCAATGAAGCAAATGCTGCAACATTATTTTTTCATACAGATCGCTGGATTTCTAAATCTCAGTATCGAGACGGGCTATTAACCCCGCCGGAATCGAATATCTACCGAGAATTAGCTAATAATCTTACAACCGGGGTTTCGTTACCGTCTTTGCCAAACAATTCACCAGAGATAACAAAGGTTCTCAATTCACCACTACATGCAGGAGATAAATCGGGACTTATCGAGGGATTTTTATTCCCCAACAACACGCAAAAAAACCGATGCTAAACTTCTTGGAGGATTAGTGATTGGTGATTTTTTATTCGATTTATCCGCAATTGATCCAAAGGTTTTGGAGGCTGCGGACTTCTCTCACATTGCTGATTTAAGCAGCCCATTTGATCTTGCTGTGTTTGCTGAGAAAATTAGCGATTTACCCATTGCATCCATACGAGGGCATGAGCCAGTCTTATGGGCTATACAGCAGAGAGAATAGTAGCCTCTCGCCTAACAGAAGATGGCTATCTGGTATCTATTCCAGATAGCGCAACACAGCCAGGGTTTGATCTGATCGTTGATGGCAAAGAGTTTCAGGTAAAGTGCATTGAGCCAGAGAATTATGGGATTCTTGATCGCCATTTTGAAAAATACCCTGACACTCCTGTAATAACAAATGCGGAAATGGCAGAGGTAATTGCTGACCGCGCTCCTGATTGGGCAAACCAAGTATTTTTTGTTGAGGGGTATACTTACGAATTTGCGAATAAGCTTACTCGGACTTCTTTAGCCGCAGGTGCAGAATTAAGCGATTATGAACTTATTCCATTTATTGCCGCCATTTCCACTGTTCGGAATGTACATGGCTGGTGGATAGGCGAGCAGTCTCTTGGGGAATCAGCTTTCAACGTCACCATCGACTCTGCATCAAAGGGAATTATGGCTGTAGCGGGAGGCTTTGCCGGAAAGGGTTTAGGAATGCTCGTCTTTGGCCCTGCTGGCGCGTATGTATTTGGCGGTGCTGTAGCTGTAGCTGCCGCTACAAAAGGTAACTGGATTTCCGAGTGGGTAGATGTCGCCTTAAACCCTGACAGGGATCGTGCCTACGATGACGCTGCGAAACAGCTTCTACTTAATTGCATAGGGCATTTAGAAGCCAAGGTTATTGGAATTGAGAGTAAAGTGGATGCGTTGCCTAACGGTGGAATAGCTGACGCAATGCGCTTTCGTTGGGAGTGGGAAATGATTTTTGTCAAAAGTAAAATCAATGAGGCGGATCATCTTCAGCAATCTGGAACCAAATCTGGTGGGCGAAAAGCCATAGAGGCTCTTGAGCTTGCGTATAATTGCGGAGTTCATCCCATTTGGCTTCAAAAGAATTACACCGAACTTCTTAGCCTATTGAGCGAGCCAAAAAATCGTTTAGTAAATGTAAAAAGAAATGGGGTCAGCTACTCAAGTCTATGCGGCGAAAAAATAAATTACTCGACGATCCAAACGAAATGGCCAATAACCTTATCCGTGAACATGGTTTAGACCACGCACGTCAAATTGCAGCTAATTGCGTTGAATTAGCTAAACAAGAGGGCGACAACCACGACCTGTCATTTTGGCGTGAGGTTGTTACCATTCTAAATACGGTGAACGAATGATGCTTTCATTAACGATATATGAATTATGAACAATCGTTCACTATGACCGGTGGGGATATTTGCCGGAGAAGCTTGGAGCGATGGAGAAATGGACTAAATGACTTTCCATAAAAGTAGGAGGTTAATATGCCGCGCCGGAAAGCAGGCACAAGAGACGGGCCTGTTAGCTCCCCCATACCTATTCCTCCTGTTGATGATCAGACAAAACCCAACGTTTTAGCAGCATTCGATACCAATTCTAAAGCCGGCACTATTCCAGAGAAACTAAAGAATATTTCTGGTCATGGGTTCTGGACCGTTTAGCCATCTATCGCGGCCAAATACATATGGGCCCCCCATCGACTCCCGCAGAAAGAAAAACTCGCATCAAAAAAGTGCAAGAACTTTCGCGCAAGTTGGACAAGGAGCTTGGACTGCATGACGATTACCATACCTACAGAACGCTCTTGGAAATGTTATCTATTGAAGGCGGGAGCATGTCTGATTTGGAGAACAATTTATTTAAACTACAGTGTTTACCTGCAACCAAAACCTACAACGTGATCGATAATGACGGCAATGAACGGCTTCATCACGTAAATGGCCCCCAAAAAGCTGACCCCTATCTTTTTGATCTTATGAAATTAATCCTTTGGCGTTGGTACCAAATAACCAATCGCGTACCTGCTATTGGCGGCGGAGAAGAAGGCGTAAAGAAAACCGGACCTGTGCTCAAGTGGCTTGAGTAAATCCCTCACCTTATTGACAAAAAACTTCCACGAGATGACTTCAAAAAAATCGCAGCGGACATCAAGACACACCACCAAGGGAACGATAAAAACTCGAAAAATTCTTAAAACACCGTCCCATCACAAACTAAAATTGATGCTTATACTTAGGAACCATATTCAATAACTTGGAGTATGGCCTATGAATATCAAATACCTTCGGTTCCCTGACCTTCAAAATCAAGGCATCGTCAAAAATAGCATGACACTTTATCGCTGGATACACCTTCACGGCTTTCCTAAGGGAATTCTGCTAGGCCCAAACACTCGCGTCTGGCCGGCCGATGAGGTTGCCACCTGGATTAAAAGCCGGGAGGAGAAGTCATGACAAGCAAGAAAAATTCTAAGGCACTTCAGTCTGCCAACTTGACAGTTTTGTCTATCGATGCCGAGGAAGCAGGTAAAGGCGCTGACGGCGGTGATGTCCAAATCACAAACACTGAATTTATTAATGCGGTTTTCCCACATCTGACGGAAGGGGCCTTTGCGGCCGTGTGCTCGAAGAGTGGGGACCCCGGTCTGCGGGGATGGCCAGCCAGTCGCGCTGATCCGATAGCTAATAACATTTCTGCTGAAACCAACAATTATCTCGGCTGTTCGAGCTTCTATCCCGGAGATGACGGCTCTTTACCAATTGGTAGAAATGCTTAAATTAATCATGCAGCGATTATTATTGGTAGCAATTTAGCAACAGCCCCTATTCCAGCAATGACTGACCACCTAACCGCCGCGTTCATTTATTCTTGCTTTCCGTCCACAATACCGGAGGCGGATTTTGTTGCTACAAATGACGAATTATAACCCTAGAAAATATTATATATTCTATTCCCGAACACGCGGCACTTGT
>Ga0114999_10009406_pt1 | contig 10711 bp, 7 predicted proteins | sample ArcticOcean_MG_C_3_FD_89820 | JGI IMG/M metagenome (GOLD analysis project Ga0114999, IMG submission 89820) | Marine microbial communities from western Arctic Ocean - ArcticOcean_MG_CB8_126 | ecosystem: Environmental > Aquatic > Marine > Oceanic | place: Arctic Ocean: Canada Basin | collected... | reverse complement strand
TCCTGATGACCATACTGGTCACCGCAAATCAGCAGACAATCAACACCCTCGACTTCCTGAAGCAGACCATGATCTCACCACAGCCCCGGCTCCTGCCACTGTCAGGCCGGTAGACAAGTACCACCGGCCTTGGACCGACAGCGGCTTTGGGGACGTCACTCTGAGAGAGCAGTTAGCTTTCTCTGTACATCGGCGATTCTCATTTGAGAAGCGTCCAGAATTCTCCGCGCCAGTTCCTGCTTCTTCTTCGTTCCGTTTGCGCGATTGTGGAGAGCTTTTGCCGCGTCAAATTCCGTCTGCGTAGTATCGAACTGCTTCTGAGAATTTTCGTGTTGCCTCTTCGTTTCGTCGGACTGCTTCCCGGCCTCGTCCGCGGCTGACAGTCTTTCTGCCGCTTGTTTCTTGAGATTTCCGTCGTCCGGTTTGGCCTCCGACAGTTTGCGGGCCTCTGCCGCTGCTTTTTCGGCCGCTTCGTGCTTTTTGGCGACTTCGTCTTTCTTTTTTCCAAGTTCGTCGGCTTTGGTCTTGGCCTCGTCGAATTGTTTTTTTGCGGCATCTTCTTTCTTCTTCAATTCATCCTTGCGAGGGTCGAGTTCTTTGAATTCCCGATCCGCATCTGCGAACTGTTTTTCTGCTTCTGTCAGCAGTTTTTTCGCGACTTCCACGACGAGCTTCGCCCGGCGACGTGCCTCGGCGCGATCGGGAACGACGCGCAAATTTGGCGCGGCCTTCTTCAACTCTTCGGCACCGGCCTCGGTAACTTTTGTCTCGCCGACAAACAGTCGTTCAAGGTTTGAGAGACTTTTCAAATGCAGAAGCCCGGCATCGCCAACGCCGGTGCCGTAGAGGTTCAACCACTGCAGTTTCGAAAGGCGGGCCAAATGCTTAAGCCCGGCATCGGTGACAGCCGTCTCTTCCAGATAGAGCCGCCGCAGCGTGGAGACGTCGGCCACGTGTGCCAGTCCGGCATCGGTGACGGAAGTCCGCTTCAGTCTCAATACGGCGACGTTCTTCAGAGCGGCAACGTATTTCAGATGCTCGTCTTTCAATTCGTCGGTTGCAAATCGAAAATCGACTTCGAGATCCACTTCACCCCGCTTCAACAAACGGACAGCTCCCCCCAGCTCTTCGATACGCTCGACCGCTTCCTCGGCGTTCTTCGGCGGGTGATACGGCGGAGCTTCCGACCGCGCAGACTGCGGGAAAGCGGCAATCAAGGCGGCGGCCAAGTAGAGCGCCGTCGGGAAGAGAGTTCGAAACGAGCAGTTCGTCCGACGGGTTTTCATCCCAGCAACTCCTGAACCGGCTTGGCGGTTTTATCGACGAGGGGTACGGGACGCTTTGCCGGGGTGAGGAATTCCTGATGGATATCGATCCCCAGCGCCAAGCAGAGCGTGCCGATGAAGTCGGGGGCCGTGACTGGTCGATCGACGATGTCTGCGCCGGGACTCTTCGGGCCTTCGGTAGTTTTGCCGACGACCTGACCGGTTTTAATTCCGCCGCCGGCCCACACCGTGGACCACGCCTTGGAGAAGTGACCGTTGCCGTCACCGGGCGTGCGCCCGAATTCGCCCATCCACACGATGAGCGTGTCGTCGAGCATGCCGCGTATTTTGAGATCCCGAATTAGCGTGGCCATGCCGGCGTCCATCCACGGAGCGCGGTAGGCGATGGGTTTGGCGGCTCCGGCGTGATCGTCCCAGCCTCGATGCACGATCTCAACGAACGATACGCCGGCTTCGACCAGACGACGGGCCAGCAGACATGACTTCCCGAATTTGTGAGACCCGTATTCTTCGCGGAGGCTTGCGGGTTCCTCGTCGAGTCGAAACGCCCGAGACCGTTTTGACCGCATTAACCGCACCGCGCGATGGAACGCGGCCTGCTTGGCACCAACAGCGGGCAATGTAAACTTTTGAGCAAACCGACGTTCGCTGCCGGCCAGGAGTTTCAGGCGGGCATCGATGTCGTCGCCGGTCGGGGCGAGGTTTTCCAGACCGTCGGCCGGATCATTCACCGCAAGCGGCGCGTGTTCGGGACCGAGGTATGCAGGAACGCTGCGATAGAGGCGGCCACCATCGGGCCGATCAAACCCCGCATCAATTGTAACGAACGCCGGCATGTCGTCGTCGGGTAGACCCACCTGCGATGAGGCGATGCAGCCGATGGCCGGATGCTCAAAAGCAGTCGTCCGCTTGTGGCCTGTGTGCAGGAAGTATTTCGCGTCGTAGTGACCGTTGATCTCGGTGGTCATCGACCGCACGATTGCCAGGTCGTCCATGCTCTGAGCGAGCTGCGGCAGGTGCTCGACGATGTGAATGCCCGGCACCGATGTCGGTTTCGGCTTGAATTCTCCGTGCGTCTTCGGGTCAAACGTATGTTGCTGGCTGGGGCCGCCGTCCATCCAGAGCAGGATGCAGGATTTCCCCCGCGGTCGTTTGATGGCGGCGGAAGCGAGTGACTCAAACCACGGCACCGTAACTCCAGAGAGAAGTCCGGCGGCCGATAGCTTCAACCAGTCGCGGCGTTTGAGGGTGGGATGAGAGTCGCGCATTGTGCTTTCCGTTCTCATGTCGAAACGGTTTTTGAATCCACCGATGTCCGGTTGTTTTCTGCGACGATTATCGCACCAGCAGAAATTCAGTCCGATTCACGAGCATCCACAACACACCGTTGAACGCCGTGGTCGGGTCGGCAGACTGACTGACGTACTCGGTTGCCTCAGCCAGTTCTTCTTTCGTCGGGCGACGCGAGAGTGTGCTTAGATAGAGCCATTCAATGGTCTGTTCCGGCGAGGCTTTCGGTGACTTCTTGCGAAATCCCTCAAGCGATTGACCGCCACGTAGCAGTCGGGGGTGATTGATCATCGTCAGCATCTGAGCGATCCCGTGTGTGAAATCGGTCGCGTCTTCTTCGTTTGTGCCGAACCTGCGGTGAAATTCGAGCAACGCATCGCCAACCGGCGCGGCCATGCCGACCGAACTATGTGCGATGCTCGTCCGCAGGTCGAGTTTCGGGTCGCCGAATGCCAGCTTCAATGAGTCGTAGAGTCGGTCGGCGGTCATCAGCCGCATGGGCATCCGGCCGAATGCGGTTGTGAGCGCCGTCCGCTGCAGGTCATCGATGTCGGGCGCGACGCGGCTTGCGCGCTGGTACGCCTGAGAATTGCAGACGCAGCGGATCAGATGTTTGACGTCATAGCCGGACGCGGTGAACTCGCCCGCCAGCAGTTTGAGCAGCCCCGGATGTGAGGGCGGGTTCAACTCGCGGAAGTCATCAATGGGATTAACGATTCCCCGCGAGAACAGCGAAAACCACACACGATTCACAAACGCGCGAGCGAAGTACGGATTCTCTTTCGCCGTCAGCCACTCGGCAAACGGTTGCCGCAAATCCTGGTTGTCCTTCGCTTCAAATTGGTCGCCGCGCAGAAAGGACGCTTTCACGACTGAGCCGACATTGCGGAATGCCGAACCGGGAATGTCGATCTCACCCGGTTTCTTGCTGGGTCCTTTGTTGATTTCGACCTTGCTGAAATCACCCTGCGAACGGCCGAAGAATGCAGCCAGCCCCCAATGTTCCTGCTGCGACCAGTCGCGGTAGGGGTCATCGTGGCAGCGGGCACATTGTAACTGCACGCCCATAAACAGCGATGCCACGGCTCGTGCGGACCCGTCTGCCGTGGTCGTGCCATCTTTGCCAACGAGGGCAAAAAAGATGACCTGCGGGTTCTTTCCAATCTCCCCCTGCACGGTGAGGATTTCACGCGTGATTTGATCCCACGGTTCGCCCGCGACGACCTTCTTTCCAATCCAGCTTCCGAATGCGCGCGCCTGTTGATGCGGCTGAGTCCCCGCGTTGCCGGTGGAAGGGAGTTCCGGCGGGCAGACCCAGTCGCGCCACGTGCGGCCGAACTGCTCGCCGAACTCCGACGTCTCCAACAACGAGTCGATCAGTTTTGTGCGCCGGTCCAATGTGCTGTCGTCGAGAAACTCAATGGCTTGCTCTGCCGTGGGAACGCGACCGGCCAAATCGAGATAAATCCGCCGCAGGAATTCCTCATCGTCGGTTAGTGTGGCCGGCTGTATGCCGGCGGCTTTGAGGAACTGTCCGATGTGTTGATCGATCGCTGCTGCGACTTCCGGGACTTTGTGCTGTTCGTCTCCCGCCACCAACGAATCGACGTTTTTCTGCCGTTGGGAAACCGTGGGTAGCCCGGCATCGATCCACTTTTTGATTGCCGCTTTGTCTAGTGCGGAGAGCTTCTCGCGGCCGTCACCCTTGGGCATCTCATCGCTGGCGATGCGTTTCCACAATTCACTTTTTTCGGCCTGTCCCGATGTGATCGCCGTTCCCGATTCGCCGCCGACCAGCATCGCCGGCAGTGTGCGGAGATCGAGTCCGCCACTGCTGACCAGGCCACCATGACACCCCATGCAGTTTTTCGTGAGGATCGGCAGGATGTCGCGTTCCAACAGCGGCTCGTCCGCCCGCGCCGTCAACGGCATCGCCCCTGAGAAAACGACAAACAATGTCAGGGCGGCAGTCCCGGTCAAACGGAGAGCGAACATCGACACCTCACAAATTGGGGCACTTCTCACAATCGGGTAACGAATGGAGTTCTCGACACGCGACTCATTCAGTGTCGGCTCCGCCCGTTGGTGCGTGGCAGGTCTCCCTCGCGGGGTGTATCTGCCTATGTAAATGGATCACCCTTTCAGAGTGAAGAGTAACCCATTGGCCGATGACCGTGAAGCCTCGCTGAACTTCAGGGTAGAAATCCGGTACCGTGCCATCTTAGCTAAAGCTAAGTTGGTACGGTCCTAAGTTGGTTACTCTCCAAAATCGATCGTCACCGGCCGTAAATCTCCCGCAACTCGCCGGGCCACCCTGTTTTGCCTCTGCATGACATCACCCTTTCGTGAAATGAAGTGACGTTCGCTCCCTAGACGCGACAAACAAAAAAGCCCTTCCAGCGAATCGCTCGCACTGAAGGGCTCTCACAACCAGAAGTGCCTGCCGAACAGAGGCAGCACGATCTCAATGTTTTCATTCTACCGAGTGGGAGTTGCAGATCAAACAGAAAGCCCTTTCGGCAAAACGCGAGTGCTGAAAAACGTTGGTTAAACCGTGCAGGCTGAAGGCCGCCCAGACGGGAATCGTCCAATCGAGCTTGAGTTCGCATAAACCTATGAGTTTGGCTGGCGCCTGTGGAGTCCGCTAATAAGAATCCATGTCAGTCCGTGGTTTGGAGCGGAGCCAGCTTTTACGCTGGCTCGTTTCCAGTGACACGTTGTCGCGTGTCACATTGACAACCCCAGAATCACGGAGCTCGATGAGGATCATTCTCGCAATCGACCTTGGAAAATTTAACTCCTGGGAAAATTTCACTCAATGTGCTGCTTTTACAATACCGACACGAACGAGTATCGATTTCAGGCAGCGGAGACGACACGACACGATCTCACGTCCGTCTTCAAGAACCACAAGATTGATCTGATCGTGATGGAAGCCTGTGGGCCGAGCGGATGGATCAGCGACTTGTGCCAGGAATTCGGACTCAAGACGCTAGTCTGCAGCACCAACGATGCGGCTTGGCTGTGGAAGAACGTCAAACGCAAAACAGACAAAGATGACTCACTCAAACTGGCTCGAATGGCGATGATGGGGCAACTTACACCGGTCCACGTGCCCAAACACCAGGTTCGAGAACATCGCGCGCTGATCAAGTATCGCAAGACAATCGTCGGACGCCTCAACCGAACCAAGAACTTGATTAGGGCCGGTTTGCCGACCACGGCATTGAAATCGATAAAGGCCAGCGCGCCTGGCGCACCGGTCGAGAACTCATCGACTCGCATCGAAAGCCGCTCGCCGAATGCTCTATGGAGGAACTGTGGCGAGGCCAGCTCGATCTCGAGTTAACACAACTCGATTCACTTGCCCAACAACAGGCCGACGTCGAACGCCGTTTGGAAGTGATTGCCAAAACCGACGAACGCATCCAGCGAGTTCAAACCATCCCGGGAGTAGGACGCAGGACGGCTGAAGCGATTGTGACGACGCTGGACGACGTGGATCGCTTTGATAATGCGCGACAAGTGTCGTCGTACATCGGCCTTGTGCCACGTCAGTATCAATCGGGCGAGACAGACCACAACGGCCGGATAACAAAACGCGGCTCCCGGCTCTTGCGGACGCTGCTCCTGGAGTGTGCCTGGATCAGCATGCGATACAACGAATGGTCTCAAGCGACCTACGACCGCATCCACGGTGGGCAGCAAACTCGCAAGAAGAAAGCGGCCATTGCGCTGGCCCGCAAGATTGCGGTCGTCGCGTGGTCGATGTTGAAACACAAGACGGATTGGGACCCCCAGCGGGCCGGAATCGTTGCCGAAGAGAGTCCAGGACCAAGGCCGCTGTGATCGCGGAAACCACCGGGACGTGTGCTCAGTCGGATACGTTGCCGATATCAGCATGACGTCGTGAAAACGAATGCGACCAGCGGCTCTTTGAAACAGTAACCTTTTAGCGACTGGAGAGAACCAGCGAGCAGGCAGGCCAAACCAAAGACCAATCGCTGAGACCACCCAACTAGTACTGACGCCTTGTTGCATGCACTGGACGTCGCACTTAAGAATGTGGCCAGCGGACGCGTTTGAAACGCAAGGAATGATGAGGCGACGCAAACGTTTAACAAAAAGCGTCGACACCTCGAATAGTCGGTTCAGTCAAATCGTTTGGCCGGAATGCCGTTGAAAATAGATTCCACGTAACTCACCAACAAGCATCGGTACCGATGCGAGTGTCGCAGATCGGCCGGGGGCCCGGCGTTATCCTACGCGAACAGAAAAAATGCGCACTAATACCACTTGACCAACCACGGACTTCATAGTGGTCGTTTGATTTGGTGTCCCGCATTCGACGAGTTTCGCGGACAGAATGAGACGGAATTAGCAAAGCCCGCCAGTAAATACTGACGGGCTTACTTGAGAGTTGGCCCCGTTGCGCTGGACCGATTGGGTGAACTCAATCTCAATTCGATTCACCTGTCTTGGTTTTTAGCTCGCTTAAGGCGACCTTCCGGCAACGACTCGCTTCGCCCACCATTTCTTCAGAGCTCGTCGTATAGCAGATCACTGAGTCAACGACCCTATGATCCATTCCGCAGACTTAGATCAAGGTCGAAGCGATCAAGATTCATCACCTTGTCCCACGCAGCCACAAAGTCACGCACAAACGCCTGCTGTGAGTCGGCACATGCATAGACTTCCGCGATGGCTCGCAGCTGAGAGTTCGAACCAAAGACGAGATCGACGGCCGTGCCGGTGCACTTGAGCTCGTCCGTCCCGCGATTGCGTCCCTCGAACACGTGTTCGCATTGGGAGGAAACTTGCCACTCGGTGTTCATGTCGAGCAGGTTCACAAAGAAATCATTGGTCAATGTCTCAGGCCGATCGGTAAAGACGCCGAGCTTGGACTGCCCGACGTTTGCATTCAGGACGCGCATGCCGCCTACGAGCACCGTCATCTCAGGAGCGGTTAGCGTCAGCGAGTGCGCCCGATCCACCAGCAGTTCCTCCGCCGGTCTCTTCTGTCCGTTTTGGACGTAGTTGCGGAACGCGTCTGCGGTCGGTTCGAGTACGGCAAACGAGTCCACGTCGGTTTGCTCCTGCAACGCATCGGTGCGCCCCGGCGAGAAGGGAACCTGCACGTCTTGCCCGGCCTTCTTCGCCGATTCCTCGACGGCCGCGCACCCGCCCAGAACGATCACGTCGGCGAGCGAAACCAGCTTGCCGTCGGACTGCGAGCTGTTGAAATCCTGCTGGATTTCCTCCAGGGACTTCAGCACTTTTCCTAGTTCGGCCGGATTGTTCACTTCCCAATCCTTCTGCGGTGTGAGGCGAATGCGCGCCCCGTTCGCTCCACCACGTTTGTCGGTGCCGCGGAACGTTGCCGCCGACGCCCAGGCGGTCGAGACCAATTGCGAAATGGACAGTCCTGATGCGAGTATCTTGACCTTGAGTTCCGCGATATCCTGCTCGCCGATCAATTCATGGTCAACCTCGGGCACGGGATCTTGCCACAACTGCGGCTCGGGCACCCACGGGCCGAGTAAACGTGAGACGGGCCCCATGTCGCGGTGAACCAGCTTGTACCACGCCTTGGCGAAGGCGACTGCCAACTCCTCCGGGTTCTCGTGGAAGCGCTTCGAAATCGGCGCATAGATCGGGTCCACTTTCAGAGAGAGGTCCGTCGTAAACATCATGGGGGCGTGCTTCTTCGCAGGATCGTGAGCATCTGGCACGGTGGCCACTGCAGATCCATTCTCTTTGGGCGTCCATTGGTGCGCGCCGCCTGGACCTTTTGTCAACTCCCAGTCGTAGCCGAACAGGTTGTCGAAGAATCCGTTGTCCCACTTCGTTGGTTCGGTCGTCCACGCGCCCTCCAATCCGCTGGTCCACGCATCGGCGCCTTTGCCGCTGCCGAAGCTGTTCTTCCAGCCCATCCCTTGCTCCTCCAGGCCAGCGGCCTCCGGTTCCGGGCCGATGTGGGAATCATCGCAAGGGCCATGGGCTTTACCAAACGTGTGTCCGCCGGCGATGAGAGCCACCGTCTCCTCGTCATTCATCGCCATGCGGCTGAACGTCTCTCGAATGTCCCTGGCTGCAGCGAGCGGATCCGGGGTTGCGTTCGGCCCCTGCGGATTCACGTAGATCAGGCCCATCTGAACGGCGCCGAGTGGTTTCTCAAGATCCCTGTCGCCGGTGTAACGCTCGTCTCCAAGCCACTCGGTCTCCTGCCCCCAGTAAATGTCTTCTTCCGGTTCCCAGACGTCCTCGCGGCCGCCGGCGAAACCGAACGTCTTGAATCCCATCGACTCCAAGGCACAGTTCCCCGTGAAGATCATCAGGTCGGCCCACGAGAGTTTCCGGCCGTACTTCTGCTTAATCGGCCAGAGCAACATGCGTGCTTTGTCGAGACTCACATTGTCGGGCCAACTGTTGAGGGGCGCAAAGCGGAGTGTGCCGGAGGCCGCGCCGCCGCGGCCGTCGTGGATGCGGTACGTGCCTGCGCTGTGCCATGCCATCCGAATGAAGAGCGGCCCATAGTGACCGTAGTCGGCCGGCCACCAGTCCTGCGACGTCGTCATCACCTCATTGATGTCGTTCTTCAGTGCGTCCAGGTCAACTGCTTTGAACTCCTCAGCGTAGTTGAAATCCTCGCTCATTGGATCTGACAGGGAAGAGTTCTGGTGGAGAATCTTCAGATTCAACTGATTCGGCCACCAGTGTTGGTTCGCTGTGGCCCCAACCGCCGTGTGTCTATCAGGTCCGCCCAACACCGGACATTTGCTTTCGGCCGCCATATTCTCTCCAATCGTTTACGGGATGTTTTCCAACCTTGTCTGTATACAGTGACCACGAATCCTTGGGAAGTGATGATGCACATTCCCTGAATAATATTTGCTTGATCTCATCAATCGGGACCGCGGGCGAGATAACTGGGCCCGCGCGATGTGAGTGGTGATGGGAATTCCCTACCCAAACTCACTCTGCTCGTTGCTGATGGTTGTGACGCAACGAATTAGCTCGTCGATGTTGGGGCCGATATGAAAAACACTCATCGCGATCTGTCGAACTCTGCCGACCGGATCGATGATGATGTGCCCCCAGTGCGAGCACCCATCTACATTGAGCATGTCGTACATCGAAGCGATTCGATCATCGGAATCCACGATGATTGGAAACGCAATTTCGCCCGGCCCTCCTTCACCAGCGGAACGGTTTGCCCATTCGAGAATCTCGAAAACGTGATCTCGGCAGACGACGGCCACGTTCGCTTGAAGCCGTTCGAAATCCCCGATGGAATTGCTCAGCGCCACCAGATCATCAGGCAAATCAGCATAGTTCTCTATTGAATCGAATTGTAAAACAAGAGTTCGTCGTTCATGCACTTGATTCCAATTGAGCTCCACAACTTCATCATCGACAACGGCACTGCAATCAAATGCTGGCGCCTTTTTTCCAACTGTGACCATGATGCTGACTCACAATGAATGGTAGTCGGTTGCAGCCTGCTGTGTGTCGGCCGAATCCCTAGCTGGTAATCGCTCTCATCTGAATAATACCGTACTGCTGCAGATTTCAATCACGGTTTTTTCACAATTTTCGCAATCGGACGATTCTTGACAGTCGACCATGCGACACCTGGACCGGGAATGTTTGCGGCAAAACCTGTCGCGTTGATACCGTTCACACAAAAGTGCAAGATTCCATTCCGCTCAAAATCTTCAGACGCTACAGATCAATCCAAAAAAGCCACACTCGCCGTGAATCCGCGGATGAAGTTTTTTCCACCGACCGGCCCGAGTTCCCCTTGATGTCGCGTTGTGATGGTTCGCGGCCCTGATTCGCGCTGGTCTTTCGGCACGTCGGACGACAGCACTGCGCGCATGGCGTGTCTGCAAGCATCGACCGATAGAACAATGCCATAAAACGTTGGTTAAAACGTGCAGGCTGAAGGCCGTTCCTGTCGGAATCCTCCGGTCGAGCTCGATTCCGCGAATACGTATGAGATTCGCGTGCAGGTAGGTAGTCCTCTAATACGGTGGTTGAACTAAACCGCTACGCGGTGGGTGTGGGTGAGCGGGTTGGTGTTGGTCCGCGTTTCGTGAGTTGTGAGTCTGCCCCTCTGCCGGGGTCCGGTT
>Ga0114999_10009405_pt1 | contig 10712 bp, 14 predicted proteins | sample ArcticOcean_MG_C_3_FD_89820 | JGI IMG/M metagenome (GOLD analysis project Ga0114999, IMG submission 89820) | Marine microbial communities from western Arctic Ocean - ArcticOcean_MG_CB8_126 | ecosystem: Environmental > Aquatic > Marine > Oceanic | place: Arctic Ocean: Canada Basin | collected... | reverse complement strand
GTCAGGCCGAGAAAACGAATTTTCCCCTGCTCTTGAAACCGCAACATGACCGGCACCAATTCCTGCAAGCAATGCTCATACTGATCCGGCATCACCACGTGAAGATGCAAGATATCGACATAATCGGTCTTGAGACGCGCAAGGCTATTTTCCAGCTTTTCGGTAAGTTGATCAGCGCTAACATAGTCCTGGCCAAATTGCGAAACACCCGGTGGGGTGATGTTCAGCTTTGTCGATATAACAACCTTGTCACGTTGTCCGGCAATGGCTTCTCCGATGATATCTTCGGTGCCATATGCTTCTGCCGTATCTATAAAATTAACGCCTAGGTTTATGGCTTCTTTGACCACAGAAACCGAGTCGGCTCTATCGGCACCATATCCCTGCCCCAACCGACTGTATCCACCGCCGCCTAGACCCGCGATACAGACATTCAATCCGGTTCTGCCCAATTTCGTATATTGCATCGCTTCCTCTTATTTATCTCTCGCAGGATGTTTCTTCCAAACTGATATTGTTTTGCCGGAAGGACAATGTATTATCCGTTTTAACTTCAGTGAAATATCACACAAGAAAAAATCATAGATCTCGGAATTAAAGGTAAGCGCGCGATTATTTTAGCTGCCAGCAAGGGAATTGGCTTCGCATCCGCCAGTGCTTTGGCGGCGGAAGGCGTCGATGTGGGGGTCAGCAGTTCCAGTATGGAGCGTGCGGAAGAGGCTGCGGCAAAGATTGTTCAGGAAACTGGCGGCAAAGCCATACCAATGGTTGGCGATGTTTCCAGCCCGAATAATATGAACACGCTTTACGAAGACTCAAAGAAAGCGCTCGGCGGTTCGATTGATATTCTGTCCAATAACCATGGCGGCCCTGCGGTTGGATCTGCACTGGAATTAGACGAAGCTGAGTTGATCAGTTAATTCAACAAAATGGTTGTGAGCATCATTCGATTGACCGGTCTTTGCGTGCGGGATATGATTGCACAGAAATGGGGTCGGATTATTGCTGTTGGCTCCTCCGGCGTGGTTCAACCGATTCCCAATATGGTGTTGTCCAACACCCTTCGGGCCTCGACAGTTTATTTCATGAAGACGTTGGCCAATGAAGTGATCCAAGATGGCATCACCGTTAATATCGTTTCACCGACCCAGGTCCTCACCGACCGCACCCGGTCTTCGGCTGCAATCAAAGCCGAAAAGGCTGGGATTTCTGCGGAAAAATTCCTCACCAACCAAGAAAAAGGCCTGCCCGCAAAGCGCTTTGGCGATACCAAAGAATTCGGTGGTCTCGTCGCATTCCTCTGCAGTCAATACGGCGGATACTGCTCTGGCAGCAACTGGCGTGTCGATGGTGGCATGGTGAAGAGTATTGTTTAAAGCGAGCCAGTCCCAACGCAGATGACTGAACCCCTTCTTCCGTCAAAGATTGCCTCTCTAGACGCTTTCCACTTTCGGGTTCCGCTTGAGACGCCGCGGATAAATGCGTTTGGCAAGATGACCCATCGTCCGGCGCTGATTGTTTGCTTGCGTGATGAAGAGGGTGCGGAGGGTTGGGGCGAATGTTTCTCCAACTGGCCCAGCTTCGCGGCCGAGCATCGCTACAATATCCTAACGGAAATCATGGCCCCGCTTCTGGTGGGGCAGCATCTGGAAACGCCAGAAAAGGTTTCGGCTTATTTGGCTCAACGCACACGTATTTTAAGGGTTCAATCTGATGAGCAAGGCCCCTTCGATCAGGCCGTTGCCGCGGTTGATATTGCAGCGTGGGACTTGGCGTCGCGCCGGGCAGGTGTGCCGCTGTGCCAAATGCTTGGGGGACCAGGAAGCTATATTCACGTACCTGCCTACGCCAGTGGCCTCGCGCCGGGCACAGCAGCCAGAACTGCTGAAAAAGCATTTGGCATTGGCCTGCGTGCCTTCAAGCTCAAGGTTGGCTTTGATCACGATGCGGATGTGGCCGAACTACAAAAAGTACGTGATGTGATTGGCCCCGACTCGCGCCTGATGGTCGATGTCAATCAATCCTGGGCGATGGATGAAGTCGAGGCTGGGATTAAAGCGTTTGAACAATTTGATTTAGGGTGGGTGGAAGAACCCATCCCGGCAGATTCAAATTTGCAAGAATTCGCAAAAATTGCCGCCAACAGTTCCATCCCTATTTCAGCGGGAGAGAACGTTCGGGGACTTGAGAACTTCGTTGACCTGATGACCAAAGGCGGCGTCTCCGTCATTCAGCCAGACATTATAAAGTGGGGCGGCCTGACCAAGTGTAGGGATGTCGCCCTTGAGGCTTTGAAGCGCGGACGGCGGTATTGTCCCCATTATTTGGGCGGCGGGATTGGATTGGTTGCGACAGCGCACCTTCTTGCTGCGGTCGGCGGCGATGGACTTTTAGAATTGGATGCGACAGATAATCCCTTGCGGGAGTTGCTCGCCCAACCCTTCCCAGAATTGCTAAACGGCGACTTTCACCTTACAACTGAACCGGGACTTGGTGTCGCACCTGACATGAAGGCGCTTAAGCCCTATCTGGTTTCTGGCTAGGATAAATTATAAAGGGAAATACGATGGCAAATGAACCAACGTCTGACGGAAAAGCGCTCGCGGAAGAAATTGCAAAGCGGCGAGGACGGGTTTATCCCGCGCATCAATTTATTGCCGAACATTTCCCAGATTATATGGAAGCGTTGCTGGAACTCGACACCGTAATTCGCGGCAAGGAAAGATGCTTCGACGAGAAAATGCACGAGCTGTTTCACATCCTGGCATTGGCAGTAGAGACATCCAACCCACACAACCAACCCCATCTGAAACAACACCTAAAAAAAGGCATCTTGATGGGCCTTGAACCAGTTGAAATCGCCGAAGCGCTGATGGTGTGTGTTAATCCGTGCGGAGCCAAGGTCCTGACCTACGGCGTAACTTGCATGCTTGAAGCGATTGAGGAAATTAAAGCGGAGAAAGCCGAAGGCTAAAGTTCGCAGAAGACTTCTTCGGCCACTGCACGAACCCGATCGAGAGCCTCCTGGCTGCGCGCTAGGACTTCTTGGGGCAAACGCGGGCCAAAGGGGTGCCCCCCCGCACATAGGCTGTCCGTAACCCTTCGAACACTGCCAGAGCATCCAAGAGACCCCCCAACTGATTATCCAGCCCCGCCAAGACCCGATCTGTATCCGGGCAACGATCAATATACCAAGAATGTTCAAAATCAAATTCAACGCCGGTGAGACCCTTCGCGTGAAAAACTGCGTTGGTCCAATGGGTGCAAGTATGCATCCCCGCCCACATGATGGCTTCGTAGTCATCTTCAGGATTTAGGTGCGCCGCAGTCGCTCTGAAATGGGCCGCCTTGGTTAGGTGCAGTTCAGGAGTCACGGCGCACCTCCGACCATTCTCTGTCGCTTGCCGCGTCGCCTATAACATAGAAAAATATCTGTTTGGCATTGCTGAAGTTCTCAAGGCAGGCGTCGGCCACCTTTTGCTCAAAGGGCGCGCCTCCGCGCATATAAACGGGGCGTAGTTTTTCGATAACGGACAGCGCTCCCATGCTCTTAGTGATAGCATCACTGGGCGATTTTCGGTGATATTCCAACGGCGGTCGAACTGTATGGGATTGATCAGAATGCCCGTGGGTGACGCCTTCCACATGCAGTGCCGCGTTAAACAAATGTGTTGCCGCCAGCATACAAAGTTCAATGACCATCTCGAAGTCGTCTACGGGTTTAAGTTTACTCAACAACGCTTCAAGCCGTTCGGCTTTGAGGATGTGTTCGCGCGGTCGCATCGATTTAAATATCAAGCTTCAATAGCTTCTTAAGCGTCCCGCCGAGCATCTTTTCGATATCGCCATCGCTTAACCCGGGAACACTTAGAATATGCGAAATCGGGTTTATGTTGGCCATACCAGCAGGGTGGTCTGTGCCGAGCACTAAATTATCGACGCCGCATTCAGCAATTAAATGCCGCAAGTTCTCGGTTCCAAAAACCAACGTGTCGCAGTAAATCTGTTTCAGGTATTCGCTTGGGGCCTTTTTTTCGACGCCACGTCCGCCCCGATCATTGCTGTTATGCCCGTGGTCGTAGCGCCCAATATAAGACGGAAGCAATCCGCCACCGTGTGCAGCGACAATTTTAAGACCCGGATACCGATCCAGCGTTCCCTCGTAGATCATATGAGAAAGCGCAATCGCCGTATCCAAAGGGTTACCTATGATGTTGAGGAGGAAGCCTCTTCCTTTTAGGCGATTTTTGCCTTCCCGAAAATGAAACGGGTGGATGAAAATAACAACGTCTAATTCCTCAGCCTTGGCCCAGAACGGATTAAACCTAGGATCAGCAAGGTCTTCGCCTTCAATATTGGCGGAAATCATCGCACCGCGTAGGCCTAAATTCTTTACTGCGTGTTCCAATTGCGCCGCCGCCAATTCTGGAAACTGTAACGAGACCACAGCAAACGCAACGAAGCGGTCTGGATAGTCGGCAACAATCTCTGCCAGCTTTTCGTTCTGGACTTTGACCAGGGCTTCCGCGAGGTCCCGTTCGGCCCAATTGAAATGATTAAACGTCGTCACGCTTAGCGCTTGCATGTCCAAACCCATTTCATCCATTTCTTTAATTCGGGTCGGAATGTCGGCGACACGTATTTTTAATTCGTCTTCGTAGGGGTTCTTGCCTTCCAGTTTGGGATGCCCCTCTACCAGCGGCCAAGCGTCGATAATCTGGCAATGGGCATGCACATCGACAGTCAGCATCCGTTTGCCGTTGACCATAATAGGACCATGGGTCTGACATTCCAGGGTCGTCGGATTTTTCTCGAATGTGGGCTTATCTGGATGGTAGGAAAATTCACACCCGACGAATTCCACGCCACTGCTTGAGTCTGACATTTAGGTCTTCTCCTTATCCTTTAGATATCGCGACCGGCAAACCAGTACGAGATGATTCTTCGATGGCCAAGGTTACTTCAACCGTCAGGCGGCCTTCCTGAATTGTGGTATGGCCAGTGGGGGTGCCCATGACCAAATGATCGAGCCACGTCCGAGTTTCATTCGCAATCGGCCCCCAAAATTCACCAAGCGCCCAGTCGCCTGATGAGTTTGTCTGCATGAAGACCATGTCGGTGAAGTGGTCTGGCACATACGCGTGAGGCGACCCTTTCTCGGTGAACAGCAAGCTGTCTTTATTATCTGCGTCCAGCAAAATGACACCGTCTTGGCCGATAATTTCGAAGCGCGGACTATGGCCGATGGAGGGGTATTTTTCCGGCAGGGCGTAACACACACCCAAGTTGACCACGCAGCCATTCTCAAACGTGATGATCGCCCAAGTGACATCGTCGACATCGTGTCCCAATTCCCTGAAAATTTTACCGTTGCCTCTGGCAATAACTTCGACCGGGCGAATGCCTTCCATATACCAGCACGCCATATCGACATAGTAGGTCAGCACATCCATGACGGGTGTGGCATCCGGCGAGCGTTTAAGGATTTGCATCATCTGTGCGCGGGTGTTGTAGACCCGAGACTGAATGCCAAGAATTTCACCAAGACGACCCTGAACGATATGTTCCTTGGTCAGCATCCAGCGACGGTCGTGACGCCTGGAATATCCGACAACAACTTCGACGCCTGTTCTCTCAGACACTTCGACGATCTTGTCAGCATCTTCATTCGTCAGCGCCACTGGTTTTTCAAGAAAGACTGGCTTGCCCAACTCCAGGGCCATAAGCACGGCTTCTAAATGGTCATGCTCTGGCGTCGAAACAAAGACTGAAGTGACGCTCGGGTGGGCAATGGCTTCTTCATTGTCACCCGTGGCTAGGTCCGCACCAACAGCTTGCTTGAGAACATCCGCGCGGGTGGGGTCTTTATCAGAAACTGCGAGAAATTTTACCGACGGATGACGCGCCGACATGCTGGCGCGCAGCGTTCCGATCCGACCTGATCCGACGACGGCGATGCCGAGTTCGTCATCACTCATGGTTTATCCCTTCAACCTGGCTTGTGGTCGTTCCACCAGCACGACTGCATGTATTCGACATACTGATCGACATCAATGACCGCGCCATTCTTGCCCTTATCGACACTCTCTTGATCTTCCAGATCGATTTCCAAGATATCGGTAAACCTATTCCAATAATTGGTATAGCCGATGGCATGGGTAAGCTCGATAATTTGGGCAGTCGAATAATGCTTCTTGAGCTCTTCCAAGGCGGCGTGGTGTTGCGGTGGCTTGCCGGGGGCGCCTTGGTATAGCTTCTCCGTCATGATCACGGCCCAGCGAATTGCTGCTTTTTCGGCTTCTGTAAAGTGGTCCGAATTTTCATAGTCGCCGTCCAGTGCTTCGACCATTTCGTCTGTAATATTTAGGGCTCGACCGAGCCCTATCCGATGCGTCGTTCAATAATTACACGAATTTAGCATTGAGGTTTTCATCGTCGCCAGCAATCTGGGACGGACCTCAAGATTTCCTGTAATTTCTTTGCGTTGGGTCGCGACGATAAAACCGTAAAGGACCTGCGCAATACGCGGCGAATGTGCCGACACCCGATGCGCGTTCGCAAGCCTGCCGAACAGGCGGGTCGCATTCTTGAAGAGGACCCGTTGTTCCGGGTTTGCCTCCTCATCAGTTATGGCTGGAATGAGGGACATGTGATTGTTCTCCTATCCTACAAAATCGGTGGCCAAATACGTTTGGCAAGATTGGGCGAACCCGGCGCATGATCAAGTTTTCGAACCACGACATCAGTCCATTCTTCCATTTCTGGATTGTCACTTTCGTGATCGATGAACCTTTTGTTTCGCGCCTCTACTGATGTAAATTCATAAAGAATTGCGTGCTTGGCCCACCCGGCAACAGAGACCAGCTTTCTGACCGCAAGAGTGCCTTCCAATTTAGATAACCGTGGCAGACGCCATTTGGCGTACCAAGCGGACAGCTCATACTCATGAAGGCCTTCCATCGCGTTAAAGCTGCCCATTTGAATTCCAGGGGACATGGCATAATCGCCATCCCTCGTATCGGCGGCAGGTCCAACGCACCGTGCCACTTCGGTCATGATATTAACTCGTTCTCCTTGGCGCATTGCCAGCATGGCCTTTCTTTTATCATCAAGGGCATCATGAACTTCATCTGGATTTGGATCGACGAATACATGAGCGTCAGCGGCACCAAAGATCAAAATATAACGGTCGCCAGCGGGAATTTCTGTATTTTTAGTGTTCTTTAACCGGCCCTTTTCACCTGACAATTCGACGTTGTATTCAGAAGCATAGTGGGCGGCATAAAGGTATCTGGAATCTTCCAAGCGCTTTGGAATGTACTCCCCATGCAGCCATTCCAAGTAGTCGTCCCGGCCCTCTTCGGGCAGGTCGTACCACGTAATCCACAGACCGTGGTCCATATCATTTCTCCTAATTTCTTATAAGAACAGGGAAGGCATGAGGCTTTCTAAAGCCTCATGCCTGAGCCCCATTAATAGACGCAGAGACTACATTTTTTTCTTATATTTCAGACCATTAGCCTCAAATAGCTTACCGTAGAAATTGTAGGTGTCTACATATTTCTTCTTCAATTCCGGACCATCCAACGGAATATTCTGCTCGCCAAAACGCTTCAACAATCTTTTGAAGGTTTTGTCCTTGGACGTTTTCCGCAAGGCCTTAACCAGGATATCAATTTTATCCTGTGGTGTGCCAGCAGGTGCCGCAAATACGCGCCATGAAAGATACTCATAGTCGATCCCGAGTTCGTACAACGTCGGCACGTCCGGCAGCAATTTGCTACGCTTCGGTGTCGCCATTGCAAGGGCACGCGCCTTGCCTGCCTTAATCTTACTCAAGGCCCCGCCCGTCGTCGGCGTCGCCATGGCCATATCAACGTGACCGCCCCACATAGCATTAAAAGCCTTTCCACCACCGCGGAATGGGACGTGTTTCACCTTAATGCCAAGGCCTCTATTGATTTGCAGCAGCATCATATGGCTGGAGCCGGCTTGACCAGACGAACTCATGGTCAATTTACCGGGAGCAGCCTTTGCCGCAGCGGCAAATTCTTTCAACGTCTTCCATGGGCTACTGGCCTTAACAACGACCATGGTTGGCGCATAGTTAACTTGATAGAACGGAATGAAATCCTTCAACGTATCGAAGCCCATGTCCTTACCATGTGCCGCAATGGCGAAGTGAGAGCCGGTGACCAGTCCGATGGTGTAGCCATCAGGCTTAGCATTTTTAAGCACGTTCATGCCGATTTTTCCGCCACCACCAGATTTCATTTGAATGATGAAAGCTTGGCCCAGATAAGCCGGGATAACACTGGCGACCGCACGGGAATGAAGATCGTGGGAACCGCCTGCACCCGTGGCAATAATCACTTTAATGGGCTTGGACGGATAAGTGTCAGCGGCCACTGGACTAACGGCTGCTGCCGACAGCAGGGCAACACCAAGTGCCGAGCTGAGTACTGAAGTCTTACTTAATAACATTACTTCCTCCTGTTTAGTTGTTTCTTACGATCTTTAGTTATTCGACCCTTATCCAAATTTCGCGGGCCGTTTAAAAATACTTACGCCGAGCAACACTGTACTAATTAAAATAAATCCTGCCGATATGGGACGCGTTACAAATATACCAAAACTGCCATCTGAAAGCACCAGCGCTTGCTTAAATGCTTCTTCCGCCATCGGGGCCAGAATAAACGCGATCACCAGAGGGGCCATGGGTATCTGAAGTTTTCGGAGAAAATAACCAAAAACGCCAAATCCCAGCGCCATCTGAACATCGACCATATTATTTCTATAAATATAGGCGCCAATGATACAAAACAGCAAGATCACTGGCAGCAAGATCGACGAACGAACCGTAACCAGTCGGGCAAATAAAGGCGTCAACAGCTTGCCTTGAATCAACATAATGGGATTGCCGAGCAAGAGCAGAAAGAAAATTCCATACATCGTGCCGGTTTGTTCTGTGAAAAGTTCAGGGCCAGGTCTGAGGCCTTGCGCAATGAAGGCGCCCATTAAAATGGCAGCAGACGCGTCACCCGGAATACCGAAGGTTAACGTGGGAATTAGGTCAGCGCCTGCGACAGAGCTGTTTGCCGCTTCGGATGCGGCGATGCCTTCGTAGCTGCCCTTGCCGTACATTTCCGGTTCCTTGGATAATCTCTTGGCCAGGCCATAACTTGTAAACGTCGCAATTGCGGCCCCTGCCCCAGGGATTGCACCGATGATCGTGCCGATAACCGCCGAGCGCGCAATCGTTCCGCCGGAGCGCCAAAGTATAATAAGTTTGAGCGGCACTCCCCCCTTCAGCCCTGCCATGGGGTGGGGCTTGGACAGCTGCGATATTTTTTTCTCCGACTGGATCATCACTTCACTGATAGCGAATAACCCGATCATCAGCGGCACAATGCCAATCCGCTCAGCCAGACTGTCGATGCCAAAAGTAAACCGCTCCGCACCGGACACGATATCCAAGCCGACAAACCCTAAAATCATGCCAATCGTCGCGGCCAAAAGCCCCTTCACCAATGAAGGTCCTGTGACCGATGAAATAACAACCAGCCCCATCAACATCAGGGAAAAGAATTCGGTTGGCCCGAATTTTAGCGCCACTGCCGCCAGCGGAAACGCCGCCAAGATCAGCACGATGTCGCTAAACGTATCGCCGATGGTGGAAGAATAAAGCGCCATCTCAATGGCGCTACGCGACTGCCCCTGCTGTGATAGCGGATAACCATCCAGACACGTTGCCGCCGCCGGTGTTGTGCCCGGCGTATTCACCAAAATTGCAGGGATAGAGCCGCCAAACAAAGCACCTTTATGAATGCCGAGAAGAAACGGAATTCCAAGGGTGGGTGCCATAAAGAAAGAGAACGGCACCAAAACCGCAATCGCCATAACACTCGTCAGACCGGGGATAGCACCAACGGTAATGCCCGCAAAAACGCCGAGCGCAACCATCGCTATGGCATCCCAGCTCAAGGCTAAATTAAGTCCCTCAATTACCGCGTCCATTGTTCGTCCCTACTCAAAGAACACTCCTTCTGGAAGAATAATCTGAAATGAAAGCCAAAAAAATTGATCTAAAATAATTGGCGTAAGGAGCGCGACCGGCACCACATACCGCCAATTTCGCGTACCATAAAAAATCATCATTGCAGCCAAGAAAATGGGGGTCGTGAGTGTGTATCCAAAATAGTCCAAGGCCAGGATATAGATCGCAGCAATGAGAACGACCAAGCCAACTTGCCTCAACGGACGCTCAGACCCACTGTCAAACATCGCCCCGTTGTCTTGGTCTTGCTGCTTGAACCCTTGATAAACCAGCAAAGCGCTAAACAAAGTGAAGCAAAGAATTGCAATTCGTGGAAAATAATCTGCTTGCAGCAAAGCTGACTCATAGCCAACACCGCCACCGCCAACTATTTGTGTGGGGATCAAGTAGAAGTAATAAACCGCACTGAAGACAAGGAACGCCACCCCCGTTCCAATGTTAACCTTCTGCATCACAATGCTTAACCCCTTGAAATCGCTGGGAGAAAAATCTGAAAAAAATTTTTATATGCACTAGGTTAGGCAGAACTTCTATGCAGATGCAAGTTAGAACTGTGCCTATCCGGTTAACGCAGACACCTACTACATGTAGGGGTGCCTCCAAGCGCCGGAATAAAGCTCAGCGTAGGTCGGAGCCTCAACCCCACCCGCGATGC
>Ga0114999_10009404_pt1 | contig 10712 bp, 11 predicted proteins | sample ArcticOcean_MG_C_3_FD_89820 | JGI IMG/M metagenome (GOLD analysis project Ga0114999, IMG submission 89820) | Marine microbial communities from western Arctic Ocean - ArcticOcean_MG_CB8_126 | ecosystem: Environmental > Aquatic > Marine > Oceanic | place: Arctic Ocean: Canada Basin | collected... | reverse complement strand
GACGTCATTCGTGAATCCACGTTGATCTGCGAATATCTCGACGAAAAGTTTCCCGACACGCCGCTTAAGCCGGATTCGCCGTCCGGCAAAGTCCGCATGCGCACCTGGACCAAATTTATCGACGAATACGTGCACCCTATGTGCGCCGTCCTCACCTTTTCCGCATCCCACCGCCACACGATCAATCGGCTGGGACCGAAAGGCGTCGAGGAATATCTGGCCAAGACCCCCAATCCTGACCTGGAGCGCCGCAAACGCGAATGGCTCGCGCTTGGATTCAAGGGGCCCGAAGTGGTCAAAGCGGTCAAAATATTCGACACGATGCTTAACGACATGGACGCGGTCCTGGCCGAAAATGCGTGGCTCGCTGGGGCCACATTTTCCCTCGCCGATATCGCCGTAATCCCCTACGTCAACCGCCTGGAAGCGTTCACCATGCTCTCGGTGTGGCAACCCCAACGCCCGCGCGTCATGGACTGGTTCGAGCGCATGAGCGCGCGGCCCAGCTTCTATTCGGCGATCGACGAGTACCTGCCCGAGAGTCTCGCCGACGATTTCCGGACCTACGGCGGAAAAAGCTGGCCGGAAGTGGAGGCGGTGCTGACGGCAGGGTAGCTGTAGATCTTCTTATTGCGTCGGCGATGCGCTTGAGACTTCACGGACTGGCGAGAACAAAAAGCTTTTCTCCCGCGGCCTTTCACTGCGCACGGGTTTGCTTCAGGATCGGCAGTGTGGTCGCGTGGTAATAGATTTTACGCCGATGTCCGTACGTCAATCCGCACAAGCCGACGCAATTTTCGACTTGCCGATCCTCGAAGGATTGAGCGACGGGGAACGTCGGTCGGTGCGCCGCGCGCTTGAGAAGCGCCAACTCAAACCTAACGAAACGTTCGTCGAGGAAGGCGCCGAGGCCGATCACGTCTACTTCTTAGTAGCCGGCGAGGTCGCGGTCATTTTGCGTGGCGCGTTGGTGACATTCATCGAAGCGCCGTCGGTGGCTGGCCTGCTCGCGGTGCTCGACGAACAACCGCGCACCGGAACGCTGATTGCAGTGGGCGCGGCGACGGTTTTTTCGATCTCGAAGGCGGATCTGCATGGGTTGCTGCGCGAGAGCGACACCCTGGTCGGCAATGTATTGAGATTTGTTGCCGGCGAGCTCCGCGCGGCATACGCCAAAGAAGATGCCATGCACCGCCATCTGGCGGATTTTTTCGTACGGCCAAATTCGCGCATCGTCCCCGGCCCGTATGTCGCCGACCCCTATAACGTGTTCTTCTTCGTGGTTCGCGCCGCGCCCGGCGCGCTGCGCGGATTGCTGCCGCGCGGGGTGCGTCCGATCCCCGGCGTGGAGGATTGCTTCGCGCTCACCTTCAACTTCTTCGATCGCCGCCACCCCGCGGGCAAGGCGAGGCTTTCTCGTATAACGAGACCACGCCCTTTATTCCCTGCCTGGCGCAAGGGTTCCGGCCCGGCGTGTTTTGCCCAGAGCTCTATCCCGACAATTTTCTCGCAATAACGATCGGCCGCGAGCTGTTCGGTTTTCCCAAGCGATTTGGATTGACCGAACGTCATGGCTGCAAGATCGATTTCACGCTCGATCGCAAGCTGCGGCTACGCGCGACGCGGGAGGGCGAAGAAGCCATCGACCCAGCCGCGTTCGCATCGAGCATGGGGCGCGCCTTTGGCGGGTCCAATGGCAGCGAACTGCCACGCCAGGACCTGATCGAGAAAGCGTTCGGCGTTGTGCACCGGCAGGTGCCGCCCGAGTTCTGGCCGCCGCTACCGGTGTTCGTGCGCAAACAAATTCCCAAAGCCGGCTCACTCGGGGCGGCCGCATGGACATCGACCAACTGGTTGAGATTCCCTTCAAAATCTTTATGACGGACACGTTCTGAACCCTGGTCAATCCGGCGCTGGCGGCCTATGCCGAATTGCCATTTGGCGGGACCTGTGTGGCGGCGTTCCACTTCAAACTGGGTTTCGAATTCGGCAGCGCGACCGTGCGACGAAACTATCGCGGACTGGTCAGCGACCTGTCGGCAATGGCGCAGTGGCTCGAATCATGACGGTCAAGAAACCGAACAAGGTCGCCATCCTGGGCGGCGGCGTCGCCGCGATGACGGCCGCCTTCGAGCTCACCAGCGTGCCGGGGTGGCAGCAGCGTTACGAGGTTACGGTCTATCAATTGGGCTGGCGGCTGGGTGGCCAATGCGCCAGCGGCCGCGGGCCGCACGACCGCATCGAAGAACACGGCCTCCATGTATTGCTCGGTTGCTATGAGAACGCCTTTCGCATGCTGCGGCAGTGCTATGCGGTACTCGATCGTGACGAAACCGCACCGCTGGCGACTTGGGAGCAGGCCTTCAAGCCCTATCACGGCATCATTTTCCAGGAACACATCGACGGTGTTTCGAAGTTGTGGCCGATGGACTTTCCCCGCAATCGGGCGCTGCCGGGTGACGGCGAGTTGTTCCCCAAGCCGCGTGACTATTTTTCGTCCGCCGTCGATTTCCTCCGCGTGTCCGTGCGCACATTACAAAAGCTGCAACGCGGCAACCGGCGGCGTGTGATCGGCGGCTTGCGGCATACGCCGACGATCGTCCCGGCGTTCCTGTCGCTGCGCCGTCTCGAACCAGGCATGGCGCGCGAAGGTGTTGCCGAGCTGCTCCGGCGGGGTGCCGATCAATTGTGGCGCAGCTATGCCGAAGCGGGTGGAAACACCGCCGAAAACAATGATGTCGTTCGCCGCATGCTGATTCTGACCAACATTTGTGCGACCACCGTTGCCGGTATTTTGCGCGACGATCTTATCGGGCGCGGCTTCGATGCGGTCGACGATGAGGATTTGCTCGAGTGGCTGGCCCGGCACGGCGCGCACCAGCTAACGACGACCTCCGCGGTGGTGCGCGCGCTCCACACGCTGGTGTTCGCCGCCCCCAAAGATGCCTGGCCGGAAAGTGGTCTGGCCTCGGGCGCGGCACTGCGCACCGCGATTTGTATCGTTTGTTCCTAGAAGGGTGCGGTCAGCTACAAAATGCAGGCCGCGACGGGCAATAGCATCTTCGCACCACTCTATGAGGTGTTGCGCGAACGCGGCGTCCGTTTCGAGTTTTTTCAGCGCGTGAATCGGCTTGGTCTCGAGCCCGACAGAGACGCGATTGAGACGATTCACATCACCCAACAGGCGCGCGCCAAGAACGGCGGCTACGCGCCGCTGATCGATGTCGGCGGGCTCCCCAGTCGGCCCGCGGCGCCGCGCTTCGAGGAACTGGTCAACGGTCGCGCACTCAAAAAAGTAAACCTCGAGTTCGAAGCGGGCGGCACGGAAAAGCACCGATTGAGCGCGCGCTTGCTGCAACGCGGCGAAGACTTCGACACGGTCGTGCTCGGCATCGGGTTTGGCGCGTTACCGGCGATCTGCGCCGAGCTCAGTGCGTGTAGCTCGGCCTGGCGGGAGATGTTCACGCAGGTGCGAACCACCGCAACGATCGGCGTCCAACTATGGTCGCGCCGCCGGCGCGATGGCGCGACCCCGCTCATGCTATCGGCCGAGATCGGGCCGTTCAGCGGCTATGCCGAGATGTCGCAACTTATTTGCCGCGAGAGCTGGCCAGCCGACAGTCGCCCGCAACATCTGCTCCACGCCTGCCACCGCCTCGAGGAAGAAGAGGTCGCCGCCGCCCAATCAACGGGCCGCAGCCGCTTTGTTCACCAACGCGTGCGCGCCTGGCTCGAGCGCGATCGTGCAACCGTGGTGCCGGGCATCGCTGGCCCGCCAGGCTATAAGATCGACTGGCAGATCTTGATCGACCCCAAGGAGCGCTCGGGGCAGCGGCGATTGGATGCGCATTATTGGTGTATCAACGACGATCCCTCGAACCGCTACGTGCTATCGGTTCCCGGCAGTACCCGGTTTCGTCTTCGGGCCGATGAATCGGGTTTCGTGAATCTGTTCCTGGCCGGGTCGTGGACGCGCAACGGTCTCGACATCGGCGCGGTAGAGACCGCGGCGGTATCGGGCATGCAAGCGGCACGCGCCATTTCCGGCCACCCCGCTTACATCCCTGGCGAAAGCGACTTCCGCTACTGAGCAAGGCGCGCCGGCCCCACATTCGAACCCCAAAAGAGGGAGGGCTTTTTGGCGTACGCACAGGAGCGGATCCAGGGAGTTTTAGCTGCGTGCTCGCTGGTGACAGAAAAATTTCAGATAGGATGCTGGTGGGGTTGGGGAACACCAAATCGGCTATCTAAGTTCAACTGAGCGTGGCCATTGAGGTAAACGTCGAAGTTCGCACTGCCCCGCAGGTCCATCCCGGAACCCGCCGCTGCGGGATGTCCCCTTTCTGCCGGGTTAAGTCTGGAATCGGAAGCAATGCCGACGCATGGAGCGAGCGCCCGTTTAGGTAACTTGTGATCCTTAACGGACGTTCGGCCCCAGAGTTCAAGCTGCGAGCAGTTGCCCGAGGGGTGCGCCGGCCACTTCATTCACCGGGCGTGACAGGAAAAATTCGGCCAGCAGATGGCCTTCGGTCTCCTTGCCGGTCGGATCTATACCTTGCTCACGAAGTTGCTCAAGCACTTCTCCCTGTTCGTCGGTCGAGGCGAAGCGGCGCTGATCAAAGGTTCGGCCTTCAAACTTCTCCGTTACATAACCCCAATCATTCAGAGTCTCTTCGATCGTTTCGAACGGGAACATCCGCAGCACAAAATTGCCGATCCACGGCAACCCGCCTTGCGTAACGGCTGGTAACAGACTCTCGAAACTCTTTTCGGTCATATAGCCAACGCATCCGGTCGATGTGACCAGATCGACGCGCGCCAAATTCTCCGCCGCAACTTCGGGCAGCGATTCCGATTCGAGATTGACGGCGAGGCCGTCGTCCAGCAGACCAATTTTCTCGCCGAATGCAATTGCGGATTCGGCTTGATCGAGACCCATCACCGAGATGTCCTCTTGGGTGTCGAGACTATAGAAATAATCCCGACCATGAGCGATGACCTCTCCGGCGGTGGCCTCTACAAGAGCCCCCTGACCCCAATATTCATAGAGCTCAGACATCGACAAATCGTGTTTCAATAGCGCCGCATTAACACCGTAAGAACAGCCGAGGTCGAGCACGTGAACGGGGTCGTCTTGCTGGCCCTGAAGGTGGGTGATCAACTTCTGGAATATCGGTTTGGCAGCGCCGGGAATGGCATAGCTGAGCTTTTTCAGCTCGCGGAAATAGGCCCGGGGGTCAGACTGATCGTAGATGTGGTCCCAATTGGCTTTGGCTTCATTGATCTCTTCAAATGCCGTGTCGGCAGACATTGCTTCTCCTTCTGGTAGCGGTTTGGGCGAACCGCGGTATGCCCCCGCAGGCCGTAACAACCCATGCGGCGCGCAAAACGCCAGCGACTGCATCAAGACGAAATCCTGATGCAGGCCAAAATTTCATTGTGGGGGCTTGTTTGGGGAACTTAACAGATACGGCGACAATTTAATACGGAGGTAAGAAATAGCGGGCGGCGCAGGGCTGCCGAATGTCGTCTTTTGGCTAACTCTCGACCATCGTCGTTCGCCGGACCCCGTCTGGAAGTATCAGAAATAGAGGCTCAACAGAGCAAATCGTGACCCAAAAGCGATGTTCGGCGTCAGTGCCAATGTGATGTGAATATAGGGGTTTTCCCCTAATCCTAACTGGCTACCCCTTATGCCCTTGTGACAGTCGTCACGCGCTGCATTACCCTATTGGGATTCCTATCACGATGTGCGGGATGGCCCCATAGGCCCGAAATTGAGAGATCCAGCACATAAAGTTCGATGGCTTAATCTTGCGGAGGTGAAAACTTATGAAGATCATAAAGGCCATTTGTTTTGTCGTTTTATTCTCAGCCTTTACGAGTTCAGCCAAGGCGGCGATCTTTAAGTTTGAAGACCAGGGCTTCAACAGTAGCTTCACAAACCTCCAACTGCTGAACCTGATTAACGCTAAGTTCGTCGACTTAGGGGCCGGCGCCGTAATGGATCGCGCTCCTGGCGGCGGCCTGCAATTGGAGGCCCCCGACCAAAAATGACGGCACCGCCTTTTTCCCTTGGGAAAAGGGTGATCACACGTGTGGCAACTGGACCAAGTCCGGTGAAGGCAGTGCGATGGTTGGTTATCACGACCGGCAGGGCGGCGGCAATATTTCATGGATCGCCGCGCATCCCTCACGCGGCTGCAGCCAGGAGAATCTCGTCAGCACCGGCGGCGCCGGGCTGCTCTACTGCTTCGCCGCAGACTAAGCGGCGTTTGATCAGCGGGGGGCGGGCGATGCCTGCCCCCACTGCCGCAAACCGCGAGCGTTCGACTTAAGACGTCCCACCAGGAGCGGCAATCGGTCCGGTGGTTTGGCCGGGGGCGGAGAATTCCCAATCGGCGCGATGGTGACGGGTGCGGATCCGCCAGCCATCGGCATCACGTTCGCAGACATCGCTGTAATGAATGCCGCGCACCGTAACCAGATCGGGGCGATTGGTTACGCAGGCCAAGGCGGTCGTCTCGACCTGCGCACGATCGCCGTCGAGCTCAATCATCACATTGGCCATCAAATGGCTTGATGGCTTGGCCGCACTTCCCAGAACGTCATCGCTGAATGCGTTTTCGAGAAAACGCTGGAGTTCCCGCCCGCCGCTGGCGCTAACGGCGCCGCCATGCCACGACGTCTCGGCATCATCGGTGAAACAGCGCAGCACGGCGTCGATGTCGCGCCGATCCATCGCGTCGGCGTAGCGATACATTAACTGGGTGATATCGGATCGATCCTGCGCAATCATCGCCATCCTCATCGCGTCGTAGCCGCTAAGCGACCCGTGCTGCCCCGCTGGTATAGACGAAAGGCATTGATATGAGCGACACAAAGACGCCGCGACCGATTGCGGTTCATGCCGAGGCGGTTTCCCCGCGCACCAAGCTGTCAAGCTATCCGGAACCGTTTTTCAGTCGCATGGCGGGGCGCGAAAAGCGCCAACTGGGCGATGTCTTCGGCCTCAGAAATTTCGGGGTAAATCTGACAAAATTGGCCCCGGGCGGTGAATCTTCCCTACTGCATCGCCACAGCAGATAGGACGAGTTCGTATTCATATTGGAAGGCAACCCGACACTGGTCACCGAAACCGAGGAAACCGTGCTTAGTTCGGGGATGTGCGCGGGGTTTCCGGCCCGAGGCGTCGCTCATCAGCTGGTCAACCGCAGCGACGAAGTTGTTGCCTTCCTCGAGATCGGCGACCGCAACAGTGGTGACGAGGGGAGCTATCCAAACGATGATATCGAGGCCGTGCTCGTTGCTGATGGCGAGTGGATATTCGCCCGAAAGGATGGGCGTCGATATTAGGTCCCCGCCGCATGCGGTTATGTCCTTTCGCTGGAAACCACAAAGCGGTGATAGAATCGTGGGTGCCCGCCAGGGTGACTGGTCTTGGCGGTGCTGAGATCCAAGGGTGATGGAGGCAATCTAACGATGAACGAGGCTGTGAGAATCCCGGCGGGGGAAGCGGATTTTGCCGCCACCCGCAAACCGACCGCGCTTGCCAGCCATACGCCGGGCTACATCTACACGTCGCCGGAAATCTTCCGGCGCGAAAAGGACGAAATCTTTCTCAAGGATTGGCTATGCGTCGCCCGGGTCGAGGAGTTTAGCCAGCCCGGCGGCTACATGACCTTTCGGATTTTCGATGAACCGATCATCGTCACCCGTAACGCCGCTGGTGACCTCGGCGCGTTCGCCAATGTGTGCCGGCACCGGGGGGTCGAAGTTGCCAGCGGACATGGCAATACGAGCGAGTTTAGCTGCCCCTATCACGGCTGGCTCTACGACCTCGACGGCCGTCTGGTCGGGGCGCCCTATATGAAGGAAGCCGCCGGCTTCGATCCCGCCTCGTGCCGGCTTGACCCGGTTCGCCTCGATACATGGGCGGGTTGGGTGTTTGTCAATTTCGATCGCGCGGCGATGCCGCTCGCCGAATTCGTTGTTGAGTTGGAAAACGATTTCAGCTGGCTCGGGCATGAGGATTTCCCAATCGCCGAGAAGTTCGAAATGGAATTCGATTGCAACTGGAAACTCATCGTCGAAAACCTACTCGATTTCTACCACGTGGCCACGTTGCACAAGGAGACCATCGGCCGCCGGTTCGACGTGTTGGCGATGAAACTGAACAACAAGCCCGAGGGCCGCTTTTCGTGTTTTTACGAGCGCGAATCACCGATGGCGGGCGGCCAGCCGCTGCTCGATCCGCTGCCGGCGCTACAAGGCAAGTCGGCGAAGATAAACAGCATCGGTTTCCTGCCGCCTAACTTCAACATCGTGTTCCGTCCGGATTACGCGCGGCCTTTCATCATCTGGCCGTTGACGCCAACCCGTTGCAAGCTGGTCGGCTATGAACTGTTCCCCCGCGAAGCATTCGATAAGCCCGGCTTCGCCGAGGCGGCACGAACCTATCACCAGCTCCATATGGCAACGCTCGTCGAAGACATCGAATTGGTAGAGAGCCTGCAAAATTCGTGCGACTCGCGAAATTTCGTGCCCGGCCGGATGTCGCAGATCGAGGGGACCGTCCACAACACGATCACGTGGTACCTAGATCGCATGTTCGGCGCCGGGAGTTAGACGACCGCGCTCACCAACTCTCTGCGCCCTAACTTGGCTCCTGCTTCTCGTCGGATTTGTCGATACTGGCATCGATCGTGCCAAGGAGGTTTGCCAGCGCGGCACTCGCCTCGCTACTAATTTCCTCTGTCGTTTAGGCTTCTCCGCCGCTGCTCGTCCCCTCAAACGTGTTCGACGTAGCGAACTAGGCTGCGCCTGTCTTAACAGTCGAGTATTTCGAAATGGCTAGGACTACCTCTTCTGGGTCGCTCCGAACTATGTCTGGATCTGTAGTGAATAGGGCGTTTGACGAGTGGGAGCATGCCCTAGGGGTTGCTGAAACCAATGGAGTTGATAATGGACTTTCGTACTTGCGAGATAGACGGACACGAGCACCAAAATGTTGTTGCGATCAACGTCGAAAACTATTGCTATCTGGCCTGCTCGGCCTAGGAGCTATGGGGTGGCGGAGACGCAAAACTAGCTAGAACACATTCTCCAAAAGTAGGGTTAGGGGCGGTCTTCTGATCGCTCGTTTTTTATCCCGCCGCGTCCGGTTATGGCTAATTCGCGACCATCGTCGTGCGCTGAGCTATGTCCGAAAGCGGAGGTAAACCGGACCTTCCATCCAAATATGACTAGTTTGGGGGCCGAAAGTTGCCGTGCTTAAGGTGCACGACCCGGCAGTTCGTGACCCCTACGAGACTAGCTTCAGCCTGCCGCACTCCTGTCGTGGGTGTGCGGTGGGTATACCCTGAGCTGCATTTAGATTGCCTAGCAAAATTCGACTATGCTTGCGGCCTCGTTGGTCCAGAACGGCTAACCTCGTGATATTGGCTTTGTCATTCTGCGGGCTACGAGCGGCTCTTTGGCCACCGCTCTTTTTCCGATCGGGCGAGTCACTTGGTGTCGATGGGGGTGAGCACGCGCACCGATCGTGGACAATGGCGACGTCCAGGTTGGTCAACCTATTTTTTGCATTTTAACGGAGTGGACTGGTGGAAAGTCATAATCCTGCCCAATCGGAGGTCGGAAAAACATCGCGGTGGATGAGCGCCGTCGATTTTTTGTGCCACCGACAGCCTTCGATGACGACTTAACTTTGTTTTGATGTCGGGCGCTGGTGATTTGCGCGGCCACAATTTCGATCATTGCGGCCCTGCAGATGACCAGGACAATTGCCTTGGACGGTATCTTCCCAGTTCCTCGCATTGTCACGATCGCGGTTATCATCTGGATTGCGTCAATCCCATGGATACTGCGTTCGACCTCAAAACCCTACCTTTTCTCGTGGCTAATTTCGATCGTTTGCCTGCTCCTGGTATTTCACGTTGCCCGGAATAATGGCGGCCTGACCGCACCAATCATGCCTTCGATCACAATCCCAATTCTATTGGCAGCGTTGTTGATCGGTGGGCGTGCGGCAATCATCCTAGGGTTAATTGCAGCCGTCGGCGGCCTGGGCCTCGGTTACATCCAGTTTACCGGAAAATTGCCAGCGCCAATCGTCGATCCGGCGCTTTACTGGATCATTTACCCCAGCAACGTCGTTCTCACGATGATCATGGCGGTTACGATTCTGGCGCCGCTAGGCCGACTTTCGGAACGGATGCATCGCCGGCTGATGGATGAGATTGCGACCCATGTTGAAACGGCGCGCGCTCTGGATAGCGCTAACGACGAATTGTCGCAGCACGCCGAGGGTCTGAAGGACGCAAGAAATCAACTGCAACGTACGTTCGATAGCATCGCACAGGGACTCGTTGTCTTTGACCAAGACGCCCGAGTAGTTGCCTGGAACGATCGCTACATTGAGTTGATGGAGTGGCCGCCGGGGTTGATTAAGGTGGGTGTCACTACTGAAACCTTGGTCAGGCATTCAGCCGGCATGGGTTGCCTTGGGCCGGGTGATCCAAACGAGCTAACTTCCGACTTCATGAGCAAAGCTCGCGAAGGTAATTTTTCGTACGGCAATCTACATATGCCAGGCGGTCGGGTGCTCGATCATCGGCGTCGAATGATGCCTGACGGCGGGTAGGTTACGACCTTTACCGATATTACCGAACTAAAACAGGCTGGCGATGAAATCCGCGCCCTCGGCGAAG
>Ga0114999_10009403_pt1 | contig 10713 bp, 9 predicted proteins | sample ArcticOcean_MG_C_3_FD_89820 | JGI IMG/M metagenome (GOLD analysis project Ga0114999, IMG submission 89820) | Marine microbial communities from western Arctic Ocean - ArcticOcean_MG_CB8_126 | ecosystem: Environmental > Aquatic > Marine > Oceanic | place: Arctic Ocean: Canada Basin | collected... | reverse complement strand
CCGGCTGAAGTGAGCGTCGCGCCACGCAGCGACGAGGCCACGGCCGAAGCTGCCGCCACGCCGGTGGCTCGCCGTCAGTCGCCGCCCAAGGAATTACCTGATGGGATCGGAAAGGCGATGGTGCAGACTACGTGCGGCAAGCAGTGCCACGGAATCGATGTTGTGACGAGCTATCAGTTGAGCCGAACGGGTTGGAAGAACATCGTGGGCGCGATGGTGGCGCGTGGGGCCATCGTGTCCGATGAAAACGTGGACGTGGTGGTCGACTATCTTTCTGCCCATTTTGGGCGGTAGGGTTGGAGCCATTGCGCTAGACTGGCGAGGACTATGAGTTTCCGGCGTGTAGGTACCTTGTTGATTCTTGTCGTGTCGGCGCTTGTACTGCTTGCCCCTCCGGCACTTGTCGCGGCTGAATGGCGAGACCTCATCACCCCTGATCTTGCAGCGTGGGACAAGCTCGGCGACGGCATCTGGCGCGTCATCGAGGACGGCACGCTGACGGGCTACCGGCGACCCGCCACTAAAGCACTCTTTGGCAATTCCGAAGCGATCACGAAGAAGCAGTTCGAAGACTGGGTCGGCGTGCAGTCGTGGCTCTATACCAAGAAGGACTACGGCGAGTTCGACCTCCACATCGAGTACCAGGTTCACGGGACCGGCAACAGCGGCATCTCACTTCGTGATCCCACTCGCGCCAAATTCTCGATCATGCAACCGGCGGACTATAAGAACACCCCGGCCCACCACGGTTATGAAATCCAGATCAGCGGACGCCGCGGATCGAGTAGCCCGAGTGGGAGCCTTTACACATTTGTCTCCGCTAAAGACGGTGTACAGAAAGACGGCGAGTGGAACTCGTTCGATATCGAATCCCGTAAGGACATGATCCGCGTGCGGCTCAACGGCGAACAGGTCGTCGAGTTTGCCGGTGATCCGAAGCGCCCGAAGGTGGGGCCGATCGGATTACAGTTGCACGACCAATTCAATTCCGCCATGTTTCGCAATATTCGTATCAGGGAGATTACGGGAACGGAATAAGACTGCCCGCCGACCACGGCTGCGGGGCTACCAGTTCTGCTTCGGCGCCGCGGTCCAGTAGCGCGAGTCCTTCGGGATGTCTTCCCAAAGGGGGACGCTGAGGCCGTAGGGATGGTCGTAGGCGATCTTGCCGTCGAACACCGTCATGACGCACTCGAGTTTCTTGTCCCCCATGATCTTCCCGCCACCCGTACCGCGATAGGCGAAGTTCCCCTTGCGCATTTCGAACACCGCGATGTCGGCGGGCGAGCCTACGCTTAGGCTGCCGAGCTCGGGGCGGTTGATGATCTGTGCGGGGTTCATTGTCGTTCGCCGGATGACGTCTTCAAGCGGGACTCCCAGAGCAAGGAACTTCGACATGATGTAGGTCAAGGTGATGCCCGTGGTTACTGGCGTATTCGAAAACAGGTCGGCGGTGATCGCATCGGGAATGAACCCTTGCCGAATCGCAGGTACGACAAGCCTGAGCATGAAACTGGCTCCCGCGTGCGCGAGGTCGAACTTCACACCCCGCTCCCTCGCCTTGGTGACATCGGGGTTCAGCCGGCCCTCGTCGTCAAGGAAGGGATAGCGGATGGCTAGACAATGGGCGACAATGTCGCCCGGCCGCAATTTATCGAGGAGGAATTCACGGTAAGACCTGGCGGGGATGCTGCCTTGAGCCGGCTGCGGCGTGAAGTCCGCCAAGATGGGCAGGTCGGTCAAGCGCCCGGCCGCGATACTGGCGTCGATCGAGGCCCAGGGGGGACGCGTCTCACTGAACTCTCCCCCGTAGTGGCCGGTCTTGAATCCGACGATGAGGTCGGGGTGTGCTTTGGCGGTCTGCGCGGCGAGCTCTACCTTCATCTGGGCGGGGTCTTGCTCGCCCCCGGAGGACTCGGCGCCCGTCGCGACGATATTGAGGAATGAGAGGATTCTCATTTTCGAGCGGTCGATGATCTTCTTGAAGTCATCGAAGTTATCCGCCCCTGCTGTCCCGCCATCGCAGCAAGTGGTGACGCCTGAAGGTAGACAGTGATGATCGGCGATCACCGATGACGTCACATTGAGATTGGTGTAGTAGCAGCAGATGTGCATGTCTACTAAACCAGGTGTCACGTAGTAGCCCGCGGCGTCAACGGTGGTTTTCGCTTGAGCGGCGGGAATATCCTTGGCGACACGAGCCACTTTCCCGTCCAGAACGGCGACGTCCATCGGCTGGTTGATCTCATTCGCCGGATCGATGATTTGCCCTCCTTTGATGACCATGTCGTAGCTTGGAGCGGCCTGCGCAAGAGCGGATGAGGCGGCCAATGCAGGGGGGATGAGTGATGTCGAAAGGAAGTCTCTTCTGTTCATGGGGTGATGGCTCCTTGATGGAGTTGTTGCGCGTTTGCCCTGTGAGCGTATCACTTGCTGGTCTTGATCGGGCCTAGTTTGATTGTTGGTTCCGGGGAGCCGCCGGTGCTGCGCGGTTGGGTGCAAGGCATGACGTCTTAGTGGCCAATCCGCCTCCCTTGCGGTCGGGGCTCCTCGGGTACTGGGTCGAGACGACTGTGGCTCTAGGGCGGTGATAGTATCGACTGTTATGACTCGTCGAGCCTTTCTTGCTGCCAGCAGTGGCGCTGTCCTTGCAGCCGCAACAAGCCATTCGAAGATCGCGGCCATCGTTACGGCCTACTACCGGAATTCGCACGCCGATGTTTTTATCGGCAACATGCTGCGCGGATACTATTGGGACGGCAAGCCGCACGAATCCCAACTGGATATCGCCGCGATGTATCTCGAACAGACGCCCGAGAACGACATCGGCCACGCGGCAGCCGCCAAACACTCGATCCCGATGAAGCCGACCGTGCGCGAGGCGTTGGTCCCTGGTATTCAAGGGGTGGCGCTCATTGGTGAGCATGGCGATTACCCAATGAACGAGAAGGGGCAGAAGCTCTATCCGCGCTACCGGTTGATGGAGGAGATCGTCAACGGCTATCGCGAGACCGGCCGCGCCTTGCCGATGTTTGTCGACAAGCATTTCTCGACCAAGTGGGCAGAGGCGAAGCAGATGTTCGACTGGTCCCGGGAGTTGGATTTTCCGTTGATCGCCGGGACGTCGCTGACACTGACGTGGCGGCGACCGGCCCTTGAGCTTGACCTGGATGCGCCGGTGAAGCGTGCGGTTGGCTACTTCTACGGAGGGAAAGAGGCGTACGGCTACCACGGGGTCGAGGTCTTCCAGAGCATGGTGGAACGTCGGAAGGGCGGCGAGACCGGAGTCGAGTCGGTGCAATGCATCGAGGGAGAGGATGCGTGGAAGTGGAGTGCTGAGAATCCGTGGGCACGGAACTTGCTGGAGAAGTCGATGCGTCATGACGACACGCTCACACGCGGACGGCTGGAAGACAACGTCAAGAACCCGATCCTGTTCCTGCTGCGCTACCGGAGCGGGCTTGAGGGTGTGATCTACATGCTGTCCGGGCAGACTGAACAGGCGGGGTTTGCGGCGGAGATCGAGGGTAAGGCGGACCCCGCGGTGTGCTGCTTTCTGACGCAGTGGGGCAGGCCTTGGAGCCACGGCAATGGGCTCAGCTATTGGGTCGAGCAGACCATCGCGCAGGGCAAAGAGTTCTATCCGCCGGAGCGGACGTTGCTGGCGACGGGCATCATCGAGGCGGTGATGGATTCGGCGTTCGACAAAGGACGGAAGGTGGAAACGCCGCATCTGGATGTGCGATACCGGGCGCAGCGCGAATCGCGGTTCATGCGGGGGGCGCTTCCACCGTATGATCGGGTGCGGCGGTGACGAGCTGAGAACCTCGTCGCGTTGTTTCCGGGAAGCCAGCGGTGCTGCGCAGTTGAGCGCAACGCTTGACGCCTTGGTGGCCAAACCGCCTCGCTTGTATGTGGCAATGTAGGGATAAGAGGTGAGCGAGGAGCCGGTGGCTCTTGGCGCGGCCGATCTGTTCCTTTCCGGCGCGGACGTCGATCCTGCCCGCCAGGAGGCGCGCGCCACCTAGGCGCTCCTACGCCGGACGTTCGTACACGAACGCCGCGTCTTCGTGGCGACTCTTGCCCCCATCATTCACGGCAAACTTCGTCTGTGACCAGAGCGACGCCGAGCCATACTCGCCGTCCTTGCGTAGGGCATAGAAACGTAGGCGAATCCGCTTCAGGCGATCAAGATCGTCATCGTAGTTGCGCGAGACGCGCTTGAGCGCGTCGAGGCAGGCATCCCGAGGACTCATGCCGTGCCGCATGTTCTCGACAACCGTATGCGCACCGGCGACACGGATATTCTCTTCGCCGCGTCCTGTTGAACCAGCACCGCCCACGTCCTGATCGACGTATAGCCCCGCTCCGATAATCGGCGAATCGCCGACACGGCCCGGAATCTTCCAAGCTAGTCCGCTGGTCGTTGTGCAGCCCGAGATCTCGCCTTTGCGATTCAAAGCAAGGCAGTTGATCGTGCCTGTCGGCGGATCGGCGGCGACTTCACGCGCCCAGGCAAGCCACTCCGGCTTGGCGTCCGGGAAGCGGTCGAGCAAACGAGCTTGGCCCTTATCCGGAGGCGCGTCGAGCCCAGGGCCCCAGTCAGAGCCCTGCGATTCTTTCCATGTCAGCCAGGCGAGCCGCGCCCTCTCGGTAAGCAAGTCCTCTTCGCGAAATCCGTGCGCCTTGGCGAAGCGGAGTGCGCCCTCGCCGACGATCATGATGTGGTCGCTACGCTCCATGACGAGCTTGGCGACATTCGACGGCGTCTTGATGCCACGGATCGACGCAACCGATCCGGCACGCCGCGACGGCCCATGCATCACACAAGAGTCGAGCTCGACGACGCCTTCCTCATTCGGCAGACCGCCATAGCCGACGCTCGTATCTTCGGGGTCGAGTTCTTGAATGTTCACGCCCGCGATCGCCGCATCGAGAGTATCGTCACCGGCATCGAGCATCTCGCGGGCCTTTCGGCAACAAGCAAGCCCATTGGAACTGGCGATGACAATATTTTTCGCCGGAGCGGCTGAGGCCGAACTCGCGAGCCCGGCGCCGAGAGCGCCGCGCATCAGACTACGTCGCGTCATGAGGGAATCCTTTCGGTGGGTGGTCCGTTCTACTGCAAGGTAATCGTATAGGGAGAGAGCTTCAGCATGCCGCCTTTGAGCAAGGAAGGCGAGATCGCTAGGCGCTGCGGGCTCAGGACCGGCGGTAGCTCCCATGCTCTACCCCATGAAAAACTGTCGGAATCAAACAGCGCTTCCAACAATTGCTGGGGTGCTGGATAGACGGTCAACCGGAATTCATCGTCCTTCAACCCGGCGGCCTCTTGTGCCAGCTCAATCGCACGGTCGAACCCGCCAAGTTCATCGACTAGTCCATTCTCATAGGCTTGGCTGCCCATCCAGACGCGCCCCTGCGCAACTTCGTCTATCTCGTCCCACTCACGCTCGCGGGAGTCGGCGACTTTCTGCACGAAGGCTTTGTAGAACGCCTCAATCTCGTACTGCATCTTCTCCCGCTCCGCCGGCGTGAGGGAGTGGTAGTCGCTGTCGATCGCAGCAAAACGGCCCCGCGTGAGGACTTCCTTCTTGACGCCGATCTTGTCGTAGAGGCCTCGCAGGTTCATCTTTCCGTAGATGACGCCGATGGAGCCGGTGAACGTGCCCGGGTACGCAACGACCGGCGCTTGCGCCATCGCGATGTAGTAGCCACCCGAGGCCGCCATGTCCGACATCGATACAACGAGCGGCTTCTCTTCGCGCAAGAGATTCACTTCGCGCCACATCAGGTCGGACGCAAATGCGTCACCGCCAGGCGAGTTCACGCGCAGGATCACCGCCTTGACGCTGTCGTCCTCGCGGACCTTGCGGAGGGTCTTCGCGAAGCTCTCGGAACCGAGGACCTGCGATCCGAAAAACGGGTCCATCTCGCTGTTGCCCGACATGATCTCGCCGACCGCATATACGACCGCGATCTGATCATTCCCCCCTAGGCTTGCTGGGTCCTGGAGCGACTGCCGGTAGTCACCGAATGTGACCTCGTGCCATTCGTCGTGGTCGGCGGCTTCCTTGACGTGATCTTTGAACTCGTCGTCGTACTTCAGCCCGTCGATCAATCCCGCCTCAAGGGCGTCGGTCGAAATGAAGGGACCCTCGTCCAACAGAGTTCGGAACTCTCCGTCGGGCTTGCCACGAGACGCGGCGACGGTCGCGATAAACCGCCCATAGGTGTCGTCCAAGACAGAGTTGACGACCTCGCGGTAGGCATCCGACATGGATGACCGAGAGTAGGGCTCGGCGGCACTCTTGTACTTGCCGATCCGTTCAATTTCCGCTTCGATGCCCAGCTTCTTCAACGTGTCAGCGTAGAAGCTAACCTCGGCGCGCATGCCCTTCATGTCGAGGAATCCCTCGGGGACCATGAACACTTCGTCGGCGGCGCTCGCTACGTAATAGTCGAGCGTACCGGCACTCTGCAGTAGAGCAATGACCGGCTTACCCGACTTCTTGAAATTCTCGATGCCGTATCGAATCTCTTGCGCCTTCGCCCACCCAACGCGGAGACCACCGCAACGCAGAGCCAGCGCGGAGATTCGATCGTCGTCCGCGGCCTGCTTGAGCGCATTCCGGAGATCAAGCAGAGTCGCCGGAGGGCCTGAACGCAACCATTCGACGCTGAACTCACTCGCGGCGTGTTCGGGAATACCACCCCGCAAACGGATCGTGAGAACCGCGTCTTCTGGGACCGACGGGGAAACCGAACCGAGCATCGCCAGCAGTAGCACGGCGGCTACGGCCAAAACAAACGTAAGCAGTATCCCTGTGAGTATCCCGAGAAGGAACTTGACCATTGGGGTCCGCCACCGGCCCTCGAAGACGCCGCTAGCAGCGCCGCATGGCTCGCGAGAACGGCGAGCCGCCGAGGAGCCTTCATTATAGATCCTCGGCGGCCCAAGAGCCGTTTACATCACTACTGAACGGCGATGTGTACCGTGTTGCTGCGGCGCGAATCACCGAATTGCAAAGTAATCGGCGTCCGCAGGTTCGAGCCCATGCTTTGGTTCATGCCGGGCGGCAGTTCAAAATTGACCTGGAACAACGCGACGAAGCCCGGCGCAAGACCTACAAACGCCGGAGTGATACGTGGTCCGAAGCCCGGAATCCCCAACGTTACCTCGGGAATCGAATCAGAAATAGAAAGAGGCGAACCGCTCGCCGCGGCACCGGTCGCCACCCCGGGCGTGACGCTACTCAGTCCGGTACACCAGATCACGAGGAAGTCGCCCCCGTTCGCCGGCGCCGCCGCAACACCGAGAGCCGCACCGACCTCCGGAGGATAAGGGAAATTACCCTGTGTGAAGTTCGTAACGATGCCGTACTCCTCGACTCCAATGCGGAAGATACCGGGCGACCGAACATCAACGGTGGCCGATATCGGCGAGCTCATGAGGGCGTCGCGCATTACCTGGATCGTGGCCCCTCCGGCAACGCTCTCAAACGGCACCTGGAAATTGATCTGTCCGTACGACGTGAAGAACAGCGGCGCTGGTGTTCCGTTGACGAGCACTTTCACGCCCGACATTTCAGTCGGTAGCGGAACTGTCGTCGCACTATTTGTCGTATTCGACAGGAAGACACCGAAAATGCTTCCGATGCCACCAGGACCGAGAGGCTGCGTCGCGCTGAAGCTGGCGCCGTTGACGGCTCCACGGAAATTCACATCAGGCGCACCGGCGGGGAAGACGACGAACGTCACCACAAGAACGCACGGTGTGTTGGGCGCGTTGCTATTGACGCTCAGTGTCCCTGTGTAGAGACCGGCCGCGAGACCGGCCCCATTCGCCCGGGCCAGGTAAACGCCGGGCGACGTATTCTCAACGCTCAGCCAATCGCCACCGCTGTCAGTGGCCACATCAACGCTGCTCACTACCAGGTCGCCGCTTCCACGGTTGCTCACGACAATCGTTCGCAAAACGCCACCGTGTTCCTCGGTGAGTCCCTCGGAAGTGAAGAAGTCGACTTGTTCCGCGCCTGGATCGGCAATCGGCCCGTCGGTCACATTCAGTGTCACGGGAACAGTGCGATTGTCAGGACCAAAGCTGGAATTACTGAGGGTGAAGCTACCCGCATTGGCACCCAGCGCCAGCCCTGCTCGATACGTGCCAACCGCTTGGTGTTTGTGGGTTGTACGCACCGAACCTAATCCGGACGACGATACCGACAGGAACGAGCCCGCCGAAGTCGTCATTACCGTGGGAGACGGACCGCCGGCTGTATCAAACTGCACGCTATCGGTCGCGCCTTCAACTTGCGGCACAAAGAGTTCCACGGCGTCCGGTACGTTGGTCCCGACGTGAATGCGAACCGCCACCCGCTGCGGAGAATCGACCGCTGTGGGATCGCGGACTTCAACCTCTCCGCCGTAGGCGCCGGCGGCGATGCCGGCCGCGGAGAAACGCACGGCAATCACCGTGCAGGTCCTTCCACCGTCGAACGTACACGGCGCGGTGCCGGTTACTTCAGGAAGCAGCCAGGCTGCGTTGCCCCCGGAAACGGACAGAGCGAAAGCTCCGTCACCGTCGTTAACGGCTTCAAAAAATAGGTCCGCCGGGCCATCCGTTCCGACGTTAATCCATACAGGCTGCGAGCCACCGTTATTCTGCTGCAATTCCGCCGGGACGACGAGCCGTAGGGCCGGCAGCGCAAAGGCTGGCGACCACACTCCAATCAACAAAACAACACTAAGGGTCGCAAAGATCCTACCCAACATAGTTCACCTTCGTTTTTTCGGACTTCAGAGCGGAGCGGGGAGTGTTGAATCATTGTATCGTGACTTGCTCTCAGAACGATGTCAAGTTCCGTACATTAGGAATCGACCCGTACCCATTTTTATCACGAGTAGTCGTCTTCGTCTGCCATAATAGTCGAGAACTCTCATCTTGACGGCATGACCCGGAGGAAAACAATCTTCCTCGCGGCCGTTTCGTTTGCGAATGTCATTTCGCCGGCCCTGCTGGCAGGCACTCCCAGCAAAAAAGCAGTTTATCGAGGCGGCACTCTCGCAGTGCCCGATCGATCGACGAAGGGAGAGGTGCGCGTCACCGAACTTGAAGAGTTCATCTTCGACTATGGATCAGGGCAGTTGCGGGTCCGCTACGAGTCGATCAACGCTCTGGAATACGGCCAAAAGGCCGGCCGCCGCCTTGGCTTGGCGATAGCGCTATCCCCGGCATTTCTGCTTTCCAAGAAGCGGAAGCACTTTCTGACCATCAACTTCGTCGATTCCGAAGAGCGACAACAGGCCGCGGTCTTCGAATTGGGCAAGAAGGTCGTCCGCACGACGCTGGCCGGGCTGGAGGCCCGCACGGGTCTTCGGATCGAGTATCAGGACGAGGATGCCCGCAACTCGGCCACGCAATAGAAGGAGTAAACCATGGACTTGCGAGCACTACTGCCGATCGCGCTATTGATTGTTGGGTTGCCTGTCTGGGGCGAGGGGCCTGATGCCTTGAAGGTCGAGCAGCAACAAAAGCTCGGCGCGGTTCGGACCGTCTTTGTTGACGAACTCAATGGATCGGACAGCAGCGCGCAGATCCGCGACATGCTGATCGGCAGCCTGCACCGGGCAGGCGTGTTCGTGATCACCGAAGACGCCGAGAATGCCGACGCCTTTCTCAGGGGAGCGGCGGAAGATCTGGTCTACAACGAATACGTCGGCGATCGAGAGGGAGTCAACATGCGCGGCGCGACATCGCAAAGCCGCCGGGAGTCAGGCGAGTCGCGGTTCAACTCATCATCGTTCGGCGTAAGTGATTCGGAGTCAAACACTCGCCGCGACCACAAGCATGAAGCGCTCGCGGCTGTACGGCTCGTCCTACGCAGCGGCGAAGTCATCTGGTCGACGACGCAGGAAAGCGCCGGCGCGAAGTACCGCGGCGCCGGAGCGGATGTCGCCGAGAAGGTGACGAAGGAGTTGATCGCCGCACTTGAGCACGCGCGCAAGGCCGAGGCGAGCCCCGGCCAGTAACTCGGTTACTTCTTGAGGATGCGCCCGAACTGATTGCCAACCGTTTCGCCGTGGCTCCATGTACCGGCATATTGGCTTCGATAGAAGAGCACTCGCGCCGAGAACGTGCCCAGCCCCGGAATGTCAGCGTCGGTCAGGCTCAGCACCGGCGTATCCCCCGCCCATTCGACCGTCACCGGGATCGGCACGGTAACGTCATGACCGCTGTATTGAATGCGCGCGTTAACGGTCCAGAGGCTACCGGCCAGTTTGGTCACACTGTTGATCTCGTAGCGTTCGGTTCGCGGCGTCTGTGACTCGCGGCCGTTGACGGTGAACGAGCCTTCGAGCACGGCCCCTGTCAGCGATTCCTCGAACTCCTTCTCAAGTGACTCCTGGGAGGCTTCCTGGCCCGCACAACCAAGCGAATGGACGAGCACGAGAACCACCAGAACGAGAAGACGAACAGAATGAATTCCGACGTTGCTGAACACCATGGGAGCCTCCCTGACTGACACTACGAAGGATTCTAGCCCTTCCTTCGCCCCAGCGCGAGCAAAGCGAGTTGTGTGAACTGGCCCTAGCAGCCCGTGTCAGAAGTGTGCGGTGGGTGACAGCCAGCCATTTTCGCCGGGCACCATGCCGGCAAGTTGTTGATGCTACAGCCGGCGAAAAAGGTGGCAGTCACCAAAGAGGGGCCAT
>Ga0114999_10009402_pt1 | contig 10713 bp, 5 predicted proteins | sample ArcticOcean_MG_C_3_FD_89820 | JGI IMG/M metagenome (GOLD analysis project Ga0114999, IMG submission 89820) | Marine microbial communities from western Arctic Ocean - ArcticOcean_MG_CB8_126 | ecosystem: Environmental > Aquatic > Marine > Oceanic | place: Arctic Ocean: Canada Basin | collected... | reverse complement strand
TCGGCCAGTTGCTGTTCTCTCATTCTTTCATTTAAAGGCCCCATGGACCATCCTTCACCAAACACCTCTAATGTTACACCCTGTTTAATGTCGCTTAAAGAACGGCCATCGGCAATGAGAGATGTAGTGGCCCAACTGAGCATATTGATAAAACCGGGTGAAACAGCCAACCCATTTGCATCAATTTCATGTTTTCCTTTCCCATCTATCGATTTAGAAACTTCAACTATCTTAGCATTTATAATTGCAACATCGCCTTTATATGGTTTGGTACCAGAACCATCATAAATCATTCCATCTCTGATTACAATATCATATTGTGAACAACCAATCACTAAAATAAATAGTGGTAAAACTAAAATTATTTTTTTAATCATTTTTTGATACCCAATTTTAATAATATAAAATAGAACAAAAAACAACAATAATAATTTAAATATTGTTTTTACATCATTTTTGTTGTTTTATAAATGTGAAATTAAATAATTTCAAGCCTAAGATAAGTTATACAATTTATTCCCTTACCTCTCTCCAATTCGGGATAACTACACTATTGTATAAATATTATTGTCTATACTTACCTAAAATTGGTCTGCCAGAGAATGTAGTCTCAACAATTTTCCCGTCTTTTACAACTAAGGTTCCATTCACTAATACAAATTCTACACCCTCCGAATACTTAAGTCCTTTAAAATCCGCCTTATCTATAATCCTGTTAGGGTCAAATATAGTTATATCAGCATCTGCACCAATTTGCAGACGTCCTTTATTTCGCATCATTGAGGAAGCACCTTCTAAACGTTTCGCTGGCATAATAGTCATTTTTTTCAATGCCGTCATCAAATCCATTACTCTTTCTTTCCGAACATATTTACCTAATACTCGAGAAAAAGTACCTGCTGTTCGTGTGTGAGCGCCTGGAGCGTAGGGCATCCCATCAGAAGCGATCATTGCTACAGGGTGGCTTACCCCTTTTTTGATCCATTCCGGTTTCATCATATGAATTATAACAATTCCTCCTTTTTTTCGATATTCATAGAATGTTTTACTATTCAGACGTTCACCTGTAGCTTCCCATTGTAGATCCTCATAGGTGATATTTAACGTTTTTTTCCAACCTTCATCAAAGAGAACTGATTCAAGTGAAGTGGAAGCTGCCGTATAGGGATATACCTCTGTAGTTATATCCAACCCTAAATTTTGTGCAGACTCTACCATAGATAACGTTGTTTCAATCTCCCCCAAAGACATACTATTGGCATGAACCAAATGAACTGAAGCTCCAGAGGTGGTTGCATCTGCCATTGCTTCTTGCAGGCCAGGTAAACCAAATCCTCGTGTATGAGTATATACTGGTACATTTTTACTTTTAGCAAATTCATAAACTTGAAAGATCTCTCCAGCTGTTGCACCTGGATAATACCCAACAGGTACACCAATACCCAGTGCACCAGCTTTCAGGTAACTTTCCATCAACTGATGGGACCGGTCAATTTCTTTTTGAGTCATTGGTTTATAACTGGCCGAAGCAAGTGCCTCATCAAAAAGTTTACCGGCCAAACCTTCTAAGTTGAGGCCTTCTTTTTTAACCTGGTTCGCCATTTTTTTCGCAATCTTCAGATTTGAATCCATAGCCGACGCCCTTAAAAATCCATGGGGAGCTGTTCCTCCATAGTTCACTATGGAATTTCCTTTTTTTGTTTCAATCCATTCTCTATAAAATGCTACTCCGCCTTCCATTTCAAGTGCAGTGGTAACACCATCCATTACTTGGTATTTATGTGCATCATTTGTCTGACCATGTGCATGAAGATCTATAAAGCCAGGAGACACCACTAATCCTTTAGCCTCTATCAAAATAGTACCACTTAATGGTCTTTCACTTATTTCGACAATACGATCTCCGCGAATACCAACATTTCGTACACCACTAAATCCCGTTTCAGGATCCATAACTCGGCCACCTTTGATAACAATATCATAAGTTTGAGATTGTAACAAAACAGCAGATATACTCATGATTAATAACATTTTATTTAATTTCATAAATCCCTCTTCTTACGACTTTCATAAATTTGAATTAATAGATACTATTATTTTCTTTGGAATAAACTAGCCTGCCAGAGATATATACTTTTTGAACCCATGTTTTGATACTTAAAGGGTTGCCGTCTAATAAAATAATATCCGCCTGTTTTCCTTTTTCTATGCTACCTAACTTGCTATCAACTCCTAATATTTCTGCGGCTCCAAGTGTGATACTTCTTAAAACTGCTTTCTCTGACATTCCATATCCTGTTGAAATTGCAGCATCAATTAACAACCATTTTCCTGTAATTCCTTTTGCAAGAGAACCCAACCCATAAGAAAAACTCCCAAATGCAATATTAATTCCTGCTTTTTCTAACCTACCGGCCAAACCTTCATCAATAGAAGGATATTCTAAATAATCTGGTATCTCTTCACCAGAAATATAAGGATGAGATACTGGCCCAAGAATTATGGGAATATTACCTTTAACTATTTCTTTAATATAACTATCGGCTGAAGCTCCACCATCAATAATTAAATCAAATTTAAATTCATTTGCTAAATTAATTGCTGATCTAATATCACCTGGACTATTTGCTTGAATGCGTGCAGGAATTTTTCTTTCAAGTAATTGTCCCAATGCCTCCATACCTAAATTTGTAGTAGTATTATTATTGTTTTGATACTCTTGTGCCTTTATAAGAGTTTCTCGAAGTTGAGAAATAGCAGCCATTTTTGTGACGGGCGTCCTATTCTCTTTTCTATTTATTTTTCCTGGTTTTGAACCAAATGTCATATCAATTGCAGCTGGAGCTTTAACTATCATTTCATCAAAAGAAAATGCTGCAGTTTGAACAATTGCTCCCTGTCCACCTAAAATTGTTGCATCACCAGGGGCAATATAAATAGTTGTTATTCCTCCACTTAGTAAATCATTAGCCTTAATTTCACTCGAGCCATCACCAAATTTTCCAAAAGGGTAATATGCTTCAATAATTCTTAACTCTGGAGAAATAGGTTTTATTGATTCATTTAAATCTTTAGGATCTATTCCATAATAAGTCATGGCATCAATTAGGCCAGGCATTATTATCTGTCCTCTTGCATCAATAATTTCTGCATCTTTAGGGATTTTAATATCTAAGCCTACATCTATTATTATTCCTCCATCAATTAGAATAGTACCTTTTTCAATGACGGATCCTGAAATTGTTATTATTCGCCCACCCTTTATTGCTAAAGGTTGTGCAATTAAAGTATGAAAAATAATAAAGAATAAAAAACCTGTTCTTAATAGGTTAATTGATTGCTGTTTAAACGTTATGGTTTTAATCATCATAAAATAGATATTGAATTTATTCATACTTTAAATAAACCTCTATTCTATTTTGATTTAGATATTTCATTAAGATACACTTCACCATCTTTCATGACAAATTGAACGTGTTGCATTTCTTTAATATCTTTTAAAGGATTTCCAGTAACTGCAATTAAATCAGCCAATTTACCTACTTCAACTGATCCAATCTTGTCTTCCCATCCAATTATTTGAGCATTCAAACTAGTAGCAGAAACCAAAGTATTCATAGGTTTTTCCCCATAACGAGCACGAACATCCATCTCACGAGCATTATCACCATGCGGTATGACACCTGAATCAGTTGCAAAACCTATAGGTATATCAGCTAACAAGGCTTTTTTAAAAGCATTTATTTGAGCATTTCTAACATAAAGTTCACGGTCAATTTCTGATTGCGGTATCCCATTCTTTACACCGCTTTCACGTATAACATCACTGGTATACAAAGTAGGTACATAAAATGTATTACGCGTATTTTTTAAAATTGAAATTGCTTCATCATTTAAAAAAGATCCATGATCAATAGTTCTAACGCCAGATCGAATTGCCGCCAATATACCTTCAGCGCCATGAGCGTGCGCAGCAACTGTTTTGCCCCATCTATTTGCCTCATTAACTGCTGCGCCAATTTCTTCATCTGTAAATTGTTGTGCTCCTGGTGGCAATCCTTTTGATAGAACAGCTCCAGTAGCTAAAATTTTAATAAAGTCAGCACCATGCTTAAAATTAGTTCTTACAGCTTTTATAATCTCATTTGGATTATCTGCAAGGTTTTTGACGGTTGGAACATCCACATAAATAGAAAACTGACGAGCATCACCAGCGCCTCCTGTAGCAGAGACATAATTACCAGAAACAAATAACCTGGGACCTGGGATTGCACCTTCATCAATAGCATTCCTAAGAGAAACATCTACATAAGGCCAAGTTGGTCCCATTTCGCGACAAGTAGTAAAACCTGCGAATAAAGTGCGCTTTGCATTATGAGCACCCCATAATGCTGCTTCAGCTGGATTTGAGCGAACTAGCTCATCTTCCCAATGAATACCAGGCTTACTACACAAATGTGTATGGAGATCAATTAGACCTGGAAGTAGAGTGGCCTCTCCTAGGTCAATAATTTTTGCCTCCTTAGGAATTTTTAATTTTTTAGCTACCTTTACAATGGTTTTACCATCTAGTAAAACCATCGCAGGCATTAAAGGTTTTCCACCTTTCCCATCAATTAAACGACCTACTTTAATTACAGTCAGATTAGATTGAGATAAAATCAGAGATAATGAAAACAAAAAAAAAGATAAAATTTTTGCACTTCTTCTCATTTTATTTCAGAAGATGGATGAAATATAATAAAGAATAAATAATCTGTTCTTAATAGGTTAATTAATTCCTGTTTAAACGTTATGGTTTTAATCATCATAAATTAGATATTGAATTATTTTTTAGTTACTAACCTATTAAAAACTTCCATTCCATTAATATAAACTTTTTCAATTCTTGCTTTTGGTTCATACCAACAACTATCAATAATGACATAATCTTTATGTTCTATTTTTATAAATAATTAAAACCTAAAATATTCCAGTAATAATAGAACCAGATCATGAATAAACAACATAAAGATATGATACTGAAACGAATCTTTTTCCACATACTCCAATAATTATTTTTCCAAACTATTACGGATTGATACATTTGGTAGCCTCCTGCAATAGTTGATAGAATTGGGAATAATAACCAAAATTTTATTAATGGAGTAATGCCTTCAGAAAAAAGTGTATCACCATCAATAGAAAATGCTATGATACCAATAATAAAAAATCCAAGATTCAATCCCGCAGCCACAATTGCTGAAGTAGTAGCATCTTTCTCTCCTTTTGGCAATGATCTATAATTAGACCATTGGTATGCTAATCGTAGCATAACACCTAAAAAGACAATCACAGACAAGCCAATAAACAGATAATTAAATGAATCACCCTTCCACATTGAAGCTTTATACATTGACATAAATGGCAACGAATCAAAGATCATTCCAATAATCTCACCATTATCATTTTCTTGAAATGCTATTTTATTCTTTCCACCCCTTTCTTGAAATAGATTTTTATCAATTTCAATAAACTGCCTTACATCATCACCCATAGTGACAATAATTGTATTTTCAGAAGAAGGTGCTACTGTTACTGCTGACCCTAAATTGAAAAATATTTTTTCAATCGTTGAAAAATTAGATCGCCAAAATAAAAATGAACCTGCATAACGATTTGCTCTTTCATTAAAATCTTCAGAAATAGATAATGGCGCTAGGGCAACAGGAAAAAATTCATTGTAAAATGCTGGAATAATTACAGACCGAACTTTAGCACCCCCCGTACTGGAAAAAGAAACAAAAATTGCTATATCATTTTCCAAATCAATTGATAGATCAGAATGAAAATATTGTGTATCACCACCATGCCCAACCAATCGAATGCCATTTACACTAGTTTCATAAAAACCCAAAGCCATGCCTGGGAATCTTGAATCATGGCTAAAATTCTGCGTAAGCATTTCCGTTACTGTAACTTCTTGTAGAATACGATTAGTGTAATTTCTACCATCTACATTATAGTTTCCTTGAAAACTACCTCCATTTAAAAATGCCAGGGCAAAATTAACCATATCTGTTGAAGTGGCAGATAAAGCTCCAGCAGGGCCGAAATTAGAGACTATCTCAAATGGCTTTTCAACAAACCTTCCTTTTTCAAAAGCATAGCCTACAGCCATATTATTTTCTAATTCATTTGGAAGTGGCTCTTTAAATGTTGAATGATTCATACCTATTGGTTCAAAAATATATTTTTTTATATAATCTTCAAATGACATACCAGAAATATTTGATACAATCAAACCAGCTAAGGAGGTTGCATAATTAGAATAAGCTGTTTGCACGTCTGGCGGATTTACCCTTTTTGGTTGGTATTTTTCCATAGCATCTCTTAGTGAAATTACTTTTTCAATATCAGTTATAATTAAATATCCCAATCCACCATCTTCAAATCCAGCTGTATGAGTTAATATATGACGAAGGGTAATTGGTTTGCCTGGATAAGTATCTTTAATTTTAAATGTTTTAAGATAGGTATTTACATCTCTGTCAAGATCCAATTTCCCTTGTTCCTTTAATTGCATTACTGCAGTCCAAGTAAAAAGCTTAGAAACTGAACCTGGACGAAACATTGTTTGGTCTGCTACAACTGGTATATTTTTTTCAATATTCTGATAACCATACCCCTTCGAGAAAATGATACGATCACGGTATACTAAAGAAATTGTACCAGAAGGACTTTTGTTTTCTTTCATATGTGTAGAGATGATTCCATCAAAAAATGCTTCAATTACATCTGGATTATTTATCCTATCCGTTATTTGAATTCCACTTAGTAAGTTGAATAGAAATAAAGTGTAAATGGGTGTTTTAAATTGCTTTAACATATTTTTCTCTTTTTCTAAATCCAAATTTTTGATAAGACTCGTTTGAAATTATTTCCTAAGATTCCTCGAATTTCTCTATTTGAATAACCGCGTCGAATCAAACCTTCAGTTAAGTCGAACATTCTTTTTGGATGATCCACTCCTTCTATATCTAACTTATCTCTAAAAGCATAACTCCCTTTGTAACCAGCTTTGAGTTCGTCATACCATTTTTTAGGAGTATCATCATACCCATGGAGATCAATGTCACTTCCAATGCCTATATGCTCTGAGCCTACTATATCACGAACATGATCAAATTGGTCTAATAAATGTTCAATTGTTGTAGGTTCAGAAGCTTTTACAAAATTTCTTACATTTGTAATACCTATTACAGAACCACTTTTAGCCATTTTTTTAATTGCTTCATCTGTTTTACAGCGAGGATGAGTAGGATTTAAAGCACGAATATTAGAATGAGTTATTAATACTGGCTTCTTTGAAATATCAAATGCATCTAATGTTGTTTGGTCCCCACAATGTGACACATCTATAGCCATACCAACCTTATTCATTCTTTCAATAATTCTACTACCAAAATCACTTATACCTCCATCTATCCTTTCAGTTGATCCATTACCAATCATATTCCTTGAATTATATGTTAATTGTGAAACACGTTGGCCCAAATCGTGAAATAGATCCACATCATCTTCTGTAATAAAATGAGAAGCATTTTGAACACCAAGCATCACACCAACTTTACCATTATCCATGACATTAGTCATATCTCTAATACTATCAATTCGCATGAATACATCTGGTCGATTTGCTATAAGGCTATTTAAAGAACCTATAAAGTTTAAACAATTTATTTTTGCTTCGGTTTGATTCTTACCTCCCACGCCATACGCATGATGAAAAACATTGATACCAGAAGATTTAAATTCATTTATATCTTTTTGTGATATTCCATCTCCAGCAGGTCCCCATCTTTTTTGCGTATCAACATTAAGAGTTATTAATCCAAGCATATCAATAACAATATTTTCAGTGACTAAGGATATTGAGCGATTAGAATAACGTTTGTTAGTTGAGGCAAATAATTTATGTGATCCAAAATTAATATAAGGGAAGCCCAAACTATAAGCTGCAATTGCACCTAATCTTTTTAAAGTAGAACGTCGACCAACATTAATCTGTCTATTTTTAAAATTCTTCTTCAATTATTAACCTCCTATAAAATGAATGAAATATACAAAATAATACCTAACTTTAGTTAGTCTATTAAGTTTGAATAGGTTGAGAATGAAAAGACAAATTTCAATTATTATTTAATTGACATTGATAACTTTTCTTGTGGCGGGTTAGTGCATCCAACAAGAAGCATGGTGGCAAGAATAATACTGATTCGTTTTTTCATGATGATTATCCTTAATTTAATAATTTTATTTCAACAATTCTTCAAGGTGCTTGCGCGCTTTATTAAAATGTGCTTTTAAATTTGGAATAGGTAAATCTTTATATCCATCTATAACTCTCTGTTCCGAAATATTAAGCAAAGTAATTAATTCTTCAGCTGATATTTTCTTTGAATTGATATCGGTACTTCCAACATAATCGATCCAAATTGGTGAAGTATGGGCAAAAGGATAACTATCCATTGCAGGCCAAATAATTGGACCACCCATCGCTCTTGCTGCAATCCAACCTCCAAGCGGTAAATTTATTTCTCCTTTATACGATATCGAGCCAGGTTTATTAAGCCCTTTATCCTTCCAAATAACCTCTCCATTCAAAATCACTTCTACACTATCAACTGCTAATGCACTATGAACGTCTATAGTCCATTTAACTGTTTCTGCACTTGGAACTGTACCTCCAGGAATAGTACCATCAACTTTAAAATCTAAAATAGGACCATTTGTTACAAAAGACTTTCCAGCTTTAAGCGCATTAGAATATGTTGACCAGTCTTTTTTACCTTTTGTAAATACGTATACTCTTGTTGTACCAATAGCCATTGTACGATATAAATTATTCATTACATCTGTTCCACCAGATGGTGCGATTGGAACTCCAATATTTAAAAATCGATACCATAATTTACTTGTACCTATTTCATCACTCCATAGACAAGCAACTTCCAAAAGATCAAAGGCATTTAATACTCCATCAGCAACTAATTCTCTTGGCACTCCTCGCATACCTGCTTGACTAAAAGGGTTCTTTCCCATAAATGGGTGCACATATAAACTCAATCCTCCTTGATCGCGTGTAAAATTTAGCGGTACTGTATTTGTACGGTCATCATGATTATACACCTGATATCCTGGTCCCCATATCCATGGCCAAAATAGATCAGTATTTCCTAAAAGGCCCAAATGACCGAGAAAATGAGAGCGCACTTCCTGGGAAAATATAATTAAAGGTTCATTAGTTGGAGATCTCCAACCCCAATATTTTTGATCTTCAAACCGATTATGTAAATTTGCTAATTGCGGTGTGGCCACGTCAAGAGCTTCACCTGCCATCATGGGAAAAATATCATCTGGAGTAAGTTGATATTGACCACCATAATTCAAATGGAAATGATGATCACCTGAAATCCACCCATTATCTTCGTTATCCCAGATTGAGGATAAAAATAATGTAACTTTCTTTGGAGTTGCACGAATAAGATTAATCTTTTTCGTACTTATTGGAGTAGTAAGTCCTTTAACTGCTGAAATCTCAATTTCACCAAGCGGAACTGTTAATTCAATTTGACCGTTTGAATAAAAGAAAACTTTTCCATTTTGACCATCAAATCGACTTTGACCTTTATCTGGAATAACAAAATGTCCTTTTTTGTCCTTCACTGTTATTCTGGATGCAGTTAATTTATTAGACCCTTTTATTTTTGTTTTAATAATTAATTTAGCAGTTGGTTCACCCCAATCCCATTCATATATATCTATTGTCTCAACAGTACCTCCAAACACAGAAATTCTTTTAAGAAAAAAAACTTCGTCCTTGTCAGCTTCTGAAAAATATATCCATTTACTGTCCGGACTCCAGGCTGGAGTCAATGGTAATCCTTCAGAAGAAGTTAAAAGAACTGTTGTGGATGGGTCATTTATATTTAATAAACGAAGTTCATAATTTTCTTGCGTAGGCCAGTTATAGACGATTAGATCGCCAGAAGGAGCTAAAGCGGGTCTTGTCATGGACATATTTCGCTCAGATATAAAAATTTTATTTGTAGAATCAACAAGAGATACAAAATCATCCTCAGGATTCGAGGCTATTTGCCGACTTCTAATATCATTGGAGCCACCCTTATGTAAATATATTAATTGCTTTCCATTTGGATGTGGTTGAGGCCTCAGTTGAGTACCAGGTGCTTCAAATAATAATGAATTTTTGTTACTATAAAGTGAATATTGCCAAATATCAAAAGTACCCATCTTTGCAGATCCATAATAAAGCAATTTTCCGTCAGCTGAAAAAACAGGATCAAGGTCTATTGCAGGAGAGTTTATAACCTTCTCCTCACTTCCATTACGTAAATTATAAATTACAATCCAAGTATCAGACCCATTATCACGTACAAATGCAATTCGTGAACCATCAGGCGAATAACTAGGACGGAAGTCCATCGGTCCTCCTTTAGTAAGACGTTTTGCTATGCCTGTTTCGATGTTAAGTAACCAAATCCAACCTCGTGATGAAAATGCTACTGTTAAATTATCGGGTGAGACTGAAGGGTCTATCGGCCCAATCGTAAGCGTTGGTAATTCGTATCCTTCAAGATAAACATGATGATTCATTCCAGTTATTTTTGGGTATCGGTTTGTCCATTGAGCAAAAATGATCGAACTCAG
>Ga0114999_10009401_pt1 | contig 10715 bp, 10 predicted proteins | sample ArcticOcean_MG_C_3_FD_89820 | JGI IMG/M metagenome (GOLD analysis project Ga0114999, IMG submission 89820) | Marine microbial communities from western Arctic Ocean - ArcticOcean_MG_CB8_126 | ecosystem: Environmental > Aquatic > Marine > Oceanic | place: Arctic Ocean: Canada Basin | collected... | reverse complement strand
TCACCCCAGGTGTAGCCATGCATATGTTGGATATTCGGACGCTCGAACCGGCTCATTCGTTGGGGCCATCCTTGGGATCAGGATCGGGATCGGGATCGGGATCGGTGCTCAGTTGCGTAAGTAGGGGAGGCGGGTCTGCCGGTCCGAGTAAGTGTGCTATCCACTGGGTGTTCGGGTTGGCTTCCAAGGCGATTTTGGCCGTCATTGTGAGGGGTACGGACAACAGCATTCCCACGGGACCGAGCACCCAGCCCCATACAACTAATGACAGGAAAACGATAAGAGTCGACAAGCCTAATCCTTTGCCCATAAACCGTGGCTCGATTGCGTTGCCGATTAGGACATTGATGGCAAAGAACCCAAGGAGCACCGCCCCGGCCGGAGCTACGCCCAGTTGCACGAGCGCGAGGATGAACGGAGGGATCGCGGCTATGATCGAACCGATCGTCGGCACGTAGTTCAACAAGAAAGCCAATAGCCCCCACAGAATGGGAAAGTCGACGCCTAGTACCCACAAGAATAAAGACACCACTAGTCCGGTCGCAACGCTAACCGAGGTCTTGATGGCAATGTAGCGGTTCACGTTGTCGGCAAAGCGCATGAAGTAAGGCAGGTTACGATCTGGATCGGTCAGCACATCGGCAAGTTTTCTGCGAAAGCTCGCCGCCTCGGCGAGGATGAAGATGACAGTGAGAATAATGAGAAAGCTGTTGCTCAAAACCCCGCCAAGCGTGCCTAGGGTCGACCCTGCCATATCAAGTGCGGAGGTGGGTGAAAAATTCGCCAAGAGCGACTGCACATCGATAGGCACGCCTAACGGCTCGACTATTGGTCCGAAAAATGCCGCTAGTTCGCTTTGTAGGTTGATCAAACGATCTTTATAGAACGGAAGTTTGGCTGAGAAGGCCGAAGCTGATTGGGCGAAAAGTGCCCCGATAATGGCGACGATAATCGCCATGGCAATCATTACCACAGGTAGCGAGAACCCGGACGGAACGCCTTTGCGCTGTAGCCAAAACATGGGTGTAGCGGCAATCGTGGCGATGAATACGGACAACAAAAAAGGCACCATTAGGTCCTGCGAGGCGCGCAGACCGGCCGCAATGATGACGATACAGGCAACAATTAGAATTCCGTTGCCGCGCAGCGGTGTTACGGCATTCATTTGATAGGCATTCGGTTGTTTAGGCTAGGCAGTTCGCGGCGTACGCTGCTCACGCGACTGGGGTCAATTTCGGCCATGACGAATCCATCTCCGTCCGCCAACTCTGCGACGATCGTGCCCCAAGGATCAATGATGATCGAATGCCCGTAGGATGTACGATTCTTGCTGTGTTGACCGTGCTGGGCCGGTGCGATGACATAGCATTGCGTTTCGATGGCCCGCGCTTGCAGCAGTGGATGCCAATGTACCGCGCCAGTGGTTGCCGTAAATGCGGAGGGTACCGAGATAGCGATTGCCCCCATATCCGCAAGCCGTTGGTAAAGGTTCGGAAAGCGGACGTCGTAGCATACAGTCAAGCCGAGCGTGCCGAATGATGTGTCGGTTGTGACCGCCACCTCGCCTGCGCCCGTATGCTTGGACTCCATGAGGCTTGGCCCGTGTTCGATGTCGACATCGAAAAGGTGGATTTTGCGATACATCGCAGCAATGTCGCCCGCATGGGTCAGGTAAACGCTCGTGTTGTAGCATCGCGTAGGCGCATCGGGGACGGCTTCGTGGAATCCACCGAGCAGTAATTCGCAATTGAGTTCGCGGGCCAATGCTCGGCAGCGCTCGAGAATCGGGCCGCCCGCGGGGAGCGGTTCCAGAATATCGACTTTGCCTTCGTGGCGGCCCAGGTAGGCGAATGCTTCAGCCCAACAGATGATTTTCGCGCCAGCGCTTGCTGCCTCTCGCGACAGCATTTCAAGCGTAGCGAGGTTGGCTTCTACATCGCTTCCCGCGCTGTGTTGGACGACGGCGACGTTGATTAGTTGTGACACGTTTTGCTGGCCTATCGAGTTTGCAGCCTACATTTGATCAGAATTCGAGCCGGGAGCAAGCCGCATGAACTCGAAGAGTGTGCGCTAGTCGATATCGGGCTGTATACACTTTACTTTTTCGCCGAGAAACTCCTCGATGGCGGGTAGGTTGAACGCATCATCTTCGGATACGAAACTGACCGCGACGCCCGTCGCACCGGCGCGTCCAGTTCGGCCTATTCGATGGACGTAGTCTTCAGGGTCTTCGGGGAGATCAAAGTTGATTACGTGAGAAACCCCATCGACGTGGATGCCGCGTCCGGCGACATCTGTTGCAATTAGGTACTTCAATGAGCCTTCTTTGAATCGAGTTAGCGTCGCTAGACGCTTGCGCTGCGGGATATCGCCCGCGAGTGGCTCGCAGGGCACGTCGTTGTCGTGCAAATACTTGACGACGCGGTGTGTTTGATCGCGTCGATTGGCAAAGACGATGGCTCGTTTGACTTGTGATGAGTTCAAGAGCTTTGCTAACTCCGGCGCTTTTTCCTCGTTGCTAACGAGCCAGAACTTTTGCGTCACGGTGTCGACGGCAACGTGCTCCGGTTCGATGACGATGTGCTCAGGGTTGATTGTCCAAGATTCGGCCAAGCGCATGACATCGTCGTTGAACGTTGCAGAGAAGAACAGTGTTTGGCGTTTGCGCTTGTGCGGTGTCTGCAACACGATTCGACGTACATCAGGAATGAATCCCATATCCAACATGCGATCCGCCTCGTCGATCACTAATATCTCGACGGCGTCGAGACGAATGTCACGGCGGTTGACGAAGTCGATCAGTCGCCCGGGCGTAGCCACTAGGATGTCAACTGGCTTTTTTTGCAGCTTGTCGCGTTGTTTCTTAATGTCCATACCGCCCACGACACATACGGTTCGCTCATCCATATGTCGCGATAGCGCTTTGGCGTCACCTTCAATTTGCAAAGCAAGCTCTCGGGTAGGGGCAAGCACCAACGCTCGTGGCGAGCCGACTTGTCGCCCGTCAGGTAGTGGGTTTTCCCAGAACCGGGTCAAAAGCGTGATCAAGAACGCGGCGGTTTTACCGGTGCCGGTCTGCGCCTGTCCCGTCACATCATAGTCCGCCAGGGCAAACGGCAACGCGACGCTTTGAATTGGCGTGCAGTATTCGTAGCCAAGGTCGTGGACTGCACGCATCAGCGGGTCGGGTAATGCGAAATCGTGAAACCGGTCTTCCCCGGACGATTCGGGTACTGCGAAATCTTCAAGTTGCCAGTGGGACATATTTTCCTCGAGGGCTAAACGCGCTCTTTTTAAGGTCTGATGAGTTGACGCACGGCTGCGAGTTTTACGCACAGCGTGAGCGTTTGTATTGCTGCTTTGAGTTCGTTGACGTCGGCAAAGGTTGGGGCGATGCGAACGTTTGAGTCTTGTGGATCGATTCCGTATGGGAACGTAGCTCCGGCTGGAGTGAGCGTCAACCCGACTGCGCCCGCCATATCGACGACGGTTTTGGCGAGGCCCGGCGGCAGGTCCAATGAGATAAAATAGCCGCCGTCAGGTTGGGTCCATGTCGCGATGTCGAGTCCTTCGAGTTCGGCGCTAAGGATTTCTTCGACGATGCCGAATTTTGGGCGTAGAAGTTCCGCGTGGGCTTGCATGTGTTCTTCTAGCCTTCCCGCTAGAAATCTTGCGTGACGCAACTGATTTACCTTGTCGGGGCAGATCATGAAAACACTCATTGTCTCGTGCAATACGTCGAGTACAGTCGGGCTGGCGGCGATGAAGGCAACACCGGCACCGGCAAAAGTCACTTTCGACGTTGAGGCGAACTGTACGATGTGGTCTAGAGTGCCCCGTGCCTCGGCGGCCGCGTAAATAGAAGGCAGCTCGCTGCCAGGAAAGTTCAGATGGTGGACAGCGTACGCGTTGTCCCAAAAAACAACGAAATCGTCCGCCGCGGCTTTGTTGGGTAACTCGGCCAGCGCGTCGACGACGCTTTCGGAATAGGTGCACCCAGTGGGATTCGAATATTTGGGCACACACCAAATGCCTTTGATCGAATCGTCTTGCGTAACCAACGCGAGCGCTTGGTCGAGGTCTGGTCCTTCGTTACTTATCGAGACATTGACCATGCCGAGACCGAGCGACTCGCACAATGTGAAATGGCGGTCGTAACCAGGCACTGGCGTCAGAAGCTTGGGCTCGCCATGCGTGTTCCAGCGGCGTTCATCGCCCCATAGTCCTCGCTGCAGAGCCGTTGATGCGGCAACATGCATCAGAAACAGGCTGGAGTTACCGATGGCATAGACGTTATCTCTCGGCACTCCCAGCATGGCCGCACCGAGCTCGCGCGCCTCCGGCAGGCCTTTGATATTGCCATAGTTGCGCGTATCGGAACCATCGGACGCACGGTAATCGCCGTTGAGCACGTTTTCCATTTCGTCGCTCAAAGCAAGTTGATCTGTGGCGGGTTTACCGCGCGTTAGATCGAGCTTCAGAGTGTTGGAACTGACAAGGTCGTACTCATGTGACCAGGATTGCTCGAATTCGCTCAGTAATTCGGGTGATTGATCGATAAGGGATTGGGTCATAATCCCACCGATTCCTGCAAGCCGAGCATCAAATTTAGATTTTGTACCGCCGCGCCTGAAGCACCCTTGCCAAGGTTGTCGTAGCGTGCGACCAAGAGCAGTTGTTCAGGGTTACCGAATACCATCAAATCCATATAGTTGGATCCGTTACACGCCGTAGGATTGAGGTAACCGTCGTCTGATTCCTGCAACACGCGCACATACTCTTCATCCGAGTAAGTCGAGCTCAGCAGGGCTAATACCGACTCTTTGGAGGCACCGCACAACTCTGATGCGAATAGCGGCACATGCACGAGCATACCTTTGTAGTAATTGGCGACGCTCGGCGCAAACAAGGGATTGGTTTGAGTTTTGCTGTGCACCTGCATTTCAGGAACGTGCTTGTGCGTGAGGGTCAACGCATAGTCTTGCGTGTTCAATGCCTCGGCTTCGTCGGCAGCAAAGGCACGGAACTTATCCACCATTTGTCGGCCCCCGCCTGAATATCCGGAAACAGCGTGGCAGCGCAACAGCGTGGCAGGATCAAGTAGACCCCCCTCGATCAGCGGGCGGACGAGTAATATGAAGCCTTGCGGATAACAACCTGGATTGCTTACGAATTGGGCTGACCCAATCTCATCGCGTGCACCCTGGTGCAATTCCGGGAGGCCATAAGTCCAGCTGTCGTCAGTTCGATAGGCAGTACTTGCGTCGAGGATTCGAGTCTGGCCGTCGGCGAGCGCAACCGCCTCGCGGGCGGCGTCATCTGGCAAACAAAGTATGGCGACATCAGCTTCGTGCAAGCAGGATTGGCGATGGGCACTGCTTTTGCGCTCGTCCCCCTCAATAGTAATGAGGTCGATGTCGGCTCGATTGTGAAGGCGATCGAATATTTCGAGCCCAGTCGTACCGGCTTGTCCGTCGATGAATACTTTCACCATTGCGAAACTTGTGTAACTTGAAAAATGAGGCGCGGCATTCTACCTGAAAGTCGCGGTCAATGGGTTAATGTACGTTTTGGTTAATTCGGCCTTGCTGGTTGATTCGGTGAACCACACCGAACAAGGATGTTCTGTGGGTGAAAATGGTTCGTAGAACCATTTTTTGAAAAAGCTGCTAGTCGCGTTGTAACTTGAAGTCAGCTCGAAACCCGGGTCCAGCGCCAAAACTGCTTTAAGCCCCACCAACTGACAAAGAGTGCGGCGAATGGCAATACCAAGGTTTGCAAAAGGAAGATCACGATGAGATGGATCAGTTCCTCAACGCTGCCCTCAACGCGGGCCTTGAGTGCGTCAAGCTGGCTATTGATGTCGAAAGCCTGTCGTGACGATTTGAGAAAGTCGTCGATTTTGTCAAACAGGTCGGGCTCATCCGTGTTGACTTCGACAGACGAGGATTCATCTTGCAGTTGCACGATTGCCTGCGTGGTTGCCGTTATCTCTGCAACTGCCTTTTCTTGCCGTTCTTGCAGAAACGCAACATCCAGCCAATGGGTGGCAAGCATCGCTACAGCCAACAAGAATCGAGCAAAGATCACCGTGCCGCTCACTCGCAGGGCCATCCGCGCGGCAGGCGTTGCAGGGTTTCGCCACATGAACACAAGGTAGGTAAGAATTGCCACCGACATGAGTCCCGATAACCACGCGGAAGACATAATTTCGGTCAGCGTGATCTGCAATCCAAGCGAAACGCTGGCCACTAGGGCAAGCATCGAGAATCGCTCGATGAGATCGTTGATGGGGTCAAGAATCTCCCCTAGGGTGATCGTTACACCGACCCCGATGGGTTGCACGGCGATTTCGGTCCCCTGTGCGACTGATATGACACCATTGAATGTGCGAGCTAATGCAGCGATCGACAGCGCACGCTTGAATGTGGTGGTGGTGGCGTTGCTTGCGGCATTATCGAGCGCTTGGCTCCAAGACAAAGCAACCATGGCAAGAAGCAGGCCGGTGGCGGTGCAACGCGCCCAAAGAGATGTGGGTAGCACTAGGTCGCTCCTGTCCAGAACGGCTTGCTAGAAAAGCGGCTGTTAGGCCGATGCTGGGTTAACAACCATGTCCTGTTGCGGCATTACTAGCAAGGCCTCTGCGCGGATACTAAGTATTCTGGTTACGTATTCTTGACAGACACTAACTAAGCGACTTGTTCGTCAGGTGCGCGCTCTATGGTCAAGAAAAGTGATTCCAACTTTTCTTGGATCACATTGGCCAAATTCGATTGGTCGAGGTCGGACATCTGTGAGATAGCGACTGGTTGCACGCGGTGTAAGTGCATCACCGGCCACGATTGGTGCAGTTCGCGTAAGTCACCTTTGGCTAGCAGGGGCAGGAACGGGTCGTCGCTAGGCCGCTTAGCCTGGATCGCCCGCATACCGATCGCAAATGGTATCTGGCGCGTACCGAGTGAGCGGTCCTCGTCGACGTTGGCCAGGTACAAACCTGTCTTGCCGATTAACTGTCCTGGGATGATGTACAGCCCGGTTGCTTTGACGGACTCTCTTTCCACGTGGAAGAACGTGTCATGGTATGCCCCACTGTCTGGCAGGATCACGAGTTTACGATCCCACTCGTCGGGAAAGAACATATTGTAGGTGCTATAGATTTGCGCGACTGAAGGCGAGTACACGCACAACGTGGTTTCAAACTGACGGACAAAATCCATTGCTCTTTGCGCCTGGGCAAAGTCATCAAGTTCTCAAGCCAGATCCGAATTTGTAGGTAGATCAGTTGCCATATACAACACATTCAATGTCTTGTGGCTCCATAGTATAAAAGCGTAAGTTATGGTGGGCGATCCGGTCAGCAGAAATGAGAGGCCCATCACATGGAATGTGCCATGCGCGCGTCGTCACGTACCGAGGTAGGGATACGCTGCATCGTCGCGATAAGCGATTCGTCCGCATGGTAGCGGCGGGCTTCATGGACGAAACGCAAAGTTTTGAACGCGTCAAACCAATCGCGCAATGCAGTTTGCCGTCGCGGTCCGGGTGCATATTGCTCCGTGAACATGTGAACCTTTTTGGAAAAACCTAGCGCGTCCATGAGCGGTTCGACGTTGCGACTGAAGAGCGGGGGTTGTCCATTAGCAAACTGATTAAGTTCAGCGTGCGCAGAAGCAAGCAGACGGAAGCTCGACCAGCTGTAGCTCAGATAGCTTTTGCCCGTCGGATCCTGTTCTAACAAACTGCACACTTTCGCCAAAGCGGGACCGGTCCCAAACGGAACCCGGTGGGAAGTGCGTGCGGCAAGGGCGATGCTAACGTCGCTGATCGTGACTCCGCCGACTTTGGCTACTTTATTCAAGAGGTAAAAGTCCTCAGCAGCGTTGCGTTTTGGGAATCCACGTACCGCTGCGTAATCACGTGCGTGTACCGCGATCGTGCTGCCGAGGGTTGGGTACGCGTAATGCGAACCCGCATGTCGAATTGCGGCGACGTAATATCTCATGTGCAAGTCGTAGAGGTTGGCTGCCTGTTGCAACAAAGGATCTTTCGCATGGTGAGTGTGGGAATACACAAGTGCACCGCCGGCGGGTAATGCTGCGGAGTAATAGTCCGCGGGAAGGTCCGCGTCCGCGTCGGTTTGCCGTAACCATGGGCTAGCGAGCTTCGCTTCGGTGAACAGTTTGAGCGCGACATCTGTGCCAATCTTGCGAGCCAACCCTACGCCTTGGCGCTGAGGGATTGGATTGGCCACACGGTTGATGATTAAGACATTGTCGGCGCTCAGTTTATGCAATTCGGCTAACAGCACTTGCGTGCGATTGACGCTGGCAGCGTCCGCATTGTCGGGTACATTGACCACGACCACGACCAACAAACCCCCTTTGCCTTGGCTGGCCAAGCGGGCGATAGGATCGGGCGCCTCATCGTACGCGGGAACGACCAGGCAATGTTCGAATGTGCGCGAAAGTACCCACGGCTCGTGCGCCTCGGGTTCGGCGAAGCGTGCGAGGTAGCTTTGAATTGGATCTGCCATCTGGTTAGTTCCTGTCCAGACATGGCCGTCTCGCCGATCTAAGATTGGCGCGGGCCATCTTCTTTCCAATGGTTTCTTTCAGAAACCTCGCAAAACCCAAGGTTTTAGTGCAACGCGGGCTTTAACTTGAGTCCCAGCATGAGAGCACTCTCAGCTGCACACAGCTCGCGCCAACGTTCGCCGACTTGGTCTTCGAAGTGATCCCCTGCAAGACCTAGGAACATCGTCCAATGACGTGCCTCGCTCTCGGCGATCGCGGTATAGAATTTCCTGAGCTCAGGCTCGTGTAAGTGTGCCGCGAGAATGCTGAATCGTTCGGCACCACGCCGTTCTACGGCCGCAGCGACGAGCAGGCGATCTAACATGAAGTATTCGGGACCCTTCCGTATTAGCTGGTTGAGAGAGTTTACGTAGCCATCTTTGACGTCCGGGCCTGGCTGCAAATCGCGCTCAAGAAGAAGACGCACGACTTCCCGATAGTGATTGAGTTCCTCGACGGCGAGGTCGACCATCGCGAGCAGCAGTTTTGGTTGGTCCGGATAGTGGGCAGCAACGCTTAGCGCCATGCCTGATGCTTTCTTCTCACACGATGCATGGTCTTTGAGGAACTCGTCAAAATCTTCGAGAACGACGTCGATCCAACCAGCGGGAGTCGGAGTGAGAGGCGGGGTTGCTACTCGTAGATCTTGTTTAACCACTGAGCGATATCTGCAATCTCTTGAGGACATACTTGATGCCCCATGGCGTATTCGTTCCACTCGACCGTGTAATTCATCGCCAACAAGGTTTCGCGTGACGTAATAGCGCGTGTTATCGGGATCATTGGATCACTAATACCGTGCGCCATCATGATTGGAGTATCTACGTTGGCAAAGTCAACGCGCTCGGCGAGATGTTCGTGGTCATGCAGGTACGTGGACAAGGCCATGATCCCGCGAAGCTTTTGCGTGTAGCACAAGCCTAATTGCAGTGCGATTACGCCGCCCTGAGAGAATCCAGCGAGCGTTATGTTCGCAGCGGAAATACCATTCGCCGTTTCGTGTTCGATCAACTGAGAAACGGCGGTTACCGATGCCGCAATATCTTCACCACCGGCTAGCGGGGCACCTGGGTCGATGTCATACCAGCCGCGCATTTCCATACCGCCGTTGATTGTTATCGGACGAACCGGCGCGTTGGGAAATACGAATCGTAGGGGTTGTTGCAACGCAAGCATAGGTACGAGCGGCTCAAAGTCAGTTGCATCGGCGCCTAAGCCGTGCATCCAGATCACGCTGCCGACCGGGTTGTCGCCCGATTGCGATTCCAAGAATTCGAGTTCGTCCATAGTCTCTAACAGCAGTTGGTGGTGAAAGTGCTCACAGGTTCGGTTGTTCGTACCGAACGCTTATCGTTGTGCGGTCCCGCGCACCTTAGCGAGATTCGGTGTGCGGCTCAAATGTCATTTGTCCGTTTTGCGTCTTGGCGGTTGGGCGCAAGCTCGAAATCGCTTGATTCATCGCGGCTGCCAGCCGAAGGTTGTTGACCCGAGCGGATTGCCAGACATAATCACGACATGGATGACGGTTACAACCGGGGCGGCTCGAAAGATCTACGAAGCTTGACCCCGGCATGGAAGTTCTTACGGCCTTATGTTTGGCCGATTACGTTTGCGAGCATTGCGTTGATCGTGACAGCGGGAGCCACGCTGTCGATTGGTCAAGGCATACGTCTGGTCGTCGACAGTGGTTTTGCGGGTGGTGACGCTGAGGTCCTGACCGAGTCGTTGGCGCTCTTTGCTGTGTTCGTACTTATTCTGACCGTAGGGACGTTTGTTAGGTTCTATTTCGTTAGTTGGGTTGGCGAACGGGTTAGTGCTGACATTCGTCAAGCCGTTTATTCGCACTTAATCCATATCCATCCGGGGTTTTTCGCAACGAACTCACCCAGTGAGATTCAATCGCGCATCACTACCGATACCACCTTATTACAAACGGTTATCGGGTCATCGGTCTCGGTGGCTTTGCGGAACATATTGATGACCGCCGGCGGCTTGGTCCTGTTGTTTGTGACCAACTTCAAGCTGTCTCTGATCGTACTTGCTAGTGTGCCGTTGGTAGTTTTTCCGATCATCCTTTTCGGCCGCCGCGTACGATCTCTGTCACGTTTCAGCCAGGACCGTCTTGCCGAGGTCGGCAGTTAT
>Ga0114999_10009400_pt1 | contig 10716 bp, 11 predicted proteins | sample ArcticOcean_MG_C_3_FD_89820 | JGI IMG/M metagenome (GOLD analysis project Ga0114999, IMG submission 89820) | Marine microbial communities from western Arctic Ocean - ArcticOcean_MG_CB8_126 | ecosystem: Environmental > Aquatic > Marine > Oceanic | place: Arctic Ocean: Canada Basin | collected... | reverse complement strand
TGATCAAATCCACTTTAAATGATCTTTCATTACCAAACTCAATTAGAAGAAGAGGTATGATTGTCCATAAAGCAACAAGGATAGACATTGAATGTGTTGCAAGAGGATATATAACCGGGAGCGCTCTTGAAGAATATAACAAAACTCAAACTGTAGCTAAACTTAAAATGCCCCCAAATCTTGTTGACGGAGACAAATTCCCTGAAGTGCTATTTACTCCTGCCATTAAAGCGTCTGAAGGGCATGACGAAAACATTAGCATAAAAGAAATGGAAACCATAGTGGGTTCAGATATTACGAAACAACTGAAAGATCTTACATTAACTATATATAAATATGCACATGATTATGCTTTAGAAAGAGGTATTATAATTGCAGACACTAAACTTGAATTCGGATTCATTGATGGTGATTTAGCCTTAATAGACGAGTTACTGACTCCTGATTCAAGTAGATTTTGGGATTTAAAAATGTATGCCCCTGGAAAATCTCAACCAAATTACGACAAACAATTTGTTAGAAATTGGCTTTTATCTCAAAATTGGAACAGGCAACCTCCTGCACCTGCATTACCTGATGATATAGTAACCAAAACAATGTCCCGCTATCATGAAGTGTTTAATAAATTAACAAACCAAACAATCAAATAGAGGCAATAATGGTAAACGCTAAGAATAAATTGACCCCAACACAATCGAGGGCTGCCAGAAGAGACCGAAAAGAAAAGAAACGTAAATTCACTAAATGGCTAATAGGATCAGCTTTTGGTCTTATTGCTATCTTATTGGTAGCAGGTCTTATTTTACCTTCTTTGCAAGCATTATGGATGAATTGACGCAATGCAAGTCAAAGCAACCATATACATAAGTTTAAAACCTAGTGTGAGTGACCCTCAGGGATTAACCGTAGCTCAAGGATTAACCCAATTAGGTTTCAAAGGAATAAAATCCGTTAAAATCGGTAAACATATTGAAGTAACCCTCAATGTTTCTTCAATTAAACAGGCTAAAGTCGATGTGACCAAAATGTGCCTAGACCTATTGTCCAATCCAATAATAGAAGATTACAATTTTGATCTAACCGTTATAAATCAATAAAGTCTACTCGCTGATCGTTCCTTTTGTACTAGCAACACTTCCTGCTCTACGTGGATCTATTTCGAGAGCTTGTTTCAATGAGCGTGCTAAACTTTTAAAAGTAGCTTCGGCTATATGGTGATTATTCATACCTGCTAAAACCTTAATGTGAAGATTGAATCCTCCTTCTCTAGAAAAAGATTCCATGAAATGTCGAATTAAATCAGAAGGTAATCCCCCTAAATCAGATTCAGTTAAAGGAGCATCAATAATCGAATAGCCGCGGCCGCTATAATCGATAACAGTTAATACTAAAGCTTCATCCAATGGCATGTAGGTATTCCCTACTCTATTAATTCCTATGCCTTCTCCAACAGCTTCTTTGAAAGCCTTACCGCACACAATAGCTGTATCTTCAACCAAATGATGCCACCCTACATGGGTATCTCCTTTAGCAGATATGTTTAAATCAATTAATCCGTGCCGCGAAATTTGGGCCAAAAGATGATCAAACATGCCATTACCAGTATCTATGACATAATCGCCAACGCCATCTAAATCAACTGAAACTTCAATTTGAGTTTCTGATGTATTCCTGTTTTTCTTAGAAAATCTTTTTGTTTTATTCATGATTACCTTATGATTTCAGTTAATGCGTATATAAATTTATCCATTTCTTCCGGTGTTCCAATAGAAACCCTAAGGCAATTTTTCAATCTATTAGAACTATAACTTCTAACGAATATACCCTTCATACACAATTCTTGGTATACCTTGGTAGGTTCTTTTTTATCAAATTCAATCAAAATGAAATTCGCATTTGAAGGCCATACCTTCAAATGTGGTATCTCTTTTAGAGAATTATATAATTTTTCTCTCCCCTGAATAATCGTATCCACATTACTTAAGAGATAATCTTTATCATTAAGAGATGCAAGCAATGCCTCTTCAGCAGCATTGCTGACGCTATACGGGGGTTTTATTCGCATAATGTGATTAATAATTTGAGGATTCATAAGCCCGTACCCTACTCTAAGGCCTGCCAAACCTGCCCATTTACTCATAGTTCTTAAAATTATTAGATTCTCATATTCTGATATCAAATGAGCCATACTATGGCCTGCGAATTCGAAATAAGCCTCATCTATGACGACTATGCGGCCTAATTCCAATAAATCTTTAACCTGATTCTCTGTAACTATATTCCCTGTTGGATTATTTGGAGAAGTTACAAAAAGCAATTTTGCTTCTTCAGGAATATCAGATTTTACGAATTCTATATCAATATTGAAATCAGCATCTCTAGGCATATAAAAAATGTCAGCTCCAGCTATTTCAGCACAAAAACTATACATTCCAAAAGTAGGTTCAAAGTCAACAATCATATCTCCTGGGGATATAAACAACCTGAAAATTAGATCTATTAGCTCATCGGCTCCAGCTCCTACTACAATAGATTCTGAATCAATACCTGTATATTCTGATAAAGCTTCCTTGATCCTGATTTGCAATGGATCAGGATATATATGTAATTGAGAATTTATTAGAGCTTGAATTGCTTTAGGCGAAGGGCCATACGGGTTTTCATTCCCATTTAATTTTATTATGTCTTCTTTTCTTATTCCAGCTTTCTTAGCTAACATTTCAGGTGCATCTACTGCATCATATGTATTTACCTTTAATAAATGGGGTCTTATGAATTTTTCAATACCCTTATAGTCCATATTAGAATATTCCTAAAAAATTGTTCTTCATTCTAGTTCTCTACGTATTTCTGCCGCCTGAGCATGGGCCGTTAATCCTTCTTCATTGGCTATATGAACAACAGTATCAGTTATTGAAAGAGCATCTTCTTTGTTTAAATTAATAAATGGAACTGTTTTAAGAAAAGTATGTACACCTAATCCAGAATTGAATTTAGCTGTCCCCGATGTAGGCATTACATGGCTAGGTCCTGCTCCGTAATCACCTAACACTTCATGAGAAAATTCTCCAATAAATACCATTCCAGCATTTTTAACTAAAGGGACTAATTCATCGGGGTTTTCAGTATTGATAGTTAAATGTTCGGGAGCGAAAGCATTAGATAATTCAATCCCTTCTAGTAAGTCGTCAACAATGACCACAAACCCTTTTGTTCTCAATGACGTTTCTATTATTTTAAATCTATCTAAATTTGAAATACGTGCATCTATTTGATCAATGACTTGGTCTGCAAAATCTGTAGATGTTGTTATTAGTATAGATTGTGCTAATACATCATGTTCTGATTGAGCAATCAAATCTGCTGCGCATGCTACTGGATTTGCAGAATTATCTGCTAATATTATAGTTTCAGTAGGCCCGTAATGTCCGTCCAGACCTACATCCCCATAGAGTAGTTTTTTTGCCATTGTGACAAATATATTTCCAGGACCACAAATTAAGTTTACAGGATTTACAGATTCAGTTCCGTATGCAAAAGCAGCAATTGCTTGTGCCCCACCTATTGAATATACATTTCTAACACCCGCAATAAAAGCTGCGGCTAAAACTGCGTCAGTAGGAACTCCATTAATATTTGGGCAAGTAATAGAAATTTCTTCAACCCCTGCTATTTGAGCGGGCAAACAAGTCATTAAAACTGTAGAAGGATAACTAGCAGTGCCTCCAGGTATGTAAGCCCCTATCGACTCTACAGGGATAAATTTCTGACCATACCCTTTTGAGAAGTCATTCCAATTGTTAGGCATTGATAAACTGTGAAAATCGTTAATTCTATCTGCAGATAAATATAGCGCGTCTTTTAATTGAATTGGAATCCTATTATAAGCTTTTTCTATAGTATCTGGATGAACTTTTATATTATCAATGATTGTGCCATCAATTTTTTCAGTTATATCTTTTATAGCTGAATCCCCTTTGAATTTAACTTCTTCAATTATTTTTTGAACATATCCATGTAGTGTCAGAGGTTGTCCAAAAATCCTTTCCGATGATTCGGAAATCCATTCAGGGGTATCTTGCAAATCAAATCCGCGAGATTTTAACAAAACATCTTTAGCTTTATTTATCCCATAAATCTTATTCATCTAATAAACTCATTAACCAATAAAATTATATTATCATTACTATCTTTTTCAAAATCACTTACTAAATTGTCTGGCAGTTTTTCCATTATATTATTAATCCCTTCCTTGGGATTTACAAGGAATTCTTCAGTTACTTTTGCCAAATCAAATTCGTTAATATTATCTCTACGGGCAATCCTTTTACTCATAGTAATAAGCCTATCCCAATTAAATACCGAATTAGACACCAATTTAAGCATTAATTCTTTCCATTCTCCAACAGGTTCATTACGCATAAAATCAACATCTATATTAATCGAATAATCTTTTAGTAAATTCGAATTCGTCTTAACATTATCATCCCAATATTTGATATCTAGAAACAATTGAAATGCTCTATCCCAAATAAGCCTTTGGGGAATTATGGGAAAAATATCATTATTCATAAAATAAGGTCTGAACACTTTAGTTATATACGTTTCATCTAACACCAAGTGAGAAACGTATCCCATCATAAAAGCTTTAGTTTCATCGGAGCAACCTGATAAATTTGCCCATTTAGGATACTGGGATTTTAGATTGTATATACCTTCCCCAACAGATTCGAAGTCTAGGTCGACAAAGTGATATACAGATCTATTCTTTTTAGTTATAGCTCTAATATCCGGTGATGTAGATCCAAGCATGTATGCTTCAAGATATTCATCTAAAAAATCCACTTTCATATCATCTAGAGTGCTTAATGCAAAGTATATGTGTGTAGGTAAATTAGGCAAATATAATACTCTTATTTTATGTTAGATATGTTCAAGGTATTTTTTGATTTTTATAATGAATTTATTAGCCATTTGCTTCTTCGCAGAATGTTCTGCAATAGCAGTGTTTCCAATTAAACAAGCTTGAGAATCCATTATAATTCCCCCATTAATTATTTTTAAATGATTTTCCCGCATGGTTGTCCCTGTTGCGGTAACATCAACAATAATATCTGCAAATCCCATTTCGGGAGCAACTTCTAATGTCCCACTAGATTCTACTAAAGAAAAATGGCTTATTCCTTTAGTTAGGAAGAATTTTTCCACTATCCTAGGGAATTTTGTTGCTATTCTAATGTTATCTCCTACATTATGGAATTCTGCAGCTAAGTCAGCAAGATCGGCTATCGATTCAACATCAATCCAAGAATCCGGAATACCAATTGATAAAGAGCAATCTCCAAATTTTAAAGAATCTACTAAAACGGTAGTTGGGAAAGAATCTTGATATAGTTCAACATATCGATCATATCCTAAGATACCCAAGTCAGCTGAGCCATCTTCTACTTTACCTGTTATATCTGCATTCCTTTGAAACATAACAATAGAATTATTTAAATTGGATATAGTTCCCATATAACGCCTAGAATTAGTCCGTTGGACTTCCAATCCTGCATTATGTAAAAATTTTAAAGTATTATCTTGCAACGCACCCCCACTAGGGATTGCTATTTTTAATCTTTGATCATCGTCAAGCATAATTTTCTATCTCATTAACTTTTAATACATTTCATAATCGATTCAATATTTATTGCGAACCCGATAGCAGGTAAAGCGATATCATTACCCATTGATTTAACAAGTCCATCATATCTGCCTCCTCCGCCTAGATTCTGGTGCTCCCATTTGCCTATACCTTCAAGGTCAAATATTAAACCTGTGTAATAGGTTAATCCTCTCTGTATAGCGAAATCGATCTCATATTGAACATTTAAATTATCAATATCGCCTACCATATTTACAAGGGATTCTACATATTGCTGTACTTTAACATTAGAATTCTTAGAAATCATTTTCGAATCGGAAGAAACTGAGAATTTATTTTCTATAATAAATTCAGACAACTCATTAAGGGCCAAATTGAATCGGTCCGAACTAACACTATCATTACTAATTTTATCTAAAAATCTATCCACAATCTGATCTTCACTTCTTCTCCCTAGGCTACTTGACAGAAGCTCCTTAAACGAAGACTTAACAGAATCGCGTGTCCATGTCTCTTTATTAGTTTTAGGATTATTGAAATTATTAGATATTAGACCTATGTTAGATGCTTCATCCAAAATACTAGAAATAGGAAGTTCTCCACCTGCAAGATCCTTCAAATGCGAAAGAACAAATAAGCACATAGCTTCAGTTAAATCATATTTTTGTAAAATTTTCCTTATAAACCCTACGTGTCCGATCTTAACTACAATGGAAGATAATCCTGATTCCGCTAAGCTCATTAGGGCCAATCGCAATATTAAAGCATCAGTATCTATACTATTTAACCCAATAAGTTCACAACCTTGTTGTGTAAATTGTCTAAATGTTGGCTTTTTATCAAAAAAAGTTTGATATCTAAATACCGGACCCACATATTGCCTTTTCATTGGTATTGAATACTGTTGATCGTCTTCTATATATGACCTTATTACTGAAGCCGTAAATTCTGGTCTCAAACTCACTCTATTACCACCTGGATCAATAAAAGAATACAAACTGTTAGTGATTTCACCGCCTGACTTTCGAACATATAGCTCTGTTGGCTCTATCAAAGGATAATCTGACAAGTCAAAATCAAATGAATACAAGCGTTTAGTTATCGCGATAATTAAATCTTGTTTCGATTGAAAATATTCTGGAGAAGTGTCAAACTGTCCAAGTATAGATTGAATTCGATTGTTTATTAAGTTTGTTTCATGCATAGTCATTCAATTTTACAATAGTAACTATATTTGTACTAATATTTATTTTATATAATTTTGAGTTATTTAGGGGACTCGACAATATGGATAACGAACCTGACACCCCAATAGTGGCTATTCTTGGAGGAAGTACATCAGATTTTCCATTTTTGAATAAATCTGTTGACCTATTAAACGAACTTGGTATTTCTAATGAATTGAAAGTTGTATCTGCTCACAGAACTCCTGACCTATTGTTTGAATATGCTGAAAAAGCTGATATCCGAGGTATAAAAGTGATTATCGCTGGGGCAGGTGGAGCAGCTCATCTTCCGGGAATGCTAGCTTCAAAAACACTGTTGCCTGTTATAGGAGTTCCTATTCCCTTGAACGATCTAAATGGTATGGATTCCCTCTTATCTATTGTACAAATGCCTAGGGGAGTCCCCGTTGCTACTGTTGCCATAGGGGGAGCTGAAAACGCTGCAATACTAGCCGCCGAAATTCTAGCCACCTCAAATGAAAAAATTAAAGAAACTCTGCGTAATTGGCGTGACAATATGACAAAAAAAATCATATCAGATCACAAAAATAATTAATTATGGGAAATCCATCCTATATACCAATAGGCAGTACTTTAGGAATGATAGCCGGGGGACAAATAGGTGGCTTCTTTACTGAAGCTGCATTAAGAATGGGATATAAAGTATCCATCTGGGATCCTGATATAAATGCCCCAGCCAAAAGATTAGCAACCCAATCTTTTACAGGCGAATTTAATGACAATAAGGTAAAATCTGAGTTTGAAAAATCGATCTCAGCACTTTCTATTGAATGGGAAAATGTTCCAAGTAACTTAATAAAGTCTTTAGAAAAAAACATTCCCGTAAAACCTAGCAGCAAAAGTTTGTCCCTAGCTCAAGATCGAATCAAGGAAAAAACATTCCTTTCAAAAAACAAATTCCCAGTTACAGAACATTTAGGAATAAAAAGTATCCGAGACGCCAACAAAGTGTCTTTCGGATTTCCTTGGATAGTAAAAACAGCGACATTAGGATATGACGGACATGGGCAATGGCACATTAAAAACATTGATGATATTGCTGCTTTAAAATCTAATACTAATTCAATGATTGTAGAAAAAGTTGTCGAGTATAAATGTGAATTATCAGTTCTTATCGCAATGGATGATAATGAAAATCTAATAGCCTATCCTCCTACGGAAAATATTCATGCAAACGGAATACTCAAAATGAGCATTTCGCCCGCAAGAATTGCTAATGAAATAAAAGACAAAGCAATAAATCTAGCTTCTGATGTTATAAAAACTATTGGAGACCCAGGTGTTTTTTGTGTAGAAATGTTTCTAACGAAAACCGATGACCTTCTTGTAAATGAAATAGCGCCCCGCCCTCATAATTCGGGACATCATACAATAGATGCATTCTCTATATCTCAATATGAGCATCAAGTAAGGATACTGACAGGATTACCTATACGAACTCCCATCATGACTAGCAAATCTGTCCTTTTAAATATATTAGGTGATGAATTTACAAATCTTACAAATAATAAAAACCTTACTGAAGTATTACGATCTTTAGATGCGAAATTGTATCTATATGGTAAAACTACAGTACGTCCTGGAAGAAAAATGGGGCACGTTTTATTTTGCGGAACATCCCGTACTGATCTTATTAAACAAGCTAAATTTTGCCAAGCACTCATATCTAGTCAATGATTCCGTGTTGTAAGGAGTATTTATGATACATATAGTAGGCTTTTCGCAATGTGTCCCAACTTCTCAGCCAATAGGTCAATGGAAAAATCCGGACGATAAGTTCTCAGAAGGATATCGCCAATTAGAGATGTGGTGTCATATTGCTAAAACTTTAGAACGAGGATTAGCAGACGGGTTTTTCCTGGCAGATGTCCACGGGATATATGACGTGTATGGCAATTCCAGAAACGCAGCACACAGGTATGCAGTTCAGACTCCTGGAGTTGACCCTATGCTATTAACTTCTGCAATGGCGAATGTTACTACCCACTTAGGATTTATAAATACTTACAGTACGACTTTTCATGCTCCATATGAATGCGCTAGAGCGTTTTCTTCATTAGATCATTTTACTAATGGTCGGATAGGTTGGAATATAGTCACATCTTACACTCAAAGTGCTGAAGCCAATGGATTAGGAAATATGCTTAATCATGATAAACGATATGACAGAGCTGACGAATATATGGAAGTTGTATATAAATTATGGGAATCAAGCTGGGAAAACGATGCAGTTATTCAAGACATTAAAAATGATATCCATACAGATCCCTCCAAAGTTCATGAAATAGAACATGAAGGAGAATATTTTTCAGTCAAAGGACCTCACCTGAGTGAGCCTTCAATTCAAAGAACGCCTATGCTGTTTCAGGCAGGAGCATCAGCTAGAGGCTCGGCATTTGGAACGAAACATGCTGAAGGAATATTTATGGAATATCCCAGATTCTTTGAAGATGCTGAATTTATAGTTAACAAAATATCCAAATTAAGAGAGCAGGCTGCTGCAAATGGTAGAGACCCAAAACTGCTTAAGATCATGATGGCTTTCACTCCCATTGTAGCTCCATCTGAAAAAGAAGCTTTAGAAAAAGAAACCTGGTTTAAGCAATTCGATTCACCTGAGGGGCACTTAGCTTTATTCGGAGGCCATACAGGTATTAATCTTGAAGGACTCGACTATGACACTCGTATTGAAGATATAAAGTTAGAAGGCATGCAACATATTGCCTTAAAATGGCAAGGGAAAACCATAAAACAATTCTTATCCCAAAGACCTCCTACTTATGTCGGTAGCACCAAACAAGTAGTAGACAGAATGGAAGAACTAGCATCATATGGAGTCGATGGTTTTATAGTGCACCCAATGATACAACCACAATCTCATGAAGATTTAGTTGATTTAATAATACCTGAATTGCAAAAAAGAAACCTATTTAGAACCAAATATGAGTACAGCACACTTAGGGGGCATCTTTTAGGTAGTAAAGACGGGCTGAGTAACTCTGATCATCCTTCATCTAAATACAGATCTTAACAATCTCCAAATCTCAGCAACGGATATACCTATTTATCTAATTTTAGAAGCAACCTTGTGGTCAATATTATTCATTCCTAAATCTTCAGAAAAAAGTAACCCCTCGATTTCATATATCCGCACTATTAGCACTCGTCCAATCAACATCATGCCCTTATTTGGTACGCCTGGAGGGATTCGAACCCCCGACTCTCGGTTCCGAAGACCGAAGCTCTATCCACTGAGCTACAGGCGCATATTCAATAATTTAGCTACGACACTTGTATTATATTCAAATCCCCAAACTCTGGAAAATTGTTCGCCGAGGTGATTTTGGGGTATTTTTTCTCTGGAAATCAGTTTTAAAGAAAACATATTATACATGAAGTACCTAAGTCAAAGTCCTTAAATTATGGGAATGCTATCAACAGAATTTCCAGTCATTTAATATTATTATTCAATTGAATTTTTGATAAGTATTCAATCGAAGCTCCTGAGATGATATGGTCCATTATTACTGGCAGTATAAATGTTATTGATTTAAAAGAATTCTCTACCCTATTAGGATCATAAGTATCTTTAGTAAGCGTTATCTGATTTAAAAAAGTTTCTTTTTTCCCGTATCGATTGAATTTTTCTTTATATTTGTCCATGTAATAATTACAAGACTCTAGAACATTATGTTTAAAAGAGTTATTTTCATTTAAAGATGTATATTGTTTTAATAATTTTTTATATATTTGCAGTACATCAGATTTCAACTGAGTGAAATCTTCTGATTCATATTTTTCACAGTAAGATTTTAGCCTATC
>Ga0114999_10009397_pt1 | contig 10719 bp, 10 predicted proteins | sample ArcticOcean_MG_C_3_FD_89820 | JGI IMG/M metagenome (GOLD analysis project Ga0114999, IMG submission 89820) | Marine microbial communities from western Arctic Ocean - ArcticOcean_MG_CB8_126 | ecosystem: Environmental > Aquatic > Marine > Oceanic | place: Arctic Ocean: Canada Basin | collected... | reverse complement strand
TATGGCCTGCACTTCCACAATTCCGATAACGGCCGGTGCTAATTCCTGCGCCTTAACAGCTGACGCACCGCCTGATAACCGGAGGACCCCTACGGCCAAAACCAGTAGGACGCATAGCGACAAGATAAATAGAGGCCAAACTATGAGGCTTTGAAAAATTTTCAAAACTTTCCCCCAAAACTAAATCTAAATATTTCTGTTTCGTCGAAGCTTTCTTTCACCACGGCACGTGCAAGATCGATACGAATAAGCCCAAACGGCGACAGATAAGCAACTCCGACGCCAATCGATGCGCGGGGTGATCCCGTATCCAGCACCTCAGAACCATTGTCATCTACATCTCCAACCGAGCCAAAATCAGCAAATATAGCGCCGGCCACACCAAGTTCTTTTGTCAGGTTGAGCGGCACTGTCAATTCCGCCGTGCCGGAATAGAATATGTTTCCACCTAGCGAATCGCTCGTATTGCGATCCCTTGGACCCACACCACCAGGCACAAAACCACGCAGGGAAGCGCCTCCTAAGAAGAAGCGGTCACCAATCCCCACGTCTTCGTCCAAGCCTATAATATGACCTTGCTTAAGCTGCGCATTGGCGACCCAATTGGACCAGAGTGGCCAATGGTGAGTGTAGGTTAGCGTGTGCTTCAGATAATGCACATCACCGCCAAGTCCCGCCGCTTCTTGGCCGAATTGTATTCGATAGCCGTCGGTCGGTTTAATGGCGCTATCGCGCTTGTCGTAAGTGAGGTTGTGCCCAATCGAGGACGTCAGCGATGTTCCTGCCTGTCCCCGGATCAGCCTGGAAGCGTTGTCCTTAACCTTGCTGATCTTGTCCTGACGCAAGGTATATACGACGCCATGGCGGAGATCTTCCGCGACGGTGTAATTCGCCCGTAAACTTGCGCCCACCGTCTCCTGATCGAACGAGCTCTCATCTTGAAAATCGATGCTCTTGCGAAATACGTCAAACCCAGCGGCAATATCGCGATCAAGAAAATAGGGTTCGGTGAAGCTCAAGTCTATTTCCTGGCGGCGCGAAGAGAATGTGAGCCCAAGGCGTAGGTCCTGCCCGCGGCCCAACAGGTTTCGTTCGCGAATACTGACATTTCCGAGTAAGCCATCTTGTGTCGAAACGCCGGCACCGAAGCTAAGTTCACCGGTTGATTTTTCCGTAACGGCGACCGTGATCACAGATTGGTCCGGCTGATCGCCTTGCTCGGTAGTGACTGCAACTATCTCGAACAGGCCAAGATTACGAATAGACTGGCGCGAGCGCCTAATTTTGGCCGCGTTGAATGCATCCCCCTCTACAAGGCGGAATTCCCGCCGGACCACTTTGTCCAGAGTCCGTCCATTGCCAACAATATCGATGCGTTGGACATAAACGCGCGGTCCTTCATCTATTTCATAGCTGACGTCGATGAGGCGCTGTTCGCGATCACGTTTGAGTCTAGGGCGAATATCGACGAACGCATAGCCCAGATTGCCGACCGAATCCGTCAATGCCTGAACTGAATTTTCGACCTCATCCGCATCATACCAATCATCCTCAATGGTGGTCAGAACGGGCGTGAGAGATTCGCCGTCTAAGTTACGCAATTGGCTGTTTACACTCAGGCTGCCAAAACGATAACGCTCCCCCTCATCCAACGTAAAGGTGACATAAAAATCTTTACGATCTCGAGTTAGTTCGGCAACCGCTGAGACCACACGAAAATCAGCATATCCGCTGCCGAGATAGAATTTCCTCAACAGCTCGCGGTCAAAGGTCAAGCGGTCGGGGTCGTAAGTGTCATCGCTGGTCAGAAAGCGCCACCAAGCGGATTCACGCGTCTGAATTTCATCGCGCAAATCGCCGTCATTAAATATTTTATTGCCGACAAAACTGATGCTTCGCACGCCTGTCAGCGGACCTTCGTCAATTTCGAATACCAAATCCACTCGGTTTTGCGGCTGTTGAATAACTTTAGGTTCGATATGGGCCGCAAACCGTCCGCTTCGGCGATAGATTTCCACCAGCCGCTGAACATCGCTTTGCACTCGGGTGCGGGTATAGACTACACGGGCGCGGAGCTGCGTCTCGGCCTCAAGCACGTCATCATCAATTCGTTTATTGCCTTCAAATGCAACACGATTAATGATCGGGTTTTCAACCACCCTGACTATCAATGCGTTGCCTTCCCGCCTGATGGTCGCATCGGCAAACAGGCCCGTGGCAAATAGGTTTTTTAGCGAGTCATTGATTTCCCGCGCGTCGAAGGCATCGCCCGTTGTGGTCGCAAGGTAAGACCGGACCGTATCGGCCTCAATTCGCTCATTGCCTTCCACCAAAACTTCGCCGATGACGGATTGCGCAATGGCGGGTGGTCCGGAAAACGCCAGCACGATGGCGAACGCCAGGGCGGCGCAGGAAAGGAATCTCAATCTAAACATACCGGCCTAACATGCATCTCAGGGATGACCGCTCAGGGCGCCACACGCTCACGATGCCAATCCAAGGATATCCTTGCCGGTTACCCAGATCATCAGAACAATGATCAGGACCAAGCCCACAGTCTGGCCAATATTTTGAATCTGCGGCTTGAGCGGCCGCCCCAACAGCGCTTCGAAAAAATTAAACAATAAATGCCCGCCATCCAAAACCGGTATGGGAACGAGATTGATGAGCCCGAGGCTGATGGAAATTACGGCAAGAAAAAATGCCAACCCGGCAATACCACCTGCCGCCACCTGGCTCGACATAACGGCAATGCGGATGGGACCGCCGAGATCACTTGTAGAACGCGACCCGGCTATCATTTGCCCTACAGCCTTGCCCGAGGCGGTAATCACATAAACGGTTTGTTTCACTGCCTGCCATATCGCCGTGCCCGGATCATGTTGGATGAACGCCACCTGAGGCACGCTGATGCCAAGCATCGGGCGCTGCGTTTCATTGCCGAAGGTATCCTGGGCTGCAACCATGCGCGGTGTCGCCGTGAGCGCCACTTCCGTACCATCGCGCAGCACGATCACATCAAGCTCATCGCCCAAATTCATTAGCACCGTGGCTTGGATGTCTTCAAACCGGCTGATTTCCTGCTCATTGATGCGGATAAACTCATCCCCAGCCATGAGCCCTGCCTCTTCCGCCGCACTGTCGCTGACGATGGCGCCGACAATCGCCGGCGTAACCTGCTGGCCAACGGTCGCAAATAAAACCGCAAAAATCACAATCGCCAAAATGAAGTTTGCCAGCGGCCCGGCGACGGCCACTGCGGAGCGCTGACCTACGCTCTTATTGTGAAAACACTTTGCCCGCTCTGCGGCAGACATTTGCTCGGCATCTTCCGCCGGCGTGGTGCTGGTAACATTGCTGTCGCCAAGAAATTTCACATATCCACCGAGCGGCAGAAGGCAGAATTTCCACCGAGTGCCAGAGCGATCATTGATGCCGAACAGCTCCGGGCCAAAGCCAATGGAGAAAACTTCTACGCTCACCCGGTTAGCGCGAGCGACCAGATAGTGGCCAAGCTCATGAAAAAACACCACCGGCGTAATCACCGCCAGAAACGGCCAAATATAGTTCAATTTTTCAACAATAATATCCATATTAACCTATCGGCTTGAATGCGGCAGAGATGCGCGATGTATATGGGGTTTCATATATCGCCCGTCCAGCATCACAAATTCCTCAACGCCACGTCGCGCGAGCCACTCGAAGTCGCCGGAAAATATCGTAGCTCCCCGGCAGTGAATCCGCTTGCCCCACGCTTCATAGAGTCTAGAGTTGAAACTGGTGATTTTCAAGGCCGGTGCGCACCTGCTAAGAGTTTGATTTAAGGAACAGATACGCCGAGAGTGCGAAACACATCTTCACGCGCCATATGGGCGCAATCCCACAACTTGTCGCGCCCTCGTGTAGTCCGACCGGCAAGACGGGAATCATCGCTCGGCGAAACCCATGTAATTCGAATTTTATCGGCCAATTCATCCGGCTTTTGCAGCAGATTCATTGTTTTATTGAATAACAGGTCTTCATTTAGCAACTGACGACGCAGCGCTTTGGAATAGGCCGAGAGCAAGAGCGACCCCAAAATACGCTTAATTCCGCGCTTTCTCGTGCGGCGAAACCCCGGATTGCGCGTCGTTACGACCGTAATATCCGTACAGCCCGCCGCGATCGCACGCAGCAAGGGGATGGCGTCGCTTACCCCACCATCCACATATATCCCGCCGGCGATTTCGACAGCCCGACCATAAATAAGCGGCAAAGCGGAAGTTGCGCGCAGCAATTCATAAAACACCTTGCCACTGGCATCCCACCCGGCGATATCCTTGCTGGTAATCTCAACAGCTTCGGCCGAGTGCAAATCTGTCACAACGACGTGGAGGATGGTCGGCGAATTAATTACGGCTCGCACATCGAGCGGAAATTCGGGGTGTTTGAGTATGGAATCGACGAGATAGTCGATATCGACAAGCTTGGTAAGCCGCCAGTAGCGAATAAAAGGCAATGCCTTGTTGAGGTGGTCAGCATATCCAGCCGCCACAATGTCGGTTTGCCCGGACATCAAGTAAGCGGCGTTTATCGCCCCCGAAGACGACGCGAATATATGGGAGAAACTGTCCGCCAGCCCGGCATCGGCAAGTGCACTCATGGCGCCGGCGGAATAAATGCCGCGCATGCCCCCGCCCTGAACTACAAGGCCGCGCATCTCCGGCGCCATAATTTAGTTCCCAACCCAGGTTAAAAGTTGCGCCGACCCGCCGGCCAGAAGAATAGCTAGAGCGAGAAACGGCGCGGCCAAGACTAAACTATCAAGACGATCCAGGGCGCCGCCATGGCCCGGCAACCAGGTGCCGCTATCTTTCACGCCGAAATATCTTTTGGCAGCGGATTCCGCCAAATCGCCAGCTTGCGAAAATAACGCCAATACAGCACTGGCGGCAGCAATAATGGGAAGATTAACGCTAGTCCCGAGCACACCCGCGCTCTGCAAAATTAGCGTGATGGCAACACCCGAGAGCGCCCCCGTCAGCAAACCACCAATTGCGCCTGACCATGTTTTTGTCGGGCTGATACGGGGCGCCAGCGCGGCGCCGCCAATTAAGCTGCCGAACAAATAGGCGCCGGAATCGGTCGCCCAGACGACCGCGAACAACCAGTAAATCGTCGCGATGCCGGTGCTTTCTTCCGCTCGCAACCAGATCGTCGCGGTCATCGACAAAATGAAGACAAACACGCCGGCAGATGCCCAAAGAAGGCTGCTCCGTTCCGCCCTTGCGGCGATGCCAACGAGAACTGCACCTAGAGCGCCGGCTAACAATGCGAGTTCCGCACCCCACAGACCAAAAACAGCGCTGCTCACACCCACAACCAAGACCGCGAGCAACGATGCCCGAGGCGCCCGTCCCCGACAGCTCATCTTCATCCATTCGAAGGTAACGATGGCCGAGAGGATACTTACCACCACAAAAAAGGCGGTGCCGCCTATTTGCACGGCTGCAATCGCGCCCGCCGCCAATACAGCCGCAGTAAGCAAACGCGGGCCCAGTGAAGCGAATGAAAATCTAATCGCTACTGCCGCCGTATCGGCGTTCGCGGTTCTGAAATTCTTGAACCGCACTTTCCAGGTCTGTGCGTTTAAAGTCCGGCCATAGCGTCGGCGTGAAGAAAAACTCCGCATAAGCAGATTGCCACAGCAGAAAATTACTCAGCCTTTGCTCGCCGCTGGTGCGGATGACTAAGTCGGGGTCCGGCACTTCCTGCGTTTGTAGGTAGCTTTCCAGAAGCTGTTCGTCGATATCATCAGGGTTCTGATTACCGGCGCGCACATCTTCGGCAAGTGCACGAACCGCGGCAAGAATTTCTTGCCGCCCGCCATAATTAATGGCCACCGTAAAGTTCAGTCCCGTATTATCCTTAGTACTTTTTTCGGCTTCGACGATCAAACGATTGATATCTGAATCGAGGCGAGAGCGATTGCCGATGAAGTGAATGCGTACACCTTCGCGACCGAGGCCGGCCAGCTCGCGACGAATATAAAGCCTGAGAAGCCCCATGAGGTCATCGACCTCAGCCTCCGGGCGCTTCCAGTTTTCAGCAGAAAACGCATAGATCGTCAGGTAGGAGATGCCCAGGTCGGTGCAGCTCCGAACCGCCGTGCGCACCGCTTCGGCTCCCTGACGGTGGCCGGCAATGCGTGGCAAGTCGCGCGCTCGCGCCCACCTGCCATTACCATCCATGATAATCGCGACATGAGCTGGTACAGGGCGCGGGTCACCAAAGGACGGCGCAGCAGCTGTATCTTCAGACCTGAAGAATTTCACTTTCCTTGCCTTCATGCATCTCAACAATTTTCTTAATGGTCGTGTCGGTCATGCTCTGAACTTCATCCGACCATAATTTAGCGTCGTCCTCACTGAGGTCGCCCGCCCGCTCCATCTTTTTCAGCTTATCCATGCCGTCGCGGCGCACATTGCGCACGGAAACCTTGGCCTGCTCAGAATACTTACCGGCGATTTTCGCCAACTCTAAGCGCCGCTCCTCGTTAAGCTCAGGAATGGGAATACGTAAATTCTGCCCATCAATGATGGGGTTGAGGCCGAGGCCGGAGTTTTGAATGGCTTTTTCAACCGCCCTTACCTGGGATTTGTCCCAAACCTGAATGCTGATCATGCGCGGCTCAGGCACGCTGATGGTCGACACCTGATTGAGCGGCATTTCCGCGTCATAGGCCACCACCATGATCGGATCGACCAAGCTCGCCGATGCACGACCGGTCCTCAGACCGGTAAATTCCAGCCGCAAGGAGTCCAAGGCACCATTCATGCGGCGTTGTAAATCATCAATATCAGGTTCTTCAGCCATTGGATCACTCCCGCTCGCCAATGATCGTGAAGGCCCCATCACCTTGCACGACAGAACTCAATCCACCCTTTTGGCGGATTGAGAATACCACAATTGGAATATTATTCTCTCTCGCCAACGATATGGCTGCGGCATCCATCACTTTCAGGTCGCGCGCCAATACGTCCAAATAGCTCAGACGATCATAGCGTTTGGCGGATCTGTCCTTTTTGGGGTCGGCGGAATAGACACCATCAACATTCGTTCCCTTGAACAAAGCATCGCAGCCCATTTCCGCCGCGCGCAGCGCCGCCGCCGAATCAGTGGTGAAGAAGGGATTACCCGTACCGGCGGCAAAGATCAGCAATCGCCCCTTATCCATGTGGCGCAATGCGCGGCGCCGCACGTAAGGCTCACAAACGGTCGCCATGGGAATGGCCGATAACACCCGTGTCTGAACGTCGTTTTTTTCCAGCGCATGCTGCAGGGTTAAGGCATTCATCACGGTCGCCAGCATGCCGACATAGTCAGCGCTGGCGCGCTCCATGCCTGCTGCGGCGCCCGAAATGCCGCGAAAGATATTGCCGCCGCCAACAACCAGACAGATTTCAATACCCTGGCGGGAAACCTCGACAATATCGCCGGCGATCCGATCTACGGTTTCACTGTCGATACCGTAGTTTTCGTCCCCCATCAACGCTTCCCCCGAAATTTTGAGGAGGATGCGACGAAATTTACTGCCAGGGGCCATACTTACTCCAGAGCGTCATCACCACGACATGGCGATTATCACCAATTTACGCGCCGGTATATTCGCTAGGAAAACGCGAAATCGGCGCATCGATCAATCCCAACCTCGAATCATTGGGAGCAGAATAGTTTTACACCAAACGAACCGCAGCCTCCATGTTTCAGATTTTTTGTCTTCAATACATGGCTAAAAAAACACACGCAACCGAGAAGCGGCAGCTATTTCAGCTGTGCCGCCACTTCGCTGGCAAAATCTTCATTCTTGCGCTCGATTCCTTCACCGAGTTCAAAGCGCTGCATGCCCGTGATCTCAACAGCCGTACCCATATCCTTTGCGGCCTGCTCAAGAACAACTGAGATTTTAGATTCACCATCGATGATAAAAGTCTGATTTAAAAGAACGAATTCCTCGTAATACTTACGTAAACGCCCCTCAACCATCTTCTCGACAATTTCGGCCGGCTTGCCGGAACCTTCGGCCTGATCGCGCAACACATTGCGCTCACGCTCCAAGTCATCGGCATTGAGATCCGCGATTGAGATAGATTTTGGGTTGGCGGCGGCGATGTGCATCGCCAACTGATGGCCGAGTTGGTTCAATGCGTCCGCAACGCCCTCTGAGCTGATCGCGACCAAAACACCGATCCGTCCAAGACCTGGGGCCGCTGCGGCATGAAGATAGCTGGCAACCACGCCCTTCTCCACCGAGAGACCAACGGAGCGACGCAGGCTTATATTCTCGCCAATGGTCGAAACAAGCTGCTTGATTTCGCTATCCACGTCGCGCCCAGTTCCGGGATAATCAGTGGCGCGTAATTTATCGATATCACCGCCACAGGCAAGCGCCAAAGAAGCCGTTTCCAGCACCACCGCCTGAAAGTCCGGGTTGCGCGAGACAAAATCGGTTTCCGAATTGACTTCAACCAACGCCGCCGCACTGCCACTTGTCGACAGGCCAATGAGGCCTTCCGTCGCCACGCGCCCTGCTTTTTTGGCGGCTGCGGCCAAGCCCTGCTTGCGTAGCCAATCGACAGCCGCTTCAATGTCGCCGGACGTCTCGCCCAGCGCTTTTTTGCAGTCCATCATGCCAACGCCGGTTTTCTCGCGTAGTTCTTTGACCAGTGCTGCCGTAATATCGGCCATGGTTACTAACTCCTCAGCTCTTGCCTCGGCGCTGCCGGGGCGTGCGCTCAAAAAATAATTATGGTTTACTCGGCCACGGTTGGTGTTTTGGCCGGTGCTTCTGCAACAGCCGCTTCAGCAGGAGCCGCCTCAATAACGGGCGTCGCTTCAGCAGGAGCCGCTTCAGCAGGAGCCGCTTCAGCAGGAGTTTCAGCCACCGCTTCCGCAGCAACGGCACCCTCAGCCGGTAATTCTTCCACCGGAGCCACGTCCGCGCTGCCAATATCCACGCCGGATTCAGCCAATTCCTGCTGCAGTCCGTCAATAATCGCACGAGCAAAGAGATCGCAATAGAGAGTCACCGCCCGGATGGCATCATCATTGCCGGGAATGGGATAGTCGATCAGCTCCGGATTACAATTGCTATCCACCACGGCGACGACTGGAATGCCCAGTTTGCGGGCTTCCATAACGGCAATGTCTTCCTTGTTAGTATCGATCACGACCAGAATATCCGGCACGCCGCCCATATCCTTAATGCCGCCAAGTGCCCGGTCCAACTTGTCGCGCTTGCGCGTGAGCTGCAGCACTTCCTTCTTGGTCAGGCCAAGATCTTCATTGCCCAACTCCTCTTCCAGGCTGACCAGGGTCTTGATCGAGCCGGAAACCGCCTTCCAGTTCGTCATCATGCCGCCAAGCCAGCGGTGATTGACGTAATATTGGCCGCAGCGTCGCGCCGCATCCGCGATCTGCTCAGACGCCTGGCGCTTGGTGCCGACAAACAACACCCGGCCACCGCCGGCGGCAACTTCGCGCAGCGCGCCCAATGACTGATGCAGCATGGGAACGGTCTGTTGTAGGTCGAGAATATGAACGCCATTGCGTACGCCAAAAATATAGCGGCCCATTTTGGGGTCCCAGCGACGTGTTTGATGGCCGAAATGAATGCCCGCTTCCAATAGCTGGCGCATAGTAAACTCTGGCAGAGCCATGTTACTTCCTTCTCCGGTTATGCGTCCGCGGAGTTGGTCCGGAGAAGTCCTCCGAACACCGGAGCGGTAGACGCCATATCACGGCGCGCACCGCATATCCGCGTGCGAGATGCCCGTACACAGCACGGGTGCCGATTAAATACGCCTGAGTTGGTGCAGAATCAAGCGAATTAGGCGTTTTTACAAGTCTTGAACCCTCAAAACACCCGGCAGAGCGTCGATTTCGGCCCGAACCGCCGGTGACAAGGCGTAACGCTCCTCGAGCGCCACCTCCACATCACCGCGCTGGGGGGTGTTGACGACGAATAGGATACGCCCGGCGCCGGCCCCCTGACGTTCGAGAATGGATTTAAGCGGGACAATCGGCGCGCTGTCGGAAAAGTGGATTTCGAGCCCCTTCATACGGACCACCGCCTTGCGCTCCAGATCTTCCGCCCCTTGCGCCGTCAGCTTTGCTGATTCACCATCCGCCCGAACATTGGCGCGAATCAATAAAAAGCGCCCGGGCTCAAGATGCTCGCGTGCGCTGCTATAGGCTTCCTGAAAAAAGGCGACCTCAAAACTACCGGTTGGATCGGAGAGCTGAACAAAAGCAAAGCGCCGACCATTTGAATCACGCTCCTGCACATTGAGTACGACACCGGCCACAGCGACACTGCTGACGCCCTCATTGGCGCGCTCCACCAATTGGGCACACGCTGTGGTGTTCATGGATTCGAGTACATTGCTGTAGGCCGCGAGCGGATGGGAAGAGAGATAAAAGCCGATTGCCTCCTGCTCATAATTGAGGCGCTCGAGCGGCGGCCAATCCGGCGTATCAGGCAGCGTGGGTTCCGGCATGCCCATATTGGGGCCGGAGCCAAACAGAGAATCCTGCCCGCTGTTGCGATCCGCACTCTCGGCATGGCGGATAAGCATCTCCACCGCTTCAAAAAGATTGCGCCGATTTGGCTCTATATTGTCGAACGCGCCGGCACGCACCAAATTTTCCAATTGACGTTTGTTGACGACGCCGGCACCC
>Ga0114999_10009396_pt1 | contig 10719 bp, 9 predicted proteins | sample ArcticOcean_MG_C_3_FD_89820 | JGI IMG/M metagenome (GOLD analysis project Ga0114999, IMG submission 89820) | Marine microbial communities from western Arctic Ocean - ArcticOcean_MG_CB8_126 | ecosystem: Environmental > Aquatic > Marine > Oceanic | place: Arctic Ocean: Canada Basin | collected... | reverse complement strand
CATTATGGATCGCACCGGCACTCACGATGCTGCTGAGCCCGCCGGACTTGGCATGACGAAGACACATCAACCCCACGATATCGCAGGAGTCCGTGTGGTAGCGCAGCGGCTCGCGCGTTTGATAACCACGGCGGCGGGGATCGTTCTCCGGATAGCCCAAATCCTTTACATGGCCCAGCAAATGCCCCACGGCATTCTGCGACACCGGCGTGCCGAAATACTGGCCAATGCCCCAATACAGCGCGGCGGCCTCGAAGCGGCTATAGCGCTCGATGGGAATGCCTTTGATAAGGACGAAACCGCGCCCTTCGACCACGTCGCGTTGCAGCTCCCAGAGTTTCTTCGAGAGATTGGGTAACGGAAATTGAGACAATCCGATTGTGCTTAGGTCGGAAATGTCTTCGGGCAGCTTCTCTAACGCGGTGTCGATTTCGGCAATGTCACTATCGGTCAGGCGGTGGACCCAAATGTTGTCGTTGTTGAGTTCAGCTCCGTGCCAAACGGACGGTTCGCATACGGGCGCGCGAAGATCCTTAAGAGTGTTTGGTGAAGTTTTAGTTTTCATAGTTGCGCTTTTTAGCATTACCCCAGCGCTGTAGCGCGGATCACGTCTGGCGTAAACGGCATGCGGCGCAGCCGAAGTCCAGTCGCGTCGCGGACGGCATTGGCGATGGCGGCGCCGGCTGGACCCGCGACAGCTTCGCCCGCACCGAGGAAGGGATCGCCGGGCCGCTCTATCAGGATCGTTTCAATCTCGGGAATATTGCCAAAGCGCAGTATCGGATAGCTGTCCCAGTCGCGGCTGGTGACACCGTCCCGGTCGAAGGTAACTGCTTCGTGCAGCGTCCAACTTGCCGCTTGGATAAAGCCGCCTTCGCACTGCATTGCGAGCCCGTCCGGATCGACGACTTGCCCCGCATCGACCGCGACAACCGCGCGATGAAGCTTGATATTGGCGTCGTCCAGGACTTCGAGCTCGACGCCCACGGCGGCGTAAGCCTTGGAGTTGGTGTACTGCGAGAAGGCGAGGCCGCGTCCCTGGTTCGGCGGCGACCTGCCCTTGCGCAAAGCGTTCGCCGCAGCCTCGATAACGGCGCGCGCGCGGGCGTCCTCTAGGTGGCGCAACCGAAACTCCACGGGGTCTACGCCGGCTGCTTCGGCCAATTCGTCGAGGAAGCATTCGATGGCGAAGACATTGGCGAACCCGCCAAGTGTGCGTAACGCCGAGGTGCGCAACGGGAGGCCTCGCACCAGGTTCTTTACAAGGCGTGGATTCGGAAAATTATAGAGTGGGTCAAGATTCCGGTGGATGCCAACATGGTAGCGCATGGCTGGTTGCGGGACCGGGGCGGCGACGGATTCCGCAGTATAGCGCAACGGCAGCAACCGCTTAGGTCCTTCCCCTGGGGCACCGGCGCGTGGACGCATCATGAAGGTATCGCCGAAGCTTTCATGTGACCACGCAACGACGTTGCCGTCCTTGTCCAGGCTTGCTTGCAGTTCCATCGCCATACAGGTGCCATAGGGCTCCCAAGCGTGCTCGTCTTCCCGCGACCATTTCAACAGAATCGGTGTCCCGGGCAATGCGCGCGCCACAAGCGCCGCATCGGCGGCAACATCGTCGGCACCGTTGTGCCCATAGCATCCGGCACCAGGGGCGTGAATGATATGCAGATCGTCCTGATCCATGCCGAGCCCGTCCGCCAGGCTTTCGCGCAGAACGTAGACACCCTGGCTGTGCGTCCAGATGCGGAGTTTCTTGCCTTCGGATACGGAGAGCGCTGCCGAGGGGCCTAACGAACCATGCATGTGGTAGGGCTTTTCGTAGCGCGCGTTCAGCGTGACGTCGGCGTTTGCCGGAGGGGCCGCTAATTCTGGAACCGGTTCGGATCGGGGGATACCGTCGCTAACCGGAAGGCTGGCCCGCTCATTTTTTGTCAGGCTTTCGTAGATGTCCTGTGTCGGCAGCCCCGTCTTCATATCCCAATTGACGGCGGCGGACAGACGTTCCGCTGCTTTGATGACGGCGTATTCGTCTTCGCCAGCAATGGCGAGAAAACTGCCATCGTGGATGATGTGGAAACCCGCGGCTTCAAGCCGCTGGCAGGCGGTGGTGTCGAGCAATTTTAGGCGCGCGTGATAGTGCGGTGGCCGGACGACCCGGGCATGCAACATCCCAGGCATGGTCATATCGTGAACGAAGGTTGCTTTGCCCGTCGCAAGTGCCGTCATGCCGCGGGCGGTAGCCGGTTGTCCGATTTGCGTATAGTTTTCGGCAGCTTTGACTGCGGCTTCGGCGTCGATGGGAATACCAAAAGACTGGCCGCCTTGTAGGTCTCCGTAGGTCACGGAACGGTTGGTTTCCCGGGAGCGGATGAGCCCGTCGGAGAGTTCAAGCGTCGCCGGATTGACCTCTAGGGTTTTGGCCGCTTTTGCGATGAGATGTCGCCGCGCTGTCGCGGCCGCCAGCCGAACGGCTTGCCCGGAATCCTGTATCGAATTGCTGCCCGAGGTGACGCCTTCGTCGGGAGATACGCCGGTTTCGACGGGCGTGATATCGATGCTCTCAAGAGGGACGTCGAGTTCTTCGGCGGCAATGAGCGCGATTGCCGTGGAGATGCGCTGACCGATATCGACTTTGCCGCTGTTGATCGTGATTCGCCCATCCGTGCCGATAGAAAGCCATTGATCGACATCGGGCTGTTTCGCGAGGCTACTGGTCATGAGTTGCGCCCTCCGCAATGAGCGTTTCAATGGCGCGTAGCACCCTGGTGTGCGAGCCGCAGCGGCACAGATGTCCCTCCAGTGCGGCGTCGATCGTGGTTCGGTCCGGTTGCTTATTTCTCTTGAGCAGGGCGGTTGTCGCGACGACCAGTCCGGCGGTGCAATAGCCGCATTGCGCGGCACCTTGATCGATAAAGGCTTGTTGCACATTGCTTGGTCCGCCATCCACCATCAGGCCTTCGACGGTCCGGATGTCGCTGTCTTCGAATTCCGATACGGCACGTACGCAACTCAGAACAGGATCGCCGTCGATCAAAACAGCGCAAGCGCCGCATTGTTCCAGCCCGCATCCCAGCTTTGCGCCGGTGAGGCCAAGTTGGTTGCGTAGAATAAAGAGCAGTGGCGCAGACGGTTCCGCGTCGACCTCCTGCGGCTTGCCGTTTACCTGTAAGGTCATCCTGGCCATCGGTCCATTATCCTGGCTGTTGATCGCTCTTGTCATTGTCAGGGCAAGCGCCAGGCAATTCAATACGTGGCGTCGTGCAGAACATCCTGCTCAATCAGGCAGTCAGCCCGTATTTTAAGGGTGTCTTACCGGTTCGCGCCGGGTTCATCGTCGACGCGGTTGTCCAGGATTGACCGGACAACCGCGTCATATGATGTCGCTGTGGCTCAGTCCGCAGCGTCGACGCTGCGGATCGTATCGGCTTGGACGGAATTCTTGCTGAAGCGGCTCTCGTAGGGCGTTGTATCGATTTCGTCGAGTTCGATCTCGCCGACCAGCACCTTCTGCTTCCATTCCTGGTGCTCCGGTTCCATTTCCTGGAATTCCGGCATGACTTCCTTGGCGAACAACTCCAAGCTCTCGCAGATATGCTCATGCGTATTCTTGCCGGCCTGATTGAGCAGAATGATCTGGTCGACATGCGAGCTTGAATATTTGCGCAGCCGGTTGCGGATCGTCTCAGGGGAACCGATCAGGCCGCCGGAAATCGCGCGGGCATGTGCGTCGGGATTCTCCGACTTCCATTTTTCGTACTCCGCCCACAAATCGACCGTACCCGGAGGTGGCCGGTCGCGCTTCTCACCGACCCGGCCTGCGCTGTAGAACTGCAGAGCGAACTGGAAGAACGGGATACCATCGGCGCGGCGGCGGGCTTCCTCGTCGGTTTTCGCGCACATGAAGTAGCTGACGAGCGCCATGTTCGGGTTGCTCTGATACTCAGCCAGCTTTTCCTGCTTTTTGGTGAAGGCGTTGTAGTAGGCGTGCACCCAGGCGTTGGCGGCGTCGCCGCTGACAAATTGAAAGCCTAGCGCGCCCATGCCGCGACGGCCCGCATATTCAATGGTCTTGAGCTGGGAACAGGCGACCCAAAGCGGCGGGTGCGGTTTTTGCGCGGGTTTCGGCAGAACATTGCGCAGTGGGAAGTCGAAGTACTCGCCGTGATATTCGCAACCGCCATCCTTGAACATCGGCATAACAGCGCGGACTGCGTCTTCCCAAACCTCGCGTTTGGTTTCGAGCGGACGGTCGAACGGGCCAAGCTCGGTCACGCTGCCGCCTTCGCCCATGCCAAATTCGACCCGGCCGTTGCTCAGTAGATCGAGCGATGAGATTTTTTCGGCGACGCGTGCTGGGTGGTTCGTGGTGAGCTGGATAATACCATGGCCCAGGCGGATATTTTTGGTTCGCTGACTTGCCGCGCCAAGGAAAACTTCCGGTGAGGGGCAGTGTGAGTATTCCTCGAGGAAATGGTGCTCGACCTCCCAGGCATAATCAAAGCAAAGACCGTCCGCTAATTCCATCTGGTCCAGTGCATTATTGAAAAGCTTCTGCTCACTGCCGAATTCCCAGGGCCGGGGCAATTGCAACTCATAGAAAATTCCGAACTTCATTTCGATCTCTCCTCACAATCGGCGAACTGTGCCCGAGAGCCTAACCTGCCGGACTTGACGCGACAACGCCACGCCATTCGCTGAAACAGTGGTAAGCTTTTGTAAGGATCCGGCATTGGCGGGTTCGTGATCGCGACCCCATTTAAATCAGCGCGGCGAAGGTGCCTCGGCGCACGGAAGTTCTGATATTTCAGGGCAAGTGGTAAAATCACCCTTGCATCGAAATGCTTGGACTTTGATGATTAGGCCTGTTCCTCGTTTCAGCAATACAAGAACGGCTGCGTATCATGAAACCGGCACCATTCTCCTATCACCGCCCTGAGTCTGTCGCCGAGGCCGTCGCAATGCTGTCTGGTCTTGAGGACGCAAAGATACTCGCCGGTGGGCAGTCGCTGATGGCGATGATGAATTTCCGCTATCTCATGCCGGAGCATATCGTCGATATCAACCGGATTCCCGAGCTGACCGAGATACGGGAGGTGCCTGGTGCGATCAGGTTTGGCGCGATGGTTCGGCAGCGGGATGTGGCGGACTCGTTGTTGGTACAGACACGCTGTCCATTGCTGATTGAGGCCTTAACTCACGTCGGCCATATACAAACGCGCAATCGCGGCACCGTTGGTGGCAGCCTATCGCACCTCGATCCTTCGGCGGAAATGCCGGCTGTGTTTCGCGCGCTCGATGCCACATTGCATGTCACCAGTGCGCGCGGCGATAGAGATGTGCCAATGGAGGATTGGACGCTTAGCTATATGATGCCCAACCTGGAGGCGGATGAGCTTCTGGTTGGTATAACGGTGCCAAGTTGGCCCTCTGGTCACGGCTACGCATTTCTGGAGATGGCGCGCCGTCATGGTGATTTTGCGCTGGCCGGTGCGGCTGCACTGCTAACGCTGAATGGGGACAATACGATCGATCGGGTGGCCGTTGCGTTGGCCGGAGTCGATACCGGACCGGTGCGGCTGGAAGATGTTGGCGGATCATTGGTCGGACAGCGGCCGGATACCGCGTTGTTTGCGGCGGCTGCCGAGATTGCGGGGACCGTTGCTGGAATAGAAGACGTTCATGCGTCACAAGGTTATCGTCGCCATCTAGCCGTGATTTATACAAGGCGCGCGTTGGTTCTCGCATACGAACGCGCTGTAAAGGAGAAGTCTTCCTGATGGGGGAAAGGCGCGAAATTACGCTAACCGTTAACGGAAAATCTGTGACCCGTGATGTCGAGGTGCGCTGGACACTCGTCGATTTTCTGCGGCATGAGCTGGAGCTTACGGGTACGCATGTGGGCTGCGAACATGGCGTTTGTGGCGCTTGTACTGTTCTTGTTGAAGGACGGTCGGCGCGATCCTGCTTGATGCTGGCGGTTCAGGCTGATGGTCACGAAGTTACAACGGTCGAAGGGCTCTCGCCCGCCGAAGGGCTAAGCCCTTTGCAGCAAGCGTTCGTCGATAATCATGGCCTGCAATGTGGCTATTGCACGCCGGGTATTCTCTGCACATTGACGGAGTTTCTGGAAACAGACCCTGATCCTTCCGAAGAGGAAATCCGCATCGCATTATCTGGCAATCTTTGCCGATGTACCGGATACCAAGGGATCGTTGATGCGGCGCTTGCATACGCGCAATCGATAAGGGGCCCTGCCGGATGATCTCGACACAAATTTGTCTTCGCTCTCAAATTTCATAGACTTCCTTATGGCGGTTGCCTCCAACCCTCCAAAGAAGGGAAGCAAAGCATATGCACATTGGGATGTTCATGGAATTTGGATTCCGCGCGGACGGCGCGGATGCGGAGGCGTTTCGCGAAGGATTTGATCTGGTAGATGCCGGCGAGGCTTGGGGGCTGGATAGTGCGTGGTTGTCCGAGTTCCACTTCAGCCCACAGCGCTCCGTGCTGTCTTCTCCGATTGTCACCGCTAGTGCTATTGCGGCACGCACCAAACGCATGGCCATCGGCATGGCGGTTTACGTGCTGCCATTGACGAACCCGCTTCGCGTTGCCGAAGAGGCGGCAACCCTGGATCAGATCAGCGAAGGCCGGCTCGAATTTGGCATTGGACGTAGTGGCTTCAGACGCGCCTACAACAGCTACGACATCGATTACGACGACAGCCAGGCGCGGTTCGACGAAGCTTTGACCGTGCTGCGCGAGGCATGGAAAGGTGAGACGTTCTCCTTTGACGGTAAGTTCTACAAAGTGAAGGATGCTCAGGTCGTACCGCAACCGGTGCAAAAACCGCACCCGCCGATGCGTATGGCCGCCACGTCGCCTGGCACATTCACAAAAGTTGCGGAAGAAGGATTGCCGCTGTTCGTTGGCCTGCGTGGTGACGGGCTGGAAGCGCTGCGCGAGAACCTCGATGTATACCGCGCCGCTTGGAAACGCGCCGGCCATCCTGGCAATGGCAGCGTCTATTTGCGGGTTCCGCTTTACGCCGCGCAGTCCGAACGAGCGGCGCTTGAGGAACCGCGCGATAACATCGTCTATTATTTCGAACGTCAGGCCAAAATGGTCGCCGCATCCCAGGCCAACGCAGCAAGTGCGGGAAGCAGCACCGGTGGCGCGGCAAAAACCGCCGCAACACTCAAATCTCTGACCTACGACGATATCCTGAAAAGCCGTGTCGCGTTTGGCACAGCACCGCAACTTATCGACCGGCTTACCGAATGGAATGAAGTGCTCGGCATTGATGGGGTTATCGCAGAAACGAATGCCGGAGGCATGCTCACCGAAGAGCAGGTCAAGAGCAGCCTGCGGATCATCACGCACGACGTCATGCCGGCTTTCAAATAGTCTGGGTGGAAAATAAGGCGGTAAGTTATCCTAGATGTAGAGGCGTCTGCCCTGCTTGTGGCGTCAGGGCCTGCATGGCATTGTCCAATTTAACGAAAAGTCACTTTGGAAAGGAACGGCAATGGCCGAATCCGTAACGTTTAAGGTCTTCACAGACTACGTTTGACCGTGGTGTTATCTCAGTACCGGGCGTATTGAAAAGCTGCAGAAGAACTTCGATGTCGACGTGCAATTGGTACATTTTCCGTTGCACCCGGAGACACCGACGGAAGGCCAATCATTGGAGGAACTCTTCGCCGGGCGAGGCGTCGATATCGATGCCATGTACACCCGTATGAAAGGGTTGATGGAAGCGGAAGGGCTGCCTTACGGCAAGCGCACGCATACCTATAACAGCCGGTTGGCGCAGGAACTTGGCAAATGGGCGGACACGAAGTCCGATGGTGACATGATCCATGACGCGCTGTATCGGGCCTATTTTGTCGATGCGAAAAACATTGGCGATGTCGAGATCCTGGTTGGTGTCGCGAAGTCGGTAGGACTGCCCGAGGATGAAGCGCGCGAAGTACTGGAACAGCGCACTTACAAGTCTGTGGTAGACGCAGATTGGACGAAGTCTCGTCAATTTGGCGTCACCGGCGTGCCGACCTTCGCCGCGGGTGGTTATGGTGTTGTCGGTGCGCAGCCGTATGAAGCGCTTGAAGAACTGGTCAAAAACGCCGGCGCGGCAACGCGGACCGGCGCGGCTTCCTAGTGTCCTGATCGTGAAATTCAAATGATTGAATTTCGCGTGAATCAGCACACCACTATTTGCATCTCGTGTGATTCAGATCCTAAAATCTGTCGCATGCAATGCGACGAATTTCAGAACCATCACACGAGGCTTGGTTGACATGTCGACTCCGGACAAAGGGACCCAAACCATGCTCGACTGGGCCGCGGCAAGCCGCGTGCCCTCGATGACCGAGCTGTCACCGGACGAGGCGCGTGCGCTGCAATCCGCTGGGGTGGTGAAGATCAGCCTCGACGGTGAGCCGGTTCATCGCCTTAAAAACCGGTCGATCGATGGGCCGGGTGGTTCGCTTGACGTGCGTATCTATTGGCCATCGGCTGACAGCGGACTGCCGCTTTGCGTCTATTTGCACGGCGGCGGCTTCGTGATCGGAGATCTCGACACGCACGACCCGTTGTGCCGCCGATTGGCCAATCGGTCGGGCGCAATCGTTGTATCCGTTGATTATCGCCTTGCACCGGAACACCGTTACCCTGCAGGCGTGGATGATGCCTCGGCGGCGCTTTGTTGGGTTGCGGAGAATGCGGTGCAGCTTGGCGGCGACCCAAACCGATTGGCTATTGCTGGTGATAGTGCGGGCGGTAATTTGGCCGCTGTTGCGAGTCATCGTGCCCTGGATGCGGGGGGCCCGGCTCTGCGGTGTCAAGCATTGATCTATCTCGTCGCCGATCATGGCCGTGGTGAGCACGAGTCCCGGGAGACAATGGGCGAGATATTTCCAATTCCGACGCCGATTATGGATTGGTTCCATGAGCACTATTTCGGACATTCGAAACCTGTTGTGGAGCCAGATGCATCCCCTATCCGGCGGGAAGATCTGACGGGGTTGCCGCAGACTTTGGTGGTAACCGCAGGGCTTGATCCACTCTGCGATGAAGGCCGTGCTTATGCGAAGCGTATGAGCGATGCAGGTGTCGATGTGCAATTGCTACATTACGACAGCACGATTCATGGCTTTCTGCAGATGGGTAAGGTGATTCCACTTGCAGCGACAGCGATTGATGATATCGGCGGCTATCTGGCCGAGGCACTCGCACTTTTTTAAAAGAGGCTGAAAATGACACTTGAGTCCCGGACATTTCGTGCGGTCGGCTATCCGCTTCGGCTTCATTCGGGTTTGAATGCGTTGGATAAGCTCGGCGATGAAGTGAAACGCCAAAAGGCAAAACGCGCCTTCGTAATTTGCGGTCAGACGGTTGCTAATCGGACGAACCTGCTCGGTCGGATAAGCGACGGGCTGGGCGACCTTTATGCGGGCGCTTTCGACGGCATGGACAAGGATTCCACATGGCCTGCGGTTCAACGGGCCGTTGAGGCTGCGCGGGCGGTGGATGCGGACCTACTCATTGCCGTCGGCGGCGGTAGTGTCATCGTTGGGACTCGCGTCGTCGCAATCATCCTGGCGGAAGAAGGCGATCCTTATGATCTGATGACGCAGTACCCGGAAGGGAAAGCAGCATACAGCCCACGGCTGATGGCGCCCAAGCCGCCAATCATCAATGTCGCCACGACACCGAATACAGCGATGAACCGGGGCGGTTCGGCGCTGAAGAACGATAATCTCGATCATCGCATGGAGTTCTACGACCCCAAGACACGGCCGGCTGCACTGATCTGGGATGCCGACGCCTTGTTGACCGCTCCAGCAGAGTTAATCCGATCGACGGCATCAACCGGTTTTTCGGGCGCGTTGCGTACCTTAGGGGTGACGGATATGAGTCCGCTGGTCGAAGCGGATCAACGTCATGCGTTCCATCTGCTGCATCAAGCGTTGCCAAGAATTATGGACGAACCCGAGGACGCGGCACTGCGGCTCGATTTGTGTGCGGCGGCCTTTTTGCAGAATCGCGCTGCCGACGACGATCAGGGCCGCAGCCGCGCCCGCGATGAGACCAGCAGCAGCGCCTACGCGCTCGCGACGGCACTGCACATTCGTTACGACCACGTCTGGCAAGGTGAGTCGACATCGTCGGTCATCCCAACCTTAACGCGTCTAACGCCGCCGGAAGATTTGGCGGTCGCCAGACGAATTGCCGAGGCAATCGGCGTTTGGCGAGACGGTATGGATGCCGCCGAGGCGGCGGTCGCCACCGCAGACGCGCTCGATACGCTTTACGGTGACATCGGTATGCCGACGCGGCTTGGCCAACTCAATATCCCCAAGGCTGAATTGCCGCTCCTGGCGAAAGATACGCTCAAGAACTTTAATGCGAACCCAGGCGACCGCCCCGGTGATTACGTGGCGGAGATGCTCGAGCTTCTTGAGGCTGCCTGGTGATCGGAAATATCGTTCGCGTGGAGTAGAGTGCAGCAGATTTAATTTAAGAAACGAGAGGCAAGGTATGGATTTTGGATTGCATCTTGGCACAAGGGGGGCGGCGGCAAACCCGGGCGGGTTGCGCGCCCTAGCAGAACACGCGGAAGCCTTAGGGTTCTCCTATTTGGGGCTTAGCGATCACATCATCATCTCGCGCTCGATTGATTCTAAATATCCGTATAGCGAAAACGGCGAT
>Ga0114999_10009394_pt1 | contig 10720 bp, 6 predicted proteins | sample ArcticOcean_MG_C_3_FD_89820 | JGI IMG/M metagenome (GOLD analysis project Ga0114999, IMG submission 89820) | Marine microbial communities from western Arctic Ocean - ArcticOcean_MG_CB8_126 | ecosystem: Environmental > Aquatic > Marine > Oceanic | place: Arctic Ocean: Canada Basin | collected... | reverse complement strand
TTGCGCGAACAGCGAAGCTTGCCGGAATTAACGAATTTCCGGGATTTCAAAATACGCCAGATCGAACAGTTTGAAACCCTTACCGACGCCCGGGAAGACCAGATGCACCTTCCCGATGGGCGCACCGTGCGCAGCACCATCAACCGTGGGGCCAAGGGTGGATTGGTGTTCGTGTTTGAGAACGTCTCCGACCAGCTGGAAATGGAACGCTCCGTCAAATCCTTAGACGCGGTCCAGCGCGAGGCTTTCGATAACCTGCACGAAGGCATTGCCGTGTTCGGCTCCGACGGACGATTGAAGCTTTCCAATCCGGTGTTCGCGAGCCTGTGGGCACTAGACGACGGCGCCCTTGATGAGGCCTTCCATCTCAATAATTTCGTCGATCACATGCGCGGCGCCATAACCGTCGAAGGCGGCTGGGACGATTTAAGCTGGGGCGTTCACAAAGACCGTGTGGTGGCCAAGCTGATGGGCCGCGAAGGGGCTACCGGAAAATTGGAATTGGCCAACGGCACGGCTATCGATTACGCCAACGTGCCGCTGCCCGACGGCGCCATGCTATTGAGCTATCTGGACGTCACCGATACGGCGCGGGTCGAGCAAGCGCTGCGCCATCGCGCTGAAGCCTATGCCGACGCTGACCGGCTGAAGACGGAATTCATCGCCAAGGTGTCTTACGAAGCCCGCATGCCGCTGACCACCATCGTCGGTTTTGCCGAGATGCTGAATCAGGAATATTTCGGCAAACTCAACCGCCGCCAAGTCGAATACGCCAGGGGAATTCTGGAAACCGCCGATGGCCTGCTGGCCATGCTAAGGGACATATTCGACCTCGCCTCCATCGAGGCCGGACGCCTGGAACTGGACCGCGACACGGTCGATGTGCACGGGCTTCTGGTGTCGGCCCTGAACCTGATCCGCGACCGCGCGCGCGAACGGGACATGAAACTGGAATTCGACTGCCCGCCCGATATCGGCTGGATTTCGGCCGACGAAAAGCGCCTGAAACAGGTCATTTTCAATCTGCTGTCCAACGCCGTGACTTTTACGCCGGAACGGGGAACGGTTCGTCTGGAATCCCGGCGCGAAGGCGACGACCTTATCATTATCGTTGCCGATACAGGCCTTGGCATCCCCCGGGACGATCGCGAACGAATATTCAAACCTTTCGAGAAGGGCGACAAGACCGGGGCGGGCGCGGGGCTGGGCCTGAGCCTGGTGCGCAACTTCATCCAGCTGCACGGCGGCAGTATCGACGTCAAATCACCGCCCGGCCGCGGCACCACCATCACCTGCCGCCTGCCGGCCAAGGGTGATGCCGGTGACCTTGAATCCGTTGAAGAGACTTAAACATGGCCTTCCCGCCCGACGCCCCGATCACCATCGACTTAGCCAACGAGGCGGCCACCACGGCCCTGGCCGAACGGATTTCCGCCGAAGCCATAACCGGCGACGTTGTCGCGCTGTTCGGCGACCTGGGCAGCGGCAAAACCGCTTTCGCCCGCGCCTTCATCAACGCCCGCACGGATACCCCCGAAGACGTCCCCAGCCCCACCTTCACGCTGGTCCAGACCTATGAATTCCCCGGCCCGGACGGCGTCATCCCGGTTTATCATTTCGACCTGTACCGGATCGAGCATACGGACGAGATCGAGGAGCTGGGCATGGATGACGCTTTCACGGACGGCATATCCCTGATCGAATGGCCGGAACGCCTGGAACGCCTGGACCGCCTGCCCGGCAACCGGCTCGATGTGAACCTCAGCCAGGGCGAGGGCCCAAACCAACGCCGTGCGGCCTTGACCGGCTTTGGGTCGTGGGAACCGCGCCTGGAAACCCTCACCGCAAAGGCGGGCGGACATGACTGAGCGCGAAGACGCCATAAAAACCTTCCTCGGCGCCAATGGCTGGGGTGAAGCCGAGCGCGCGCCCCTGACCGGCGACGCATCGTTCCGCCGCTATGAACGCCTGACCCTGGGTGGCCGCCAGGCCATGCTGATGGATGCGCCGCCGCCGCGGGAAAACATCGATGCCTTCGTCGCCATCGCCCGTCATCTCAAATCCTTGGGCTTCAGCGCCCCGGATATTTTCGCCAAGGAACGGGACCTGGGTTTCCTGATTATCGAAGATCTCGGCGACGACACATTCACCCGGATTCTGGCGAGTGATGAAAACGACACCGAAACGGGTCTTTACAGCCTCGCCGTTGACCTTTTGATAGAACTGCACGGCATCGCCCCCGAGCGCGTGGCCCCGCCGGACACCAAAACATACAGTGACGAAAAGCTTCTCGAAGAAGCCCGACTTCTCTGTGACTGGACTTGGGGCGCGCTTTTCGGCGCGCCGCCCGAGGTCGGGGTCAGCGGTTCCTACCAAGCCGCCTGGCGAGAGGCCTTCGGCCATCTCCGCGGCCAGCCCGCGACCCTGGTGCTGCGCGATTATCACGTCGATAACCTGATGGTATTGCAAGGCCGCTCCGGCATCGCCCGTTGCGGGCTGCTGGATTTTCAGGACGCGGTCCTTGGGCCGAAAGCCTATGACCTGGCGTCGCTTTTGGAAGACGCGCGGCGCGACATCGGCCCCGGCCTCAAGGGCGCCATGCTGGAGCGTTATTTCACCGCTTTTCCAAACCTCGACCGCGACCAATTCACCGCCGCCTTTGCCGTTCTGGCGGCGCAGCGCCACGCCAAGGTCATCGGCATCTTCACCCGGCTTTATCTGCGCGACGGCAAACCCGGCTACCTTCAGCATATCCCCCGGGTCTGGCGGTTGCTGGAAGACGCCCTCAGCCATCCGGCGCTGGGCCCGGTGGCGGATTGGTTCGACACGCATATCCCACCGGCCAAACGCATTACCCCGTCCCAGGAGCAAGCGGCATCATGACCGGTCCCGGCCCGAAAATAGCCATGGTGCTGGCCGCCGGACTGGGCACCCGTATGCGGCCGTTGACCGATACCATGCCCAAACCGCTGGTACCGGTGGACGGCAGGGCGCTGATCAACCATGTCCTGGACCGGCTGCAAGACGTGGGGGTGACCGAAGTCGTCATCAACACCCACTATCTTGCCGAACAACTTGAGGACCATTTAAGCAAGCGCAAGACGCCCGACATCCAAATTTCCAGAGAGGATGAGCTTCTCGATACCGGCGGCGGTATCGCCAACGCTCTGGAGATGCTGGGAGACGAGCCCTTTTACGTCGTCAATACGGACGCCTTCTGGCTCAACGGCCCCTTTGACGCACTTTCCCGCATTGCCGGAACCTGGAAAGACGATGAAATGGATGGCTTGCTTTTGCTGCATTCCACCGTCGAGGCCTATGGCTACACCGGGCGGGGGGATTTCAGCGCCGGCGGCGACGGTCTGTTGACCCGCCGTCTGGAAGGCGAGGTCTCGCCGTGGCTGTTCACCGGCATCCAGTTACTCCATCCGAGATTGTTTGACGATGCTCCGCAAGGCGCCTTTTCCCTTAACGTCCTCTATGACCGGGTCATGGAAAACGAACGCCTGTTCGGCGCCGTCCACGACGGCGAATGGTTTCACGTGGGTTCGCCGGAAGGCCTGGAAGAAGCCGAAAGCTATATGCGGTTGCGCTACGCCGGCACCCGGCACCGATCATGAGCCCAGCCAAAGTTTTCACCATTGCCGCGGGCCTGCCTTTTGTCGATGTGCTGGCCGCCGGCATCCGGGACCGTGTCGGCGACGACCCTGCGGCGTTGGCCGGCGTCACCGTGCTGGTGCCGACGCAACGATCAAAGCGCAGCCTGGCCGAGGCCTTCCTCAGGCAAAGCGGCGGCCGCGCCCTGTTGCTGCCCCGGATCATCGCGCTCGGCGACATGGACGAGGACGAAATTCTGTTTTCCGGGGGATTTGGCGATTCAACGGATTTGACCGGACAAGACGGACTGCGCATTCCCCAGGCGGCGTCGGGCCTGGAACGCCAACTGCTGTTGTGCAAGCTGGTCCAGGCTCAGGGCGACGCCAGCCCGGATCAGGCCGCCAACTTGAGCCTGGAACTGGCCCGGCTGCTCGACCAAGTCCATACGGAACGCCTGTCCTTTGAGGACTTATGCACCCTGGTGCCGGAAGAATATGCCGATCACTGGCGTGATACGCTGGAATTTCTGACCATCCTGACCGAGGTCTGGCCCGGGGTTCTGGAGGACATAAACGCCATCGACGCCGCCGAGCGCCGCAACCGTTTATTTGACGCTCAAAGACAGGCATGGTCCAACACCCCGCCAACCGGCCCGGTGATTGCCGCCGGATCGACAGGCTCCATTCCCGCCACCGCCGATCTGTTGGACACTGTCGCCCGCCTGAAGGACGGAGCCGTCGTGTTGCCTGGTCTCGACAAGGACGCCACGGACGAGGCCTGGGCGGCGTTGCAAGACCACCACCCGCAATTCGGCATGGCGCGCATGTTGGCACATTTCGGCATCGTGCGCAAAGACGTTCAAGACTGGCAAGCCCCCGGATTCGACACCGCTTCGCCGGCCCGGGCGCAGCTGATCCAGGCCGCCTTGACGCCGGCTGAAGCCCAAGCGGCCCCATTGCCCGGCAAAAAGCATATGGAAAAGGCGCTGCATGGCATCGCCCGCATCGATTGCCCGACGCCGCGTGAGGAAGCCGCCGTCATCGCCCTGATCATGCGCCGGACCCTTGAGACGCCGGAGAAGACCTGCGCCTTGGTAACACCGGACCGGGGCCTGGCGCGGCGGGTGGCGGCGGACCTTATGCGGTGGGGCGTGGAGGTCGACGATTCCGCCGGCGTGCCCTTGATCCAAACCCTGCCCGGCGCGTTTCTGATGCTGACGGCGCGGATGGTTGCCGACGACCTGGCGCCGGTGTCGTTGCTGGCGGCGCTTAAACATCCTCTAGCAGCGGGTGGGCTCAAAACCGCGGCGCTGCGGGCCAAGGTCCGCGCCCTGGAGACCACCGTTCTGCGCGGCCCTCGTCCGGCATCCGGGATAAAGGGGCTGCTGGCGGCGAGTAAAGACAATGGGGACCTGGAGGCCTTTCTGGGTAGCCTGCAAACCCTGCTCGAACCGTTCACCAAGGTCATGGATGGAAGCGGCCAAGGTTTTTCCGACATGCTTGTGGCGCATATCCAAATGGCCGAGGCACTGGCCTGCGATGATGAGACAGATGGGGCTTCCAGGCTGTGGGCCAAAGACGCCGGAGAAGCGGCGGCCAATTTCGTCGCCGAACTGAAAGAGGCCGGCGGCACGCTTGATAACATAACCGGCGCCGATTACCCGGCGTTGCTGGAAACCCTGATGGCGGGACGGATGGTGCGCCCGCGCTATGGCCGCCATCCGCGCCTGCATATCTGGGGCCTGCTGGAGGCGCGGCTGCAACAGGCCGATGTGATGATCCTGGGCGGCCTCAACGACGATACCTGGCCGCCCGAAGCCAAAGCCAGCCCATGGATGAGCCGTCCGATGATGGCCAAATTCGGCCTGCCCGCGCCGGAACGCCGTATCGGTCTGGCGGCGCACGATTTCGCCCAGGCCTTCGCCGCCCCCGATGTGGTGCTAACCCGGTCTATCCGGGTCGATGGCACACCCCAGGTCGCGTCGCGTTGGTTGCTCCGGCTCGACAGCGTGCTGGAGAAAAACGGTTTCGAGCCGGGCTTTGCCGCGGCTGAGCCCTGGTTGGCGTGGGTCGGCGCACTGGATACGCCGGATCAAAGCCGCCAAGTGTCGGAACCGAGGCCGTCGCCGCCCCTTGATGCCCGCCCCCGGCAACTGTCCGTCACCCAGGTTGAAAACCTGTTTCGTGACCCCTACGCCATTTACGCCCGCCATATTCTCGGCCTCAAACCATTACCACCCATCGACTCTGAGCCGGGAGCGGCGGACCGGGGCATTATCATCCACGATGTCCTGCATGAATTTCTCGAGCGCTATCGCGACGCCCTTCCCGCCGATGGCGAAAAAAAATTACTGGAAATCGGCCGCGATGTTTTTAACCAATCCCAAGTACCGCCCGGCGTCGAGGCCTTTTGGTGGCCCCGGTTCGAGCGCATCGCCGAATGGTTCATTGCCTACGAAAAAGACCGGCGCAAGGCCGGTTTCCGCAATCTGGCCGGGGAAATCACAGGCCGCATGGTCATCAATGGTCCGGCCGGGCCGTTCACCCTGACGGCGCGGGCCGACCGCATCGACCAGCGCGACGACATCGGCCTCGCGGTGATGGATTACAAGACCGGCCTGGCGCCATCGGCGGCCCAGGTAGAAAAGCAGTTCGCGCCGCAATTGCCGCTGGAAGCCGCCATCGCCCAATTCGGCGGCTTCGAGAAACTGAACGCCGGGACCGTCGCCCAATTGGTCTACCTGTCCCTGTCCGGGGGTAAAAACCCCGGCGAGGAAAGGGTCCTCAAGCTCGACGTCGAAGCCACCATTAACGACACCCTCAAAGGTCTTGCCGGTATGATCGCCCAGTACGATGACCCCGCCATGCCGTATCTGTCGCAACCGCGGCCGATGCTGTTGAAATACACCGGCGACTACGACCATCTGGCCCGCATTCTGGAATGGCGCGGGCGCACGGAAGATGGCCCGTGAGCAAACAACCCGCCCAAACCGGCGCCCAGGTCACCGCCGCCGACCCGACCCAATCGGTCTGGGTGTCGGCCAATGCCGGCACCGGCAAGACCCATGTGCTGATTGAACGAATTTTGCGGTTGCTTCTGGCCGGCATCCCGCCCAACCGGATTTTGTGCCTTACCTTCACCAAGGCGGCGGCGGCCGAAGTCGCCACCCGGCTGAGTACGCGGCTCGGCCATTGGGCGGCCGTGGACGACAAGGGGCTTGAAGAAGAATTACAGGAATTTCTCGGCAAGCCTCCCGGCGACGAGGAAACGGCACGGGCGCGGTCTCTGTTCGCCAGGGTTCTGGAAACACCGGAAGGAATCAGGGTCCGCAACCTGCATTCCTTCGCCGAGTCCTTATTGAGCCGTTTTCCCATCGAAGCCGAGCTGGCGCCGCACTTTTCCGTCATTGATGAACGCCGCGCAACGGAACTTCGCGCCGAGGCCCGCGACCGGCTGTTAACCGGTGGCGGGGCGGAAGGGAAAAGCGTTCGCGGCGCACTGCGGCGGCTGGCGGGACTGATCAACCAGGAACAATTCGCTGAAATCATGCGGGAATTGGATGATAAGCGAAGCGATTTCAAGCGCCTCATCGAGGCCCATGGCGGGCATGAGGGTGGCCATGAAGGTCTGATGGCCGCCGTTCGCGGCACCCTTGGGCTCAACGCCGACGAATCAGTCGATACGGTGTTAAAGGACGCCGCCGTCGATAGCGATTTTGATGGTGCGGGCCTGAAGCGTGCCGCCACCGCCCTGGATGAAGGCAGCCAAACCGACAAGGACCGGGCCGGGGTCATAAGAGCCTGGCTGGCCATGAGCCCGGAAAAGAGAGCGCCAGCCCTGACCGGAGACTATGGGGGCGTATTCCTTACCCGGAAACAAGAAGCCCGCAAAAAAGTCACCACCAAGGGAACGGATAAGGCCTGCCCGGAAGCCGAAGCTATCCTCAGGATCGAACAGGACCGGTTGCTGGCCGTCGTCCAGCGTCTCAAGGCCTGCGCCATGGCGGACGCGACGGAAGCGCTGTTGATCGTCGGCGAGGCCCTGTTGGCGGCCTATGAGGATATGAAACGCAGCCGCGCCTTGCTGGATTACGACGACCTGATCGAAAAGGCGCAAACCCTGTTGTCGCGCGGCGGCGGGGTGTCCTGGGTGCATTACAAACTCGATGGCGGCATCGACCATGTCCTGGTCGATGAAGCCCAGGATACCAGCCCCGAACAATGGGCCATCATCGCCGGCCTGACCGGGGAATTTTTCACCGGCCTCGGCGCCGGAGACCAAGACAGGCCGCTGGCCCGGACGGTGTTCGCCGTCGGCGACGAAAAACAATCCATTTACAGCTTCCAAGGCGCGGACCCGGCCCGGTTCGGCATCATGCGTGATCACTTCCGCGCCCAGGCGTCGGCGTTGGACTTGGTGCTGCCGGAGGTCGAAATGGCGGTGTCCTACCGTTCATCCGCGGCCATTCTGGAGGCCGTTGATGCGGTGTTTGCCAATGAAGCCGCCGCCGACGGCCTGACCTGGGAAGGCCGGCCCATTCACCACCATTCGAACCGCCAGGGCCAGGGGGGCCTGGTCGAATTGTGGCCGACCCAAACCCCGGAGGACGTTCCCGACACCCTGCCCTGGGACGCGCCCCTGGACCAGATCGGTCAGGAAAGCCCAGCGGCGCGGCTGGCCGAAAAAATTGCCGAAACCATCCATGTCCTGTGGCGAGGCAAGGAAATCCTCGAGTCCGCCGCACGGCCCATTGAACCCGGCGATATTATGATTTTGGTACGCACCCGTGGTGCTTTCGCCGACATCATGGTCCGCGCCCTGGAACGCCGAGGGGTTCCCGTAGCCGGCCGCGACCGGTTAAAGCTGATGGACCATCTGGCGGTCATGGACCTGATGGCGGTGGGCCATTTCGCGTTGCTGCCCGGCGACGACCTGACCCTGGCAAGCGTTCTCAAGGGACCGTTTATCGAATTCGACGACCAGGCGTTGTTCGACCTCGCCCACAAACGCCCCGGCACGTTGTGGCAGGCCCTCGGCGAGCGTCGCAATGAGCGGCCGGAATTCTCCCAAGCCGAACAAAAACTGTCCTCGCTTCTGGCCGCCGCCGATGCGACGCCGCCTTATGAGTTCTTTGCCCGCTTGCTGGAGACCGGTGGCGGGCGGCGGGACCTGTTGGCCCACTTAGGCCCCGAAGCGGGCGAACCAATTGATGTGTTCTTAGGTCTGGCGCTTGATTTCGAGCGCGATCACGAGGGCTCCCTGGAAGGCTTCCTGTATTGGCTGGGGCATGGCGAGACCGACGTCAAACGCGAGATGGAACGCGGGCGTAACGAAGTCCGCGTTTTGACCGTGCACGGCGCCAAGGGACTGGAATCGGAAATCGTGTTTCTTCCCGACACATGCTCCATGCAGGGCGCCGGGATGGCGTCGCGCCTGCATTGGCCGGAAAGCCCAAACGCCAACCAAGCCAACCACGGTCCGGGGGCCGTAATCTGGCGGATGTCCCAAGACGACGAGGAAGCCGTCACCAAGCACCTGCACGAACAGGCCCGGGAAGAAGCCCGGCGGGAATACCGCCGCCTTCTCTACGTCGCCATGACCCGCGCCCGTGACCGTCTTTATATCGGCGGCTGGGAAGGCAAGAACGGCCGTCCCGAGGGGTGCTGGTATGATCTTGTGGAGCCGGCGATGCAGGACATCGGCGAGGAAGTCGAACTGCCGACGGGCGAAACCGTTTGGCGGCTTGCAAAACCACAGCAAAGTGAGCCCGATGGCGCCCAAGTCGTAACGGTACGTTTTTTGGATTCTGAGCCCGCGCCGGATTGGGCCTTGCGCCCGCCAACTTCCGAACCCGAACCCGCCCGGCCCCTGGCGCCGTCCCGGCCGTCGGGAGAAGAGCCTCCGGTCATATCACCGCTGGACGGGGATGACGCAAACCGTTTCCAGCGCGGGCTTCTGGTGCACCGGTTGCTGCAAAGCCTGCCCGAAATGCCACCCGAAAACCGCGAGGCCGCGGGCCGCGCCTTCCTCGACCGCCCGTCGCTTGGTCTCACGGCGCAAGGGCGCGACGAAATCCTTGCCGAGACGCTCGCGGTCATGAACCACCCGGACCATGCCGCCCTGTTCGGGCCCGGCAGCCTCGCGGAAGTGCCGGTCACCGGCGTTCTCGGCACAAGCGCCGACAGTACCGTCCTGAGCGGGCAGATCGACCGATTGTTAGTCACCGACGACGCCGTGACCATCATCGATTACAAGACCAACCGCCCGCCGCCCGAGACCATCGAGCAGGTGTCGCCGGTCTATTTGCGCCAGATGGCGGCGTATCGGGAATTATTGAAAAGTGTCTATCCGGACCGCCCGGTCCGCGCCCTATTGTTGTGGACGGTGGGGCCCCGGATCATGCGTTTAAGCGACGAAAATTTAGACGCCCACGCGCCTTGACGGATTGGCGGACCATGCCTAGATTCAACCCAATCGCCCGTCCCGGTCATGAAACAGGAACACCGGTTTTTTTTCTTTAAGGTTGATAGGACTTAAACATGCCAAAACACGTCAGTGACGATAGCTTCGATGCCGATGTCCTGAAATCGGAAGCCCCCGTGCTTGTTGATTTCTGGGCCGAATGGTGCGGGCCGTGCAAACAGATCGCACCGGCGTTGGAAGAATTGGCCACCGAATTGGGCGATAAGCTAACCATCGCCAAGCTGAACATTGACGAAAACCCGACGACCCCGTCCCAGTACGGCGTGCGTGGAATTCCGACCCTGATCCTGTTCAAGGGCGGCGAAGTGGCGGCGACCAAGGTCGGCGCGCTGCCCAAAAGCAAGATATCGGAATGGCTCGACGAAGTCCTCTGACCGGCTCTTGCCGGCCACAAGAATTCTAAAACCCCGCTTTGTAAAAGGCGGGGTTTTTTCATGCCGTGGCCGTGCGCAGTTCGCCGCGCGCCTGTTTGATGATCTGAGCCCCGCTGGTCAGGCCCAGCCCGGCGATGACGGCGGCGACGGCAAGGTCGGGCCACCCCGTCCCGGACGCCCAAACGCCGCTGGCGGCAAGGATCACGGCGATGTTGGCGATGGCGTCATTGCGGCTGCACAGCCACACCGAGCGCATATTGATGTCG
>Ga0114999_10009393_pt1 | contig 10722 bp, 15 predicted proteins | sample ArcticOcean_MG_C_3_FD_89820 | JGI IMG/M metagenome (GOLD analysis project Ga0114999, IMG submission 89820) | Marine microbial communities from western Arctic Ocean - ArcticOcean_MG_CB8_126 | ecosystem: Environmental > Aquatic > Marine > Oceanic | place: Arctic Ocean: Canada Basin | collected... | reverse complement strand
GGATGTGGAGCGGTGGGACGGATTCCACCTCGTGAATCCCAACTGGGCTGTGCGCTTACCCGGATTTCATTACGCCGGCACCGAGCCTGATGGATATCTCTCAAAGATCGAGACGGTCGACTACCTACGGAACTACGCTCAACATTTCGATGCTCCGGTGAGGACAGGTATCGATATCGAAAATCTGGAGCGTGTGGGCCATCAATATCTTCTGATCGCCAGTTCCGGCGAGAGATTTCGGGCCCGTTGTGTTGTTGTTGCCACGGGGGCGTTCGGAGTTCCAAAGATTCCTAGTTACGCCACTTCTCTGTCCGGCTCAATTAGCCAGATCCACTCGGCTGATTACAAGAACCCAGCGTCGCTGGCGGAGGGGGGGGTGCTGGTGGTTGGCTCAGGTCAGTCTGGGGCACAGATTGCCGAAGAGTTGTATGAAGCTGGCAAGAGGGTCTGGTTGTCGGTCGGGAATGCCGGGAGACGTCCACGACGATACCGTGGACGTGATTCATCATGGTGGAACTACACGATGGGCACCTTTGACAAGACGATCGAAAATGTCGAGTCGATTGACGACGCTCGATACGGTGCTTCAACCCACACAAGTGGAGCCAAAGGTGGGCACGATATTTACCTGCGCCAGATGGCTAAGAACGGTGTGGCGCTGGTGGGTCCAGTGACCGGCGGGGAGGGTGAGTCACTAACACTGAGAACCAACCTCACCGAGATATTGAGAGCGGTGGACGATCATCCGGCGAATTGGATGCGCGGCGTTGACGAATATGTGAAACAAAACGGAATGCAGGTTCCGCCTGATGACACCGTCCCCCCGCCCGATATTCAAGATTGGCCCAAAGGCAAAAGCCCAGATTCGTTGAATCTGGTGAAAGCTGGAATAAAGACGATTATCTGGTCGACCGGGTTCAAGTATGACTTCGGTTGGATCAAACTGCCGATAACCGGAGATCATAATTACCCGAATCAGCACCGCGGGGTCACTGATTATCCGGGCCTTTACTTCATGGGCTTGCAGTGGATGTACGGATCGAAGTCGGCTCAATTCATCGGGGTAGGCGAAGACGCCGAATATGTTGCGGGTCACGTGGCGGGGTTGTTTGGGTAGGAATTATCCCATTGGCGGTCATACCCGCTCAATGAGCAATGCGGGGTCCCAACCTATCGGAACGTTACCGATCGCATCCGAGGTCAGAATTGTGATTGCGACCGTTCCTTTGTGAAACCTCGAAGGCTTCCACAATTTCTACGGTCGCGTAGATGCATTCGCCTTAGTTCTCTCTCCGATATATCTTGATCGCAAGTAGTCGGGCATCAGGGCCAAGCTTGTCTTGTTCGATCAACTTGGCCCTGATGGTATGTGCGCCCCGCTCCGCCAGTGTCGTTACCTCCGCACGGTTGCGCCCGCCTCGTGGACTCAGTGCGAGATATGTATGACTCTCGGGCGTATTTACTTTGAAATCAGATTCTCGATTGAAACCCCGAGAGCATCGGCCAACCGGAGTAGCGCGGCCATAGTGACATTCTGGCGACCGCGTTCGACGGCGCCGATATATGTGCGGTCGAGTCCGGCACCTGATGCTAGTTCGGCCTGGTTCATATCCGCGTCGAGGCGCAAGGCGCGTATCCGTCCACCAATCCGGCTGAGGAGGTCAGCAATTGAATCTGCACCCTCCACCTCGACTGCCAGACTGCGTGCGATAACAATGGCCTCTAAGGCATCCCCCGCGATCGCGTCGGCTCCCCACAAATCTGGAGTTGAATCGGATGCGGAAGACACTGCACGGCCACCGATAATTACGGTTGGTGGCGGGTCGAGGGTTTTAAGATTCTCCACCGTCGTTCGAAGGGATCCGAGGCTTTCGCTCGAAGTGACCGATAGGACTACGAGATCCTGTTTACGTTCTCGGACAAACTCGGTCAGGTCTACGGCTGGAGTATCGACTCCAAGGAAGTCGACCTCCCATCCGGCTTGGCGTAGCAAGTCGGCGACCATCAAAGCACCGATTATGTGCTGATCTCCCTGTACTGAAGTCACCACAGCACGAAACCCAAGGGGCTGATCAGGGCGGAATTCACGCCTAACACGCGCCATCTCCTGGATTGTGTACTGCGTGATCTTGTGCTCATAGGCCACAGAAATTTCGCCGCGGTCCCACATCTCACCGACAAGAACGATCGGGTTTCGCATCAAGTCGACATAGATTGTCTTTAGGTCCCAGTTCAGTGCCAGGGCGCGATCAATGGCGGCACTTGCCGCCCGCTCATTTCCTGCCAGCAGAGCCGCGGTGTACTCGTCGCGTAGACGGCTCAGGTCCTTCGGGTCTGCCCGAGTTTTAGCCCTGCCAGCAGAGATATTGAACTCGGCCACTGGCCCCCCCTAATTTGAAGTTTCTGGGTTCACTCGTGCAACTTAGTTGAGCCTGAGGAATGAATGATGATTATATCTTACATCAATCAAAGATAATCATCGAATGGCGACCGCATACAAAGCCATGTTGAAATCGATGTTGACAATATACAACAAGTGTTCAACAATGATGGTTATGTTCATCACATCATATTAATATGAATTAATGTGATGAGCATAACCATCATAGATCGAGATTTAGCAAACACCTAAGTGAGTACCGAGAATCCGGTACTGGGGAGAACTCAAATGGAAGCAATTCAGATCATCGCCATAGTTTTAGCGGCAGTCGGGGCCCTCAACTGGGGGCTCGTCGGGCTTTTCAAGTTTGATTTGGTGGCCGCAATAGCCGGTGGCAAACGTTTTGGCACCGTCAACGCCTTTTCACGCCTGGTTTACGTACTTGTAGCAATTGCTGGTGTAGTCGCCCTGACAGTTATTCCTGATATCGCCTGATACGGGTAACTGGATCCCATCGCAACATCCTGAGCCTCACCAGTAAAGACGAGGTGAGGCTCAAACACAGAAAGGAAGTTTAATAACCGTGGTTCAAGAGCACGTTCCTAATAAAGAGGCCAGACTATTCGAGGGGTTTTCCAGATTCACCTGGCTATACATGGCTAGTGCATTCCTATCCTTCGTTGTGTCCGTGGCTCTTTGGTTTCTTGGAGATGACGCGGAACTTGAAGCGATATTTGTTGGCCTCTGGGTCCCTTCTATTCTGAGTCTCGGGGTGTCTCTTGAGGTGCTCAGAAAATGAATACACAATTATTTGTCGGAGTCATATTTTTGGTCGTGGTACTTCTGATGTCTGGAGCGGCTTTTTCATACTTAGAACTTGAACGCACGAGGCGCAACGCAAATGCGAGGCGGTCAAATTCCAGTGACCCGATGGCGGGATCCTGATTACCGCCCTTACTCGGCATTTCGAAGATGTGAGGTGTTTATCACGTTCCCCGGGCCGGTTGTCGATCAACTTGTCCCTCCGCCCGGGCGCTCAACATGACGGGAGAATATGTAGATACACCAACCCCAGCGAAATCCGGGACCTAGTAGGCCTCTACGAACTTCTGCAGGCGGCCTGATCGATCAGGCCGAAGAAGCGTAACGACTCTTGATCGGGATGAAGTACAGTGCGACGCGCGGCCCAAGTGCTGGTACTAGCAGTGGAGGGGTGCGCGTACAGCCGAGAGGAACATTACGACATGACACCTGTCACCGCCGTAGTTGATGGAATCGACCGGATCGCAGGGCGTGCTTACCATCCGATAGACCTGGCGCGGGTCAACGATCAGGTCGTAAGAATGGCGCTGTTTAAGGGTGATTTTCACTGGCACATTCACGAAAACGAAGACGAACTCTTCTACGTGGTTAGAGGGCGAATCACGATCCAGATGAGGCCGCCGTTTTCGGACATTGTGTTGACTGAAGGTGAGCTGGCCGTCGTTCCGAAGGGAGTCGAGCACTGTCCTGTAAGCGACGAGGCCAGCTACGTGCTGATGTTTGCGCCAGCGTCGCTTAAGAGTGCAGGTGACGGGCTACCGGAGTTGAGTCGGAAGTGCGCCTAGGTTCCGTAGATGGTTAAATGACCGGGCCAACCCTGAAGAAGCACGCTGAGGAGAACTTTTTATGCTGTTCCACATTATTGCCCAACACGACCATATGACATGTGCCAGAGTTCAAAACGGCAAAGTGCTGCCTCGACAACCTGGGAAGCCGATGCCGTGGATGGACGGGAACGAACACGTAAAGGTAGTAGGCGTATGGGGATACCCCGTCGAGCACAAAGTTTTTGCTGTAATCGAGTCTGATTCATTCGAGGAAGTAACCAAACTTTTTGAGAGTCACCTCGCAATCGGTCCGGTAGAGGTTTTGCCAGTGAGGGCGATGTCATAACGTCAGCGAGGAAGTAGACCTCTACGACCTTCGCACTGCAGTTCCCGCACATGCTGATCATTCACGCCGTTCTGGACCATGAGGTGAGCCTGGAGGACGTAGCGCGGTCCAGACGGGTAGTTCACCATCTGGAACTGTTGTTTGGCGGCTACCGGACAGACGTGAGTTCGCGGTGCTGTGACAGGTGACGGATTACCGGAACTGAAGGCTCGTGTTGATCGGATGATCCCTGGACGCGAAACGACCCCTCCGGAGTGCGAAGAGGCCGTTTCTGATTCCGGGTGCTGTCAAAACTGGTGCCGAGGGCGGGAGTCGAACCCGCACGGGCGTTATGCCCAACGGTGTTTGAGACCGTCGCGTCTACCATTCCGCCACCTCGGCATCTGGTACATTTTGAACGGGAACCTGCATCTTGGCAGGCGGTTTCGCCAGCCCAATTGAGGCGGTTTACACCAGTTCTTACACCAGTAGGCGCTGATGCTCACTGATCAGCCTGACAATGGTAACGCTCCGGCGCAACTTATCATCCATCTATCTGAGGCGATGTTTGTATACCGCGGTTCACACACATCCGCTCCGGCAGTCCCTTAATGGACTGTTCTCGATCATACTTTCGGCGGTCGAGTCAGACTGATATCTCTGCGAACGGCAGCATCTTGGAGTCGAGTGCGAGAACCGTTAAGGAGCTTGCCGACAAGCGTGTAGCGGACGAGGTAGCGATAAGAGATCAACATCACAAATGTTACTGCGACAACTATCAACGTGAAGCTGACAATCGCGTTTATCGGCAAATGACTGGCAATTCCCTGGCCGAGGAAGATGAACGGCAGGTGCATAAGGTATATCCAGTAGGAGGCATCTGATATCCATCTCACTGCGAAACGCGGAGTTGAAAGATGGTGAAGAGCCAGGCCGATCAGCCCGAAACTCATTGTCCAGGCGAATGTAACTTGAAGCAGAGAGGATACGAGCCAGGCGTCATCAATTAAAATCCGCCCTATCGGGAATAACACTAAAGATGCGAGCAGTAATTGACCTGCCCAACCCGTTCCAACCCAGTCAATCAGCGCCTGACCATCCTTTTTGTGGCGATCGTACGCTAGAGTGCCGAAACCGAAGAAACAGCCGTAATATCCGAGAACAATGAAGTTGGGCAGGAAGCTTAAAGATGTGTCAGGGCCGAATACACCCTCAACCATCAAGACCTGAGGAAAAATGGACAGGAAAGGTAGCGTGACAATAGCCAGAGTGGCTACGGGGGATGGAACAGGTCGTGCCCTGTGTAGTTTGATAGCGATCAAGCTTACGAAGTTGGCTATGATCGAAAATCCGGCTATCAACCAGATAAGAAACCAGAGAAACCACATATGTGCGAGGTCGATTCCGGCTTTCTGACTGTCCCCGGCGGACGCGTTACTCTCGTCTGTATTATCGGCATCTAACCGTTTCTCAGTGGCCTTACTAATGTGGTCGAGGTTCTGACCGTAGACGCCAATGGCTTCTTTGACTCGGACTTCCACTTTGTCTGGGGTACCCGCCTCGTAGATTACCCAGCCAAGACCCCATCCGAACCATACAGCGGGAAGGACTGTGAACAGGCCGATAAGCAGTGGCAAGCCAACACGGCGTAGTCGGTGACTTATGAGCGACCGTATGCCCTGTCCCCGCCAGAGCATGGTTGTGAAATAGCCGCTGAGAATAAAGAAAAGGGGCATCCGGAATCCATGAATAAATTCAAAGAGCCCGGAGAGGAATCCGCCGCCTACATCCCCGTCCTGCCAGTAAGGCATAAATGGAATGGCTGCATGCAAAACGATGCCGAGTAACATCGCGAACCCGCGTATGGCGTCAAGATCATAGCGACGCGGGTGGATAGGTTCGGGAGAAGAGTCCGATATCAACTCGCCCATATCCGTTATTAAAGGCGGAGGCGGATCACCGAGGACACGGTCATCGGGACGGAGAGTTGAAGGATCAGTCGCCATCGTCTCAGCAGTTTATTTGGAATCCAATGTGACCAGCTGGGTACCGGATCTTGGGACTCACGATAATCGATTTTTGTAGACTACTCGCGTTCCACCCATTCGGTCATAAATGCTCCGTCTCTCAGGGTCGGTCGAAATATAGCGAATGCTAGCAAGCCCTATGCCAAGGCTAATCAACCCACCGACTACGGGAATAAGGCCCAGCAGGCCCGGCAGTGTTCTCATAAATGATTCCCTGTCACCTGGGGGAGTAGTAATGCCGTCGATCTTCGTGACCCGGAGACCCGCAGCGAGCTTTCCTGGCGACCCACCAAATTTTGCGATCATAACCACCATTACCACCCAGTACAAAGACAAGCCGAGCCCTGCCAGAAGGACTGAAGCTTGGAATGGCAGGACTATTATCGATCCAATCGCGAAATCGATAGCGGAGGCTCCGATACGGATGCCGAGGCCGCCATATCTCGAGTTGTCATCCGATAAAGCCGGGCTAACTGAGGTTGTATCCAGGGTCAATCCCCTCAAATCGGGGTGGTCACGAGTCGGTTCCGGTTCGCCTGACCAGTTTGCGCCGTCCCAGTATCGGACGGTTCCCTCAGGATCACCCTCAGCGTGGTAGTAGCCAGCTGGTGCTATGTCGGGCATTAACCATTCTTTTCACGGATCAGTCGGTTGTATTTGTCGCGATCTGGATCAATCGTATATTAGATAAGAGCGAGCCAGTTGTGAACGGGCGAATCGAGGCCGGTTTTCACATCACTCGCATGCTCGAGCCGTACGCGACTCCAAAAGCAGAGCGAGCGCTGCGATCTGTCTTGACGAACGTAAACGCTCCGTTGCGTTGCGTAGTGGCCGAAACTTCACAATCGACGCTATTTTGAGATGATGAAACAGTCCCACCGATAAAGTTGACTGATGAAATTGAGTGAGAGAGGAATTCGATGGCAGCGACAGTAACGTACCTAACGCCCGACGGAGACGTTGTAGAGATCGATGTTTCGACCGCTACGAAACTCAGCTTCAGTGACAGTGGGGTGATCTTCCTACAAACATCGGACAACACGATCGCCGGAGTGTTTTCGACTGCCAATGTCATTGGGGCGGTCCTGAACTGAAACACTCCCGTCGAGACTGTTTCACCGACATGTCGGGGTCGCATATCGGCTTATTTGAGCTGAGTGCCGACAACAGGTCCACGTACCTCACACGTGGTCGCCACAAGTTCGTCGAGGCTTACTTAGAGACAGGAAACGCTAGCGTGAGCGCGGCGCAAACTGGCTACAGCGAACGGTTTGCTCTCGTAACAGGTTCTGGGTTGTTAAGGAACGATAAGGTTGCTGCTGCTATCGAGATCGAGACAAAAACGCCTGAATTAAAAAGGACTGGGTATTCACCCAGCCCTTCCTACGATCTTAATGCCCGAGTTGCTTTTTCAGGAACCTGCGGGTCGATAACCGATTGAGCCTGCCTTCGTTATCGCCTCGAGACCTTCTTCAGCAGTCAAAAGTGGTGTCGTCTGTAACTTGGAGCAAGCACCTCCGGCCGCGACAGCAATCATACCGGCCGCCGTGGTCGCGTTGTCTGGGCCATCTACGATTCCTACAATGTCGAACTCTCCAAAAGAGTAGTAGACATCAACGAACGTGATGCCTGCCGGGGCCAACATTTCACCAACAGCTTTCAGACGATCCTGAGGATTCTTGACCTGTGCTGCCCAAGATTCTGCCGTATAGGAAACCTGAATTAAATAGCGTGCCATATCTAACCTCCATAATATAAATCGCTGTAAGCCGCCCGCTGCCGGGTAGATCAGCGTGAACTTACGCCACGTGGCCCGAATGCCCGACGTCCATATCCGTCTCGAATAAGAAGCCCTTCACCGCACTCTCGTAACGTTGATACAAGTATCCTCCGGCGACGAGCAAGAAACCAAGTGTCATAAACACTGCCACCCGATATCCGCTGTCGAGAGCGAACGCATCGAACACGAATAGTTTGATTACCGGCACGGCCAGCAGGAGCAGAGCTGCAGCCCGTACTTGCTTCCACCTTTTAAAGACGCCAAATAGCAACCAAATTGCTGCGTATCCAGCCCAAAGTAAGCTCAGACCGAGGCTGATGACATTCCTCTCATTCCGCGTAGAGACGTCGATGGTATCGCTCGAGATCGCTCCGATCACCTCAGCGCTCAGGTACCAGAGCAGTAGGGCATTACAAGTGATCGCCAAAACTGGGGCAACAATCCGAGACTCCCATTCAAACATCCCCGCGGTGCGGCGGCGGAAGATTATTCCACCGAGCGCTATCGCAACAACGACCGGTAGAAACGCAAGAGTCCGATCATTCCAGAAAATCGTGTAGTCATCTGCGAACACGTAGGAATCAAATACCAGAGCTCGTGCGGTCGCGAGAATCAGCAATGCGTAGACCGTTCGACGAACCTCCGGCAAGTTGGTACCAAACGACACTGCGCCCAACACGACCGCCTCTACACCCCACGCGAACGCAAACCAAGACTCCGGAATCTGGGTCCAAATCCCGAGCGTGATGAACCCGGATCCAAGCATCACCAGTGCAGACACGATCTCAGCGTCTGTGATTTTTCCAATACCTATAACCCGAGAGACGGAAGGGAATCGGCGGATCAGTCCTGCTGCACTGTAAGCGGCGATCGCACCAGAAGAGAACGAAAGCACGTAACGATTGAAGACGGGATCTATCCCGATCGCTCGAGCATTGTTGAGGTCGATCAGTAATAGCCATGCTGTTCCCAGGGCCAGGACTCCCAAGGCAGCAGTTCTCGTAGCGACCATACTTGTGCTACGAGCTGCCGAAGCTGCTATCAAAGCAAGCGATGCAGCGAACCAGACAGTCGTAATCCACGGCCCGGAAAGTTGCATCGGTACGGCTATCGCAGATAGGACGAGAGCCATAACGCCCATTGCAATAGCCAAGGGTGCGTTCCGAACGGATCGTCGGTGCAACACGTAGCTCAATATGCCATAAAAGACTCCCAGGCTAAGCCCAAACGCACCCATCCAACCGCTGTATTTGGTCTCAGCGACTCCCGAACTGAGCCCCAACGCATCCGTCCAATTGCTGTATCCGGTTCCGAGGATGGCGTAACTCATCAAGGCGAAAAAGGCAGCGTTGGCGACAGACAACAATATGTCGAGCACCGTTGGTTCGGTATCACGCAGATAGTGATGTACCAGCGTACTTCCGACCCATATGAGGAATAATGCGGTCAACCACAACTGAGTAGTCGCATCCCCCGTTACACCCTCTACCTTTGAGTACCAGGCAAGATATCCGATGATCGATCCCACCAACCCGATCACAACGAGACCTTTCCAGTTGTAACGGGTCGACACGTACAGAACGCCCAGCCCAACTACGAAAAGGTATACAACCGGCCATGTCACTTCCGAGCCGGACGCGTGATTGAACACATCACTGTTCACCCCGACCAATCCAAGTGGAGCGAGGTATGCCCCACCTATGGAAAGCAAGGCCAAACTCAGTTGTTGATATCGGATCGCCTGAACCATCAGTACGACGCTGATCAACAAAAGCGCGATCAACGATGCTACGAGGGGGACAAGTTCGAACGGTGTGTGGGCTGCGAATACCGATAAGTAGATGATGCCTGTACCGCCGCCTGCCAGTGTTGCGGCGTAGACCGGGTATTTCCGGTGCCAGAATTCGCCCAGTCCAATAAGCACTGCGCCGAACACAACACCAAGCACAACCAGCCCGATCTGCTCGATCCACCCATTGTTGTAAGCGAGTCGGAGAAAAAAGGCACTACCGATCATCAAAATAACCACACCCACCCAGGCCAGCCACCGAGCTCCGACACGCGCCTCCAACTCAAACGCACTGTTAGTGGATGGAGCGCGGTCGCGCGAGTCTTCTGGTTCATGTTCCGGTCCGTGAGAGATGACAGGCCCTGGCCCCAGTACCGGAGGTCGTGGGGGTGGGGGAGCCGACGGATGATCCGCTGTTAGCGGTGGCACGGATCGTTCCCGGAGGGGAGCTTCCCCCGCATCTCGATTCACTTCCTCGGCCAGTCGCTCGATCTCATCCCGAAGACGATTAACCTCGCTTAGAAGCCAGTCCTGCTTGTCACTACCCGGTCCCGCTGGGGGCATACCTGTCCTGGAACCAGCAAGAGGTTCGCCACATGAAATGCAGAAGCGATTACCGGCTGAATTTTCGTGCCCGCAAACAGTGCAACGCACTTGTATGCCCCCTTAGTAAGATGCGTGCAACACCATCGGCGCACCATGTGATCATGGCAAATCCTATCCTACCGATCGAAAGTAGCCCATATGAAGTCGATGCACAACGCGATCAAGGGTGAAAGATCGCGAAGAGATGAGAGAACTGTCGACGTACGTTTCGGGCGATCTGCAAGTG
>Ga0114999_10009390_pt1 | contig 10723 bp, 10 predicted proteins | sample ArcticOcean_MG_C_3_FD_89820 | JGI IMG/M metagenome (GOLD analysis project Ga0114999, IMG submission 89820) | Marine microbial communities from western Arctic Ocean - ArcticOcean_MG_CB8_126 | ecosystem: Environmental > Aquatic > Marine > Oceanic | place: Arctic Ocean: Canada Basin | collected... | reverse complement strand
TCGCAATATCATTCCGACAACAGCCACGTTGTCGCCTGGCAGACACACGGCACCAAGACCTTCAACGGTTTCAAGGACCCGGACAAATATGCTAGCGCTCGCGATCTCGTCGACAAGAAGGTGAAGCCCTCTTCTTTGCCGCCGGCTGACATCGACCCAGACGATCTGCTCCCATACCGCATGGAGCCGGGCACCATTCTCTGGAATCAGTTGCAGACGCCTCACTGGGTTACAGGCTGCAGCGACGAAATCGCCATGAGTGTCAACATTTCACACGGCGGCGTGCAGCACCTGGGGCAATTTTCACCCAACGAAATCGTGCTGCGCGAGCGTTGGAAAGATCACCCCGAGGAGGCTTGGCTCATCGATGAGCGCTACTGAATCTCTGCGGCGGCCAAAACTCAATCTGCCAGAACTCAATCTGCTCGTTACCGGTTGCACAGGTCGAGTCGGCGTCGCCGCCTGCGCAGATCTGCTGGCAGCGGGGCATTGTGTTGTTGGAATCGATGTGCGCGAACCAGAGTCGAATGCGGACTATGACTTTCGCCTTTGTGATCTCAACCAGGAGGGTGCGCTGCATCCGCACCTGCAGAACATCGATGCCGGCGTGCAGCACGTGGTGGTCGCCAGTTCGATCAACGCCATTGGGTATCTCTTTGGCACCAGCTCCTTCGAGACCGACTACCTGCCCATCGACGAGGCGCACCCGAAGACGACGACGGATACCTACTCCTTCAGTAAGCAGGTAACTGAGGACATTGGCGCCTACCTCGCCCGGCGGGAGGGCATCACAAACGCTTGTCTGCACTTTCGCGCTGGCCTGGCGACGCTTCCCGAGTTGCGGCAACGAATTGGCAGCGAACTCCGCGATACGCGCACGCTTGTGGAAGAACTCGCCGCACAAGATGCCCAAAGCGCGCGCGCCGAACTCGATCGTATGCAGGCAGCCTATAACACGGCTCGCCATGATCGTATGTATGAAGGCGGGTCCAGAAGTGCTTTGCCACCTGCCGAACTGCGCCTCATGACCCTGCGTCACAACTACTTCAGCTTCATCGAACTCAGCGAAGCGTGTCGCGCCAATGCGCCTGGCTCTGACGACCCCCTTTCAGGGCCACCACACACTTTTTATCGTCGACTCCCACAACACGCTTGGCTTGCCTGCGGATCTCCTCGCCCGCCTGTTATACCCACAGGTTCCATGTCAGACGGAGCGGATCGGCGATCAGTCACTCGTAGACTGGCGCCAAACTGCGGGCCTGTTGAGTTTCGGAAGCCAGATTCCCGCTACCAGCGTCATGGAGACTTGATTGTCCAACCCCTTCGTAGTCACAATTGGTTCCGAACTCAGCATTCCCACCCCCCAGGTTTCAGCCACAATTGCACTGCTCGATGAAGGTGGCTCGATCCCCTTCATTGCCCGTTACCGAAAAGAACAGACGGGCAGTCTCGACGAAGTAGCCGTCACCGCCATCCGCGATCGCCTCCTGCAACTGCAGGATCTGGAAAAGCGGCGCGAGACCGTTCTCAAGTCCCTCGATGAACAAGGCGTTCTCACCGACGAATTGCGCGGCAAAGTTCAAGCCGCCCTGACGCTGTCGGTTCTGGAAGATATCTACCTGCCCTTCCGTCCCAAACGTCGCACACGCGCGACCATGGCACGGGACAAGGGCCTACAGCCTTTGGCCGAACAGCTGTTTACGCAAAACAACGACTGCGACCCGGAAACAGCAGCAGCGGCATTCGTAAGTGCCGAAAAGGAAGTCGCCTCTGCAGAAGAAGCACTCGCCGGAGCTCGCGATATCATTGCGGAGCAAATCAGCGAGGACACGGAGGCACGCACCGAACTGCGACGCCTGTATGAGCGACAGGGCATGTTCCGCTGCACGCTGGTCCGTGGCAAGGAGAATGAAGCGCAGAAGTATCGCGACTACTTCGAGTGGGAAGAGCCCGTAGGCAAAGCCCCGTCACATCGCATTCTGGCCATGCGCCGTGGAGAGAGTGAAAAGGTCCTGAGCCTGCGCATCCTCGGCCCCGAGGGTGAATGCCTGTCGGCCCTGGAACGCCGCTTCCTCAAATCAGAAAACGCTGCCGCCGCGCAGGTGCGTCTCGCCCTTGCCGACAGCTTCAAGCGTTTGCTGTCGCTGACCATGGAAACCGAGATGCGGATCGAGACCCGCAAGCGCGCCGACGCCGAGGCGATCCGTGTCTTTGCAGAAAACCTGCGGCAACTGCTGCTCGCCTCTCCTCTCGGGCAAAAGCCCGTGCTCGCCCTGGATCCAGGGTTGCGCACAGGCTGCAAGCTCGTCTGTCTCGATGCACAAGGTGGTCTTGTCCATGACGACGTCATCTTCCCTGACCGCAAGGCGCAAGCCGCCGAGAGCGCCCTGCGCACGCTGTGCGACAAACATCACATCGAAGCTATCGCTATCGGCAACGGCACCGGCGGCCGTGAGACGGAGCGTTTCGTCCGCGCTCTGGGCATTGCAGGCGTACAGATCGTTATGGTCAACGAAGCGGGTGCCTCGGTTTACTCCGCCTCAGAAATCGCACGCGATGAGTTTCCTGATCACGACCTGACCGTACGTGGCTCGGTCTCCATTGGCCGTCGGCTTACCGATCCGTTGGCAGAGCTCGTCAAGATCGACCCGAAGTCGATTGGTGTCGGTCAGTACCAGCATGACGTCGACCAGAGAGCGTTGCAGAATAGCCTCGATGACGTCGTCACGAGTTGCGTCAACAATGTGGGTGTGGAGTTGAACTCTGCCAGTGGCCGATTGCTGTCGTACGTATCCGGCCTGTCGCCGCAGTTGGCGGACAACATCGTCGCCTTCCGCAGTGAACATGGCGCCTTTCAGGCGCGGAGCCAGTTGCTGAAAGTACCCCGCCTGGGTCCCAAGGCTTTCGAGCAAGCCGCCGGATTCCTGCGCATTCGTGGCGCCAGCCATCCTCTCGATGCCAGCGCCGTGCATCCGGAGCGCTACGCACTCGTCGACGGGATGGCGCAAGATTTGGGTTGCACTGTACCGGAACTGATCGAGCGCGCCGACTTGCGCGAGCGCATCGATCTGGAGCGCTACGTGGATGAGAGCATCGGACTACCGACCCTGCGCGACATCGTCGCGGAATTGGCGCGACCCGGACGGGATCCTCGCGAGCAGTTTGAAGCCTTCGAGTTCATGGAAGGCATTGAGGACATGAAGGATCTGGAACCGGGCCTGATGTTACCGGGTATCGTCACCAACATCACGGCTTTCGGTGCCTTCGTCGATATCGGCGTGCATCAGGATGGCCTGCTGCACATCAGCCAACTCGCAGACCGCTACGTGAAGGACCCCAACGAGATCGTCAAGGTCGCTCAGAAGCTGCAGGTCCGGGTGTTGTCGGTGGACATGGACCGGAAACGTATTGCACTGTCTTTGCGCAAGGACAGCGCCGCCGTCGAGTAGAGTCTACTTCTGCCAGTGGGCGATCTTCCACAGATACAGGCTTGCAATGCTTCGATACGGAGACCAGCGGCGTGCCACGTCCTCGATATCTGCATGCGTCATCTCGCGCCCCAACACTCGCTGTACACCATTGCGCAAGGCCAGATCGCCAACACTGAACACGTCGGCTCGACCGACGGAGAAGATCAGAAACATCTCTGCTGACCAGATCCCCAATCCAGGTACCTGCACAACAGCATCGATGATTTCCTGATCTGCGAGGTGTGAGAACGTCAGGCGCCCAAGTTCCCCGTCGCTGAAAGCTTCCGCCAGCGCGTGGAGATATTTCGCTTTTGCCCCAGTAAGACCGCAGGCGCGCAGCGTTTCCGTTGATAGTTGCAGCAGCCGATCTGGATCCGGCACGCGCCTGGGTTCGAAGTGCGCCAGGAAGCAATCGTACACGGTGGCAGCCGCTTTCTTGGCCACCTGTTGCGAACAGATGGTGCGGCACAGCACTCCGAAGCGATGCCGTTGACGCCGCAGCGTCACAGGACCCACCCGATCCATCCACTCCCCAAGAACGGGATCCTGCAGGCGCAGTGCCTTGCTTTCCTCGGCCAGCGTCTTCTGGCTCAGCAGGTTGATGACGTGTCACCCACAAAAACCGCCATCATCTCTGGCGTGAGCCTGCCAGCGGCAAGCTCGCGCTCTGCCCAGTGCACCGGCGTGCCTTCATTCCATTGGCTCGGCGCCTCCTGCGGATCACGAGTCCGATAGGCCATCAACAGGCCCCAGCGTGTAGGCGCGTCTGCATTTCTGTGGGCCACATGGTGCGGCATGTGATGGACGAAAGAGACCATACTGCCAGGTGGCAGATCCAAGCGTTTGATCTGCAGCGGTTCACCCGTGTATGCATGAACCTTATCGCCTAACCAACCCTTGGCGAAGTCGTCATCATACTCCGTTCGCCTCTGGTCCCACAGGTATGGTGTACGGTAGTGATGGGCACCCGGCACGACGGAGAGTTCACCACCACCGTCGGTGTGTCCCATGCCCTCAGGATAACACAATGTCCGTACGCACTGATTTTGCAGAAATTCTGTGCTGGAGGACGTACCTCCCATGGTTGGGTCTTGTGTCTCATGCTGTCCCTGTCGATAGGGATGCCCATGCCATCTACGCCCCGTGGAGCCAGCCACACGATTGAGCGTGAGCATATGGTCCAGCAGAAAACCCGCTCCGAGTACTTTCGTCAACAACTCCATCATCTGCGGATGACTCGTGGCAACGTCGAGGATGAAGCCATCGTAGGCGAGAGGGAAATACTCTGGCATCATTCCCTGCCAATCGATGCCTTCCGTCGCCAGAGCACGATCGAAGAGTCCCTCCTTATACATAAAATCCCGCAGTCCGGGCTGCTGAAAACGCATCTGTTCGGAGCCACCGCAATAGCTAGCCAGAGCCTCAAACGTTATCGTGTCCGGGTCAGGGGCGACCAACCCGTGGCGGGCGAAATCGATCGCTGCCCAGTTGGTGGCCAGGACGACGACGTCGTTCATCGCCTGTAACTGCCGCAGGCTCTGCACCCACTGGATCCGGCCCAACTCGGTGAGCACACCCTCCCAGACCCAGTAGCCTTCACGCTCGAACATGGCGCGATCGAAGGCGGCCAGGACCTCCGGCTTCAGCAAGTCCGAGTCAGATATCGACTCCTCCGGCTTGTTCAGAACGGCTTGCTCTCAGCGATGACTCGATGTTCTGGCAGATAGTCAACATCGTGGCGATCCCACGCCGCCCGTCCCTGCACGGCATGAATCCCCAACAGCTGTCGCCTGTGCGGCGTATCTGCCCACTGCACCAGCTGCTGAGGAGGTGTGCGATCCTCCCAATGTTTCACCCAGAAGTGCGTGTATCCATAGACGAGCATACGTCGATCCCTGACGCTGGTGTTCGCCGTTGCCGAATGCCACAGCGCGACGTTCCAGATCAGTGCCGTACCCGCAGAGCCGTTGATTTTTCGCAGGTCGGGCATGTCCTCCAGCTGCTCCCCGCTGAACGGTGAGCGCTCTTTGTCGTCCGGCTCGTCGGTCGAGAATGAGTTGCTCGAACCAGGTGGGTCTTGGGGCCAGTTGTGACTTGTGGGCACTAGGGTAAAACAGCCCATGTCGGCATCGATGTCGTCCACAAAGTAGAAGACTTTCGCCTTCAGTACTTGTGTCGGATGGCTCCACGGCGGCCAGTCACGATGCCACTCAATATGCGCGTCTGTTCCCGCCGGATGAATGTGGCCGATCGACTCAGTCAGTTGCAGGTCCGGACCCACCACTTGTTGTACGGCGGGAATGACGGTGGGGTTGTCGGCAAGATCGAGGAACAGAGCGTCCTGCTGCCAGAGACCGACCATGACATGCGCTGCTCGCCCGCGCCCGTAGACGCCCTTGTCCGAGCCGCTGACGTTGGTCGCGTGCCAATCTGCTTCGGATTGTTTCTGCGCTCGGTCGAAAGCCTCGACAACGCGCTGGTGCCCGAAGCCACGCAGGGCGTCTGGCACGAGCACATAGCCCTGTTCCCGGAAGTGAGCCAGTTCCTCGTCGGTGAGCATCGAGCCTCCTCATTGCGCACAACCACCTCTTGTGCGCTTGTTATGTGCTGATTCCCCAGGAGCCTGCAAAGGAGACCAGACGTGCAACACATCAAAACAAAATTCACCGATATCATCGTCCTGCATCTCAACAACGGCGACGACATCCTTGCGTCCGTACAACAGTTTGTCACGGAGCAGAAGATCCACAACGCCGTCTTTCTCAGCGCTTTTGGCTCAGTGACGCACTATCATTTCCACGTCGTTGCCAGCGGTGATCTTCCTCCCGCCGAAGAGTATCCCAAGGGGGAAAAAGCCCTCGACGTGGTAGCCATCACCGGTGGCGTGCTCTCTGGTCGAGTTCACGCTCACATCACTTTCACTGATGACAAGATCGCTTTCGGAGGACATCTGGAGCCGGAATGTAAGGTGCTGACCTTCGTCAATATCTATCTCGGCGTCATGGAAGCCGATGATGACATGTCCAAGTGGGACACCTTCTAAAGAACTAGTCCAGCCAGCGTCGTAACAGGTAATACTTGTTGAAGGGCTTGTCGTCCGTGATCAACAGCGTTGGATCGTCGCCGACAAGGCCGCGCACGTCGAGGCTCGACCTCAAACATGCGTCGTACGAAGCTCCGAGCGTCATCCTCGTCCTGCCAGACCCATTCCTCCAGATCGCGCCTCGCCTCAGTTGGCATTCGGGCCATCAGCTCGTCGAGGACCGGCAACTCTATGTGTTCCATGGAAGCCAGATAGTGGATCCCCCAGCCCTCGATTGATGCGAAGGCCCGGACGTGGGAAAAAGACTCTGCAATGGTCCTGGATACTGCGTGTACGAGGCGCCGAACCGATCTGGAACTCACAGGCAACCAGTGATGGACAATGCCCTCTGGCTTGAACCGCTGCCGGACGATCTTTAGAAATTCCTTCGAATACAGAAGACTCGACCCTGCCCCTTCCAGATGTGGCGGAGGATCAACCGTCAGTAGATCGTAACGCGTACTAGTTCGCTGCAGGAATCGACGCCCATCGTCGATGACGACCTGCCCGCGCGGATCCTGCATGAGAGATTGCGCATCGTCGCAGTAGAAGCCGAAAGCGTCCCGTACGCTGCCCACAAGCTCAATGACCGACACTTTGCCACCTCAACTCATAGCCGAACGCAAGGTCGTCCCCATGCCGAAACAGATCACCGCAGCAGAACTCGGTCCCGGATGTGCCAGCATCGGCATGTGCGCCATAATCTTGGTAATGGGCGTGATGATGGTGATGCCCGTGCCGTTTACCAGCATCTGCTTGCTCAAACCTTCGCCAAAGGACAGCACGGTTGCCGTGTGATCACGGCGGATCTCCACGTCTTCCCCGTGCAACCCTTCCTCATGGCTGATGCTGAAAAGTAGGGCACAAGCCACCATGCCCGTTGCGACAGAACCGGTTCCCAGCAACCACCTACCGCGACACGGCTCCAGCTTCCAATACACGGCTGGCAACAGCAGGAAAGGCACTGCCAGCAGCACCATGCCTTCACGAGTGCCCAGCGCAGGCAGAATGAGATAGCCGGCGCACAGCGGACCGAGGATACTGCCCAATACGTTGATTGCATAGGCGCGGCCAGCAAGACCGGGGAAACCGCGCGAATAATCGTCCACCAGTTTGGGCGTCAGATATCCAAGCAAGGCACTGAAGGGAAGAATGCTCAGCAGTGCTATCACTTGCCAGTCGTGTAGTCGCGGATCGTTGATCAGTACAGGCAGCAGAACGGTTATACCGAGCAGCCCCAGAAGTCGGTCGTAGGCAAGGGTTCCATCTCCGTTCAGATGTCGCCTGTACAACATCGAACCTGCCATCGTCGACAGCAGCAACAGCGGCAGGCCCGCTCGCTGCCAGGAGAAGCCCACCTGGGGTTCCGGCTCCTTCGCCTTGCTACCTACATCAGCCGTGTGTCGATGTTGGCGCCCGAGATAGATCGCGATGCCAGCAAGGGAGATATTTGCAAGCCCTGCAAGCAACAGAGTCATGCGAAAACCAAAGAGCTCGACCAGAACGATCGCTGTTAGCAGCGTGCCCGCGCAGGCACCCATCACATTGGCGACGTAGAGGAAGCTGAAACTGCTATCGTCGTCTTCAACCGACTCTTTGACGAATGCCAACATCAGTGGGTAGGTCGTGCCCATGGCAATACACGCGGGCAAGATGGCACCGGCAAGGATGAGTGCTGAATACAGCAGATAGGCGAAGGAGTCCGCCTGACGCAGTGGCAAGCGCCAACTCGAAAGAGGGAGGGCACGACAAAAGCGCTGACGCCGACGACAACCTCCGCCATGACATAGAAGTAGATCGCCGACAGCCCGGTTCGTCGCGACCAGGCACCGACCCATTTCCCCGCGACCCAGGATCCAAGGGCCAAACCCAGCATGAAGATCGCGATCACAACCGAAAGGACCGGCGTGATCACACCAAAGGAGGCAAAGGCCAGGCGTAGCCAGACGATCTGATAAAGCAGACCGCAGGCGCCAGATACGAAGAACAGCAGGAACAGAGTTCACCTCATCTGCATGCGAGATCCGTCAGGCATGCCACATTTTCGGCAGACCAAAGGCCTTCCCCTTCTTGAAGAAGGACTCCATCTCATGAGCCTTGATCATCTCATCACACATCTTGCGTGTATCATCGATGGAAAGCTCCGCCGAAGTATGCGGATCCAGTAGTGCCGCCTGATAAACGGCGTCACGGTCGTGGTTGAAAACCGCCTCCAACGTGACCAGCTGTGTCGAGATGTTGGTCCGGTTCAAACCGGCACACTGCTCGGGAAGATCTCCTACATAGGTTCCCTGCACGCCGTTTTTGTCCACCAGACAGGAGACTTCGACCACCGTATTATGCGGCAGGTTGGTGATGTAACCACCGTCATTGAGGATGTTGCCACCGATTCGATAGGGCACATCCGTCTCCATCGCCTCCATGATGTACGAGCCGTACTCATGCGTGCGCTTGTGCGACAGCTTCGAGTTGCCTGCCATCTGTTTGCTCTGCGTCTTCCAGCGTTCAATTTGCCGCACGCAGCGCCGAGGATATTCATCGAGAGGAATGCCAAACTCCTCGATGAGCCCCGGGTATTTGTCCTTGATCCAGTAGGGCATGTACTCGGCACTGTGCTCCGACGACTCGGTAACGTAATAGCCGAATTGTCGCATCATTTCCAGCCGCACCATGTCTCTTGACTTGTCGGCACCCGCTCTGCGTCCGTCACGGACGATCTTTGCGGCACGCTTCTTGATCTCCGGGTAGAGATCGCTGCCCCCATCCGAGATTTCCAACAGCCAGCCCTGATGGTTGATACCCGCAACCTTCCACTGCAGATCCTCAGCAGGTTCCATGCCCACATAGTCGAGCAGTCGCGGCGCACAGACCTGCACAGAGTGACAGAGGCCTACGGCTCGAATGTCCGTACCACGCAACAGGGCTCCCGTGACAGCACACATGGGATTGGTGTAGTTCAGAAACCAGGCGTCGGGACAGACCTGCTCCATGTCCTTGCCGAAGGCCATAACCACCGGCGCTGTGCGCAGGGTACGAAACAGTCCGCCGATGCCGATGGTGTCAGCAATCGTCTGTCGCAGACCGTATTTCTTCGGGATCTCAAAGTCGATCACCGTGGATGGCTCGTAGCCCCCGACCTGAATCGCGTTGACCACGTAGTCCGCGTCTCGCAGTGCCGCCTTGCGCTCCGGCTTGCCTAGGTGACTGGTCATCCGCGCCCGGCCTTTGTTGATATTTCGATTCAACGTGTTAAGCATCTTCTTCGACTCGCGCAGGCGTTTTACGTCGATGTCGTAGAGGGCGATGTGGGCATCATGCAGGGCAGGGCTCAGCATAGCGTCGCCAAGGATATTCTTGGCAAACACACTTGAGCCTGCGCCCATGAAGGTGATCTTGGCCATCCGTGGGTTTCTTTCGGCATTCGATGGGTGAATTGACGGTGCCTGACCGAGATAAACTCGCCCCCCACCCTGCGTTACTGCAAGTGCCTATGACACGTTGTCACCCCCTGCTCGGCCGTGGCACCAAACTGTTTCTGTATCGACTGCTGGCGGTCCATGAGGCTTTCCGCCGCTTCTCTGAGGAGCGCTAAAGGCGCTGCCTTAGACCGCGGCTCTCAGCAGAGCAGTGGCAATGGGTTCACCTAGTCGGATCAGAGTCTCCGTCTGGCTCGACGTCTTCTCAAGCAGATCTGCATCCGGTTTCCAGGCACCGGGCTCGCCAAACACAGCGACCGTCGATCCGCCATACTCGAAGTATCCTTTCTCGCCACCGCGAGACGGCTGGGAAGCACTCTGCTGCACGATTCGTCCAACGAGCATAGCCCCGACCTCTACGTACGCTAGACGGCCGAAATTCTGGCTCTGCTGAATCGTCACCTGCCGCTTGTTGCGAGCAAGAATGTCGGAACGCCGGCGCAGACCCAGCATGTTTACCGAATGCAACCTGCCAGCAATGCTGTACTGCTCCGTGACCTCACCGGCATCGGTGAAGTGAAACCGGTGGTAGTCCTGTGGTCGCAGGCGAATCAGCAGAAGAGGTCCACCAACAAAGGGTGCCGCCTGCTGTGCACTACCGAGCAGGACCGCCGGGGATAGATGTTGGCCTTTCACGGGGAACGTCTGCTCTTCAACGACGCGATCCCATGCCAGACAGGCACCCTCCGCCCAAG
>Ga0114999_10009383_pt1 | contig 10728 bp, 11 predicted proteins | sample ArcticOcean_MG_C_3_FD_89820 | JGI IMG/M metagenome (GOLD analysis project Ga0114999, IMG submission 89820) | Marine microbial communities from western Arctic Ocean - ArcticOcean_MG_CB8_126 | ecosystem: Environmental > Aquatic > Marine > Oceanic | place: Arctic Ocean: Canada Basin | collected... | reverse complement strand
GGACTGCCGGTTTGGTTTCGCGCCGACCAAACCTTTTCGAGCAATGGAATGTGGTTTTTCGGATCCCCCAGCGGCTTACATATTGGCCCGTACGGCGATCGGAACGTTGCCGCGGAAAAAGGCCTACGTGTCGTGTCGCGTCTGAACCGATTAAAGTCTGACAAAGAGCGACTTCACTATGTACGTAAAGTCCTGCGTGACGAATGGAAATCCATCAAGAAACAGTCGCGAGGCTCATCTTCCGACGCCGACCTCAAGCCGCCACTGCAGTCTGTACGCAAGGGCGAATCGGCCAAGACTTGGTTTCGGGCGGGCCGTTTCCACGAATCCGAAGGGGTTTGGTTTTTCGACACAAGAGAAGGTATCGAGGTGGGTCCATTCGAGACTCGCAAGGCGGCCGTGTACCACGAGCGGCGTCTGGTTGCAATCTTGGCGAAGGCCAAGACGGCCGGCGAGGCACATTCTACCATCTACGAGTACAAACACCGTCCTGCTAAGGATATCCGCCTAACCAGCATCGGCTAACGCTTGTGCACGCCTGTGCACTATTCCTGTGATGTTTCGGCAAGTGCCAAACCAATCGTCGCCAACGAATTCGATTGCGTCCACGCAGCTACTTTGTCAGGCCGAAGCCTGAGAAAGGCGGTGGTGTCAAACATGAAGTCGGGTTCATTGTATTGCGGATACTTGTCCATTAGTCGATCAGCGATCGCCCGACCATGCCCTGCGTCCGGCTTATATCTTTCGGCTATGCCGTCGATCCGCACCCACCAAAGACGCTGCCAATCCATCGCGTACTCGTCGAGCAATAGTGTGGCCTTCGGGTTTTGAGCTATGTTGGAAAAACGTTGCAGATTACGACCGAGCTTGCGCTTACCGTCGACCGGCGAGTAGATCGCCCCGCCGAGTTCGCAAAAAACGATTGGGACGCTATGCGGCATGCCTTGTGTAGAGACTGTGGCAAGGCGCCCAACGGGCCATCGATTAAGCAAGGCTTGAAGGAGTTCGTCGGGCAATTGCACTGACATCGCGCCCGCCCCAACGACTAGGTGAAGTCGAAGTTCTCCGCCATCTTGGCACGCACCTCGCCCTGGTGAGCGAAGTACTGGCGGAATCCGCCATTGTAATTGCCATCCTGACGCCGATTGAATTCGCCCTCGAAGTTGTAATAACCGGGCGTGCAGTCTTGATTTCGACTCGTTTTACCACGGTGTTCAATCACCTCTTGCACCCACCACTCTTCGGCGTCGGAAGTTGGATCCAGCGTGTTGAAGCCGTTGCTGCGGGTGAAGTCGATACACGCTGCGATATGGTCGCCCTGGGTTTGCAGCATGTCCGTCAGGTTGAACTGAAACGATGCTTGGTAGCCCCCCATGACAAAAAGGTTCGGATATCCGTGCGTGTGGATACCCAACAACGTCCTGACGCCCTCACCGTACTTGTCTTCCAAATTCAATCCGTTCTTGCCGACGATCTGATTGTATATTCCCGTTTTCTGCACTTCGAATCCGGTAGCGTAAATCAAGAGATCGAGTTCGAATTGGCGGCCGTCGAATACCGGACCATGCTCGGTAATTTCTGTGATACCTTGACCGTGAGTGTCCACCAAATTGACGTGCGGCAGGTTGAATGTGGGAAGGTACTCATTGTGAAAACAAGGGCGCTTACACATAAACATGTACCACGGCTTCAATGCGTCGGCCGTTGCTGGGTCGTGCACTTCCTTTTCTATCCGCCGATGGATTCGCATCATGTAGTCGATGTTGCCGTTTTCTTGTTCACGAATCTTGTCGTCTCGACCCATCGCGTCGAGTCGAGCCTGCTCTTCGGGCGATCGATCTATCGCCGCCAACACTTTTTCCCGCCGTAGAGACTGCCAACCAGGCTGCAGCCGGCGCGCCCAATTCGGATCAGTCGGCCAGTCTGCGCGAATGTCGATCGAGGACGGCGTACGCTGGAAGACGTAAAGTTCCTTAGCCTTCTTTCCCAACTCTGGCACGGCTTGGACGGCACTTGCGCCAGTACCGATGATCCCGACGGTCTTATCGGACAAGTTTTCCAAATCCTGACCGGTATAGTCGTAATCCCAACGTGACGAGTGGAACGAATGGCCTTGAAATCGCTCCATGCCGTTGATACGCGACAACTTTGGTTTCGACAGCGTGCCATTCGCACAGATCACAAACCGCGCCCGCATATGGTCACCGCGGTCCGTTTCTATATCCCACATGCCGTCAACATCGTTCCATACCGTCGAGACCACGGTCGTTTGGAACACGGCTAACTCATACAGATTGTATTTCTTAGCGATTGCTTGGCAGTGGCCAAGAATTTCAGGACCACGTGAGTAGTGGTCGACGGGAACATAATCCAATTCATCCAAAAGCGGTAGATAGTCGTACGAAACGACATCACATGCCACTCCTGGGTAGCGGTTCCAATACCATGTGCCACCCACATCACCGCCACGCTCAACGATGCGAATACTCTCTACACCAACTTCGCGCAGACGCGCCGAGGTCAGAAGCGCTGAGAATCCGCCACCGATGAATAGCACCTCAACGGTATCATTGATCGGGTCACGCGCAATCTGTTCACCGGCATAGGGGTCCGTAGCGTACTTCGCCAAGTTACCCGCAAATTGCGATGTGAATTGCTGTGTGCCTTCCGGACGATAGTCGAGACGCAAGTCGCGTTCTTCCGCAAATCGATTCTTGATTTCGTCGTAGTATGACTGTGGCTTCTTTTCGCGCGGCATGTCTTCCCCCAAAACCTCTTTCGCCATCCTATAGGAATGATTCGTGCAAATCCAAGCTCACCAATACGGCTTCTTCCAACGCCCGTGTAAAATTCTTTGCATCCGGGACCCGGCCACGCATTTTGACATTCATGTAGGCTGCATCCCCTGGGTGTACTTCCCACAGATCCCGCATTGCTTGTGCAATCTCGTCTGGCTGATCCGTCGAAGCGCTGGCATGTGCTTGAACGGTATTGCCGCCTAACAACAGGTCTACTTCCAGACCATCCCCGAAGTTTGGCCACCATTTGGTTTGCATGCTGGTGACAACGAGAATGCTCTGGTCGTGGCGCATGTAACGCGCCGGGACCCAGAACCGTCTTCCAGAACGCCTGCCCGTGTAACCAATCGCCGTGATGCTGCCGCTAAATAGCCGGTGCAGGGGTGATCGTAATAACACAACCATTATCCGATTGATTAGCACGAGAAGTGGGTGGGGTATCTTCATTTTCGTTCCTTAAGGGCACATCCTCGGGGTAAGCTGAGCGTGGCAAACGATGATGAGACAAGTATGCAATCCAACCACAAACTCGGCGTGCTCTTTAACACTGACCGTTTAGGCCAAGCAGAGTTCCTTCGCTATGCACAAAGGACTGATGAACTCGGCTATGAATCACTATGGCTGCCGGAGCTATTCACTCGCGATCCATTCGCCGCGGCCGGCTACCTGTTGGCGAGAACACAGTCAATCAACCTTGCGAGCGGTATCGCCAATATCTATGCCCGCGACCCGGTAGCGAGCGTCTCGGCCGCACGCACACTGCAAGAGCTCTCGCAAGGACGATTCATTCTCGGTCTGGGTGTCAGCAATGCTGGCCTCAATCAAGCGCGTGGCCATGTATGGTCCAACCCGGTCGCCAAACTCAGTCAATATCTCACCGAAATGCAAGCTGTCAAACTGACCTCGCCCGCAACAAATATATCGATTCATGTCGCGGCGCACGGCCCCAAAATGTTGGCCGTCGCAGCAGAATTGGCGGATGGCGCCAATACTTACCTCATGCCTTGCGAGCACGTGAAGCAAGCCCGAGTCGCACTTGGCGTCGCTAAAGAACTCAACACGATGCTGTTTTGCTTGCTCGACGAAAACGCGGAATCGGCACGTGCCACCGCCAGGAAAGCAATTGGCTATTACGTAGGACTGGACTACTACCAACGCGCATGGCAGTCCTTTGGGTTTAGCGGCAGCGACTTCGATGACGAGGGCAGTGATGCGTTGATCGACGCTATTTTCGCTTGGGGTAGTTTGGATGAGATTAACGCCCGAATTGTTCGCCAATTCGAAGCCAGCGCGACGCGCGTGGTCGTGATTCCCGTAGGCCCCGCAATGGGCGGCCAACCCGATTGGAAACTACTCGAATCGCTCTCGCCACAATCCACCGGCACGTAGAGGGACACGATAACCCGTAGACTCTTAGGGGCGAATAAACACTTGCATTCGGCCAAGCGCTAGACATAATCCGCTTCGTGTCGCACAACAGATAAGGAGGTGATCAGTGATATCTATTGCAAGTTTTGAGGGTTACCTCTCGTAGGTAACCCTACAAACGCGCAGAAGGGCCGGTGAAAACCGGCTCTTTTTTGCTCGGAATTTTTGCCCGTAGCTTTTTCAACAGAGACTACGACAGGTCATCTCCAACAACCACGACCGTCTTGCCGAAGTTGCCGCCCGTAAGCATTGCGGCAAACGCTTCCGGAGCTTTTGTTAGTCCATCCCAACGGTCTTCTCGATATGAAACTTGGGCCGCCTCAATGTAGCCTGACATTTCCTCTAAAAACTGCGCCTGGTAGTCGTCAACGAAGTTGCCCACAAATAGATCGTGGACCGTGACACTTTGCGAGTCAAACGTCTTCTGGCCCAAGCCATTCCACACCTCGCGTGCATTTTTACCATCGGTATTGCCATATTGCGAGATCATCCCGCACACGGTGATACGCGATCCTTTATTCAGCGTTGGCAGCAGCGCTTCAAACACCGGACCGCCGACGTTTTCGTAATAAACGTCGCATCCATCCGGGCACGCCTCGGCGAGTTCCTGCGCAAAGTCCGGGCTCTGGTGCGAAACACAAGCATCGAGTTCGAGTTCGTCCAGCAGAAAGTCGACTTTGCGTTGCGCGCCTGCAATACCCACCACCCGACATCCGTATAACTTGCCAAGCTGGCAAGCGACCTGGCCGACGCCGCCTGAGGCTGCCGACACCACAATCGTTTCGCCTGGTTGAGGCTGGCATTGCACGATCAATCCGGCGTAGGCCGTGAGCCCCAACATTCCCATGATCCCGATCGCCGTCGAGATCGGCGCGACATCCGGATCTATTTTCCGCGGAATCATGTAACCGAAGGTCGAGATGCCTTCGCCCGTCAATCCATGCGTTTGCCAACCATTGGTATTGAACACGAGGTCGCCCGGCTCGTAGCCAGCTAGATTGCTTTCTACAACCTCTGACACCGTCCGTCCGTGACAGACCTCACCGGGCTGCTCTGTTCCGCTTCGTCGACGTCCCCATTGATACGGATCGAGCGATAGGTAGATTGTGCGGGTTAGCATCTGCCCTGTTGCCGGCGTCGGAATATCTGCTTCAACCCACCGAAAGTCCTCATCCAATGGCCACCCTTGGGGCGGCGTGCGGGCCAATTGCCACTGCTTGTTCATATTGCGTCCTTCTTCTCCTAAGATGGCTGTTAATGGGAAGTAAGCACAATAGGCCGAGCGCGGCTGTTGCACAAATTATTGCGCGCGATCGGTGGGTGCTCACAAATTCAAAACGAGAAGGAGATATCGCATGCGCTTACTAACTTTGGCGGTCTTGTTACTTTTTGTGGCTGGTGCAAATGCGGACGAGCATTGCACGCCGTCACGTTGGGGCGCGGATGACGAACTTGGCAGCGCCAATCTAATCAACGCAAAATCCGTTCTGCAAGCAGCGCAACTGGTCAAAACCGGTCGAACTTATGCTCTCGGGATCACGATCGACTCAACAACACCTGCCTTTGCGCCCCGTAGCCTGTCGCTGCAAATCGTGCAACCCGGCCAACAAGAAGGCGGCCGCCCTAACGCCGGTGTCACCTATAACGACGACATTTTCCAGGGTTGGTTTGGGATCGGTTCACAATTGGATGGGCTCGGTCATCTCGGCTACGAGGGTAATTATTACAACTGCAACCATGCTAGTGACTTTGCCCAAATAACTGGTGTCACCAAGCTCGGTATCCATAACGTGCCACCCATCGTTGCTCGCGGCATCGTCCTCGATGTTGCCGGTTACAAAGGCGTCGAGTTTATGCAGGCCGGCGAGTTCTTCACGGTTGACGACGTCAAAGCCATTGAGAAAAAGCAAGGCACCCCCGTTCGCGAAGGCGACGTTGTGCTCTTTCACACGGGATGGACAGAAGCCAAGCTCGCTTCGGCGCCGGATGAATGGGTTGCCGGTGAACCTGGACAATCAGAAGAAGTTGCTAAGTACCTGATAAGTAAGAATGTTGTTGCAGTAGGTGCGGACACCTGGGGTCTTGATGTCGTCCCACCCCAAGTCGCTGATCGGCCGTTCCAAGGACATGTGCTATACCTGAAGGAAAACGGCATTTACATCCTTGAAACCATGAACGTCGGTCCGTTGGTGCGCGACGAAGTGTTTGAGTTTCTGTTCGTACTCGGTCAAGCGAAGGTCCGGGGTGCGGTGCAAATGATGATCAATCCGGTTGCGATCGACTAGGAGTTCACATGAGCGACATTGGGATTTTCTACTTCGCAACCGAATACGGGATGCCAATCGTTGATCCTGCACGCGAGGTTGAGGCGCGCGGATTCGAGTCCCTGTGGCTACCCGAACACACCCATATACCTGCGAGCCGAAAATCGCCCTATTTCAGCGGCGCGGAACTGCCGAAAGAGTACAGCCATACGCTGGACCCTTTCGTCGCGCTGGCCGCCGCGGCCTCGGTCACTGAGAAATCCGCCTGGGTACAGGCATATCGCTCTTGATCGAACGCGAAACGATCACAACCGCCAAAACGGTGGCGTCGCTCGACCTCATTTCCGGCGGGCGGTTCGAGTTTGGCTTAGGTGGCGGTTGGAACCGCGAAGAAGCCGAGCACCACGGCACTGATTGGCCGACACGATTCAAACGATTGGAAGAACAGATCGAGGCAACCAAACTCATCTGGACGCAAGACGAAGCCGAGTATCACGGCCAGTTTGTGGATTTCGACCCGGTATGGTCGTGGCCCAAGCCAATTCAGAACCCACATCCGCCGATTCTAATCGGCGGCGAAACCATCCAGACCCTACGCCGCGTGGTCAAGATGGCTGATGGATGGCTACCCAGGGCGCGGGACATCGACACGGTGTTTGCCGGCCTGGCGCAACTTACGCAGCTTGCCGAAGAAGCAAATCGTGACCCCGCCACCGTCTCGATATCGGCGTTCGCGCCCGAGCCTAATCCGGAAAATATCGAGCGACTGCAAACGGCCAACGTGCAACGCATCATCATGTAGTTGCCGGCCGAAGAACCCGACAAGACGATCAAACGGTTGGAGCGCTACCAGGGATTGCTTGACGGCTGAAGAGCCGTCTCAAAGGATGGTCTTAAGTGCCTTCAGAATCCGGCTGAAAGCCACTCTTCAGCTACATTCTCGGATCAAACATCAACCGGCCCTTGGTACCGCGGTTTTGGAGCTTCGTCATTGCCGCTGGCAAGTCCTCAAACCCTACGACCCCGTCGATCCAAGGTTTTATCTTCTTCGTACGCAGCAACTCATACAACTCGTCAAAGCACTGGGCGAATGGTGTTGGGTCTTTCTGCCGGTAGCCTCCCATATGTACGCCAACAAGGGAGTAGTTCTTTATTAACGCGTGATTCATCGGGGCACTTGGGATCGTATCGCTGGCAAAGCCAATCACCAAAAGCCGCCCTGCCCATGCGACTAGGCGTCGCGCCACATCGAAATATTCGCCGCCAACTGGATCATAGATGACGTCGAAGCCGCGTTTATCGGAGAGCGCCATCGCTCGCTCGTAAAGGTCTTCGCTTGCATAATCGATGACCCCATCGGCACCAAGTTCTTTGCATGCGGCTACCTTTTCGGGGCCACCTGCTGCGGCGACGACCCAACAACCATGCACCTTCGCCAATTCAATGGCAGCCGAGCCGACGCCCCCGGCACCTGCTAGAACGAGCACTGTTTCACCCGGTTGCAAATTGCCACGTAAATGCAGGCCAAACCAGCCGGTCGAATAAGTGATGTGCATGGCCGACGCCGTCAGCGTATCGATGTCGTCCGGCAATACCTGTGCTTGTTCTGTGAGAATCAATGCCTCTTCGGCGTAACCGCCGTGCACGCCAACTGTCGGGCCAACAATCCGTTGACCTATGGCCAAATCTACCCCTTCGCCAACGGCTTCAATGGTGCCTGCGGTATTCATACCCGGCGTAAATGGCGGGTCGAGAGGAACTTGATAGCGTCCTTGGCATTGCAGAATGTCGGCGAAGTTCAGATCAGTCGCTTCAATCTTTACACGTACCATGCCTGGTCCCGGTACCGGCGACGGCAAATCGGCAATTTCGAGTAGGCTCCAGGGATCGCCGATGTCTGGCATTTGCCACGCTTTCATTATATCTACCAACCCTCGCTCATTTGTGTTTCCAGGACATGTGCTCGCAGCGTGTCCGATCTATCAGCCTGCTTTTTCACTGCTAGTTCGTGACCATCACCTTGCCAATCACTTTGCGGTCGACCAACAGCTGGTAGGCATCAACAATGTCTTCCATCGGTAGGCGGTGCGATACGTGCGGTGCGATACGTCCATGCGCCAACCAATTCATCAACACTTGCGCATTGGCTTTGTCCTTCTCGGGATTATGCTTCTTCAGCCCGCCCATCGTATAACCGATGACTTGTGCATCTTTAACCAACAAATGATTGGTTTTTGCCAAGGCCGCACGTCCACTGGTGAAGCCCACAATCAGAATGCGACCAAACGGCGCAATGCAGCGCATTGACTCATCAAACACGTCGCCGCCTACTGGATCATAAATGACATCGGCACCGCGCCCACCAGTGAGATCTTTGACGGCGTCACGAAACCCATCCGTGTAATTGATCGTATGATCAGCCCCCAGGGTCTTCACGACCTCGAGCTTATCATCCGAACTCGCAGTCGCTATTACGGTTGCACCGAAGAGCTTGCCCAGATCGACTGCGGCCAAACCTACTCCACCGGCGGCGCCATGGACCAGCAGCGTCTCACCGGGCTGCAACCTGCCGTACTGCAAACCCCACAGCCCGGTCGCATAGTTGTTGCGGAATGACGCCGCTAGTTCGAGATCCGTGCCGGCAGGCAGCTTCGTTACTGCACGGGCCGATATATTGATTTCTTCGACACAACCGGCCGGGGTAATGACCCTGTCACCGACCTCAAATCCCTCGACACCTTCGCCGACTTCTGCAATAAGCCCGCCCGCATCGCCACCTACGGTGAATGGGGGTTCGGTTGAATCTTGGTACTCGCCCGCAATTCTTACGAGGTCACTAAACTGAATGCCAGTCGTTTTAACATCCACTTTGACTTGCCCCGTTTGCGGTTTCCCAGGCCGCTCCACGTCGACGACGACTAAATCTTTGTGGCTGCCATATTTCACGCAATGCACTGCTTTCATGTCGACTCCTACCGGTCGGACTTAAATTTCTCAGACAACCATAAACACCAGTGGCCTGGGCCGCAATCCACCCAAATGGTTTATGATGAGTTCAAACTTCGAGGGCCCAACATGCAGATTCCAGTTCAAGGCGCGATATTGAACGTCGAGGTTGATGGGCCCGCCAATGTACCATCGGTATTGATGTGGCATGGCGCGTGGTGCACAGCTCGTATGTGGGCGCTGGTTGTCGACCAACTCAAGGACGACTTCCGCCTAATTCGACTGGACGTGCGCGGCGTCGGGCACAGTACGCCGACGGAAGATCCTGATTCACAATATACCTTCGAGCAATACGCGGCGGACGCAAACATCATCCTAGACACGCTTGCTATCAAGCGAACCCATGTTTGGTCAATGGCTTGGGGCTCCCGCGCGGCGTTGGCCTATTGCGCACTGAACCCGGATCGCGTGAGCTCTGCCGTCTTCAACGATGCGAGCATTGGAGCCGCTGACGTCGATGCGCAAAGGACCGGTGCCAAGTTAGCAGTCGAAAAACAGATTGCCGCTGGGACAGCAAAGTTTGCACGACCCGACGGCTGGAACGAGCACGCACATCCGGACGCGGTGCAACCGGCGCTCGCGGCGGCAGGTAAATTCGACCTGCCAGGCGCCGTTGACAAGCTCACAATGCCGGTATTGGTTGCGACCGGCGACCACGATCCCAATCTCGAATCCAGTCGCGAACTCGTAGACAAAGCCCCCAACGCACGACTGACGATATTTGAGAATGTAGGGCACGGGTCCGTTCTGCAACGACCTGACCTCACCGCCGCCGCGTTTGTGGAATTTCACAAATCGTTATCATCGGGATGACTTCGAAAAACAAAAATTGAACAGACTACTCACCTACGCCTGCGCATTCGTTTTGGTGTTCGCATGCGGCGATCAGACCCTCGATCAAACCGCCGGAACAGAGGTAGAACGGCTGCCAAATGTGGTCTTCGTATTCGCAGACGACCTCGGGATTGGCGATGTTGGCGTATATGGGAGTACCGTCATTGCAACCCCCCATATCGACGCCCTTGCCGCGTCGGGGATTCGGTTTAGCCAGGGCTACGTCTCACACCCAGTGTGTAGCCCATCGCGGGCCGGCCTTTTGACCGGTCGCTACCAGCAACGTCATGGTTGGGAGTTCAATCCTGCAGGGCGCGATACGGATAGCGGAATGAGTTTGCAGGAAACAACCTTTGCCAACGCCATGCACGCCCGCGGTTACGCCACAGGAATGGTCG
>Ga0114999_10009378_pt1 | contig 10730 bp, 10 predicted proteins | sample ArcticOcean_MG_C_3_FD_89820 | JGI IMG/M metagenome (GOLD analysis project Ga0114999, IMG submission 89820) | Marine microbial communities from western Arctic Ocean - ArcticOcean_MG_CB8_126 | ecosystem: Environmental > Aquatic > Marine > Oceanic | place: Arctic Ocean: Canada Basin | collected... | reverse complement strand
CAATCAACCACAGCGATGGTTACTGAACCGAGATGGTATACTGGTGTTAAGTGTGTTAAAGTTCAACGACAAGCATCATCTCAACAAAAAAAGTTTGTTGAGTTTTTAAAATCAATTCAAAAAGACTACGGGTTTAAAATTGTCTATGAAGTAGACGATGTGGTCTTTAGAGAAGTAATTCCAGATTATAATAAATTTAAATTTGCATTTGATACTGATGAGGTTCGTCAAAACTGCATTGATATTATTAATATGGTGGATGAAGTTACGGTTACATGTGACTTTATGAAGAAGCTGTATATTGAAAAAACAGGTCAAGAAAAAATAACTACTCTCCCTAATTTTGTTCCTAATACGTGGATGGGTCATCTGTATAATGGTCGACAAGTTGCAAGATCGTTTGAAGAAAATAAGAGGAAGCCGCGAATTTTATATACAGGATCCGGAGCCCACTATGATGTGGATAATAAAACCGGCGGTAAAGACGATTTATCTGAAATAAGAGATTTTGTACGCAATACGGTTAATAAATACCAGTGGGTGTTTGTAGGAGCATACCCACCACAACTACATGATCTTGTACAGGAACGTAAAATTGAATTTTACCCATGGCAACCTCTCTTGAAATACCCATATTTTATTGCTAACCTAAATGCGCAGTTAATGGTTGCGCCACTACAAGCGAACGATTTTAATAGAGCAAAATCTGATATTAAATTTATTGAATCATGTATTTTAGGTATACCTTGCTTATGCCAAAATATTGAGACATATAAAAATGCACCAGTCAAGCTAAGATTTGATACAATTGATGATTTCGAACAAAAGATTAGTACTATTCTAAATTACAAAAAGAAAAATAAATATTTTCAAAATAGTACTAAGCTTAGAGAAATAGGTCAGAAAAGAATTTTAGAATTAGATCATAATATTGGTGCTTTTCTCGAGACACTTAACACACCCTTTGGTTCTGATGAAAGAACCTACCTTAAAAAGTGGAATTAGGAACTAGTCTATAATATACTATATATAGATGTCATATCGGAATGTAGTATATAATGGACGTAATAGATGCGTACACCTATTTACGTGGGATGAAGATGGTAAGCGAGTGGTAAACACGTGCACATTTGAACCATACCTATATTTGGAACACACAACCGGTGATAAAACATCGATTTACGGTACAAACTTACAGAAGCGTAAATTTAGAGATAATTATAGCAAATCGCTTTTTATTAAACAGTCAGGTATTAAGAGAGTATTTGAAAATATACCACCAGCTCAGCAATTCTTAATAGATTCATATTGGCAGGAAAACGAAAAACCTGAATTTGACTCAAACCCGCTAAAAATATGTTTGCTTGATATTGAGACTTATTCACCTGATTCATTTCCAGATATTGAAACCGCAAATCACGTGGTTAATGTAATAACATGTTATGACAATTTTACTAAAAAGTTTCACACGTTTGGTCTTAAGCCATATACCGGTGAACCAAAAGATAATGTAAACTATGTTCACTGTAAAGATGAAAGAGAACTATTTTTAAAGTTTATAGATTATATCGAAAGCGATTATCCGGATATTTTAAGTGGTTGGAACTCAGAGTTTTTTGATATACCATATATTATTAATAGAATTGAGCGTATATTAGGTCAGGATTATGTTAATAAACTATCACCGCTTGGTACAGTTTATTTTAGAAATATTAAAGGTAAGTTTGGTAGAGAGCAAAAGAGATATTATATAGACGGTGTTGCTTGTTTAGATTATCTTGATGTTTATAGACGTTTTTGTTTAAAATTAAGAGAATCTTATAAGTTAGATGCAATTGGTGAAACAGAATTAGGTCAGAGAAAGGTTGAATACGGTGATACCAACTTAGCAACATTAGCTGATGAAGATTGGAATAAATTTATTGATTATAACATTCAAGACGTTAACTTGCTAGTGCGGTTAGAAGAGAAACTTCAATATTTCCCCTTATTACGAATGTTGTCATATGTTGGTCTCACAACACTAGAGGGAGCTATGGGAACGATTCAGGTTATTAATGGTGCGTTATGTATTAGAGCTCGTCAAAGAGGTGAGATCATTTCAACTTTCGTTCGACATGGTAATACAGGTAAGAATCCAGGTGCATATGTTGCTGAACCTAAGTCAGGATTTAAGAATCATCTTGTATCTTTTGATGCTAACTCACTATACCCTAACGTGATGATATCACTTAACACATCACCTGAAACTAAAGTAGGTAAAATTGAAAAAACCACAGACTCAAAGGTAATAGTGCAGCATGTATCAGGTAAGTTGTTCGAATTAGATCACCCATCCTTTATGAAGTTTCTTAAAACCGAGGATTGTTCCTTATCAAAGGCTGGGTTTTTGTTCTCTCAAAAGAAGAAAGGTATCATACCAGAGTTTTTAGAGTACTACTACAACAAACGGGTTGAAATTAAAAAGCATTTATATAAAGCTAAACAAAAATTAAAGAAACTTAAGAAAAATACACCGGAATATATTGATGCAAAGTATGAGCAAGAGAGATTAAACACTTCGCAGATGGTTATTAAGATTCTTATTAACTCCTGCTATGGTTATATGGGTAATAAGAATGCTCCAATTGGGGATGATGATATTGCTTCATCAGTAACACTAACAGGTCAAGCTGTCATCAAGTATTCCAATAAGTTAATTAAAGAATTTATTAAAAACTCTTTACCAGACATTACAGATAATGAATTAGAACAGTGTATTGTGTATAATGACACAGATTCATCATATGTGTCAATTACACCACTAGTAGAGAGTGGTTTAATAGAGTTTATGGATGGAGATAACATTCATAAACAGGCTTATGATAAGATTCAAGAAATTGAAGATTATTTAAACGAGGGAGTTAAAAAGTGGGCAATTAAATCACTACGTACAAAGGATAGTCGATTTGTGTTTAAGCGTGAATGTATTGCTGATGTAGGTGTATTCTTGCAAAAGAAGAGATACGTTATGCATATACTAGATGACGAAGGTATAAAGGAAAACAAATTTAAGTATACAGGGGTTGAAGTAGTTAGAACGACCATGCCAAATGCTATTAAGCCGTATGCTAAGGAAATAATTGAAACAATGCTTTCAACACAGTCGCTTAGTAAGACTAATAATTTGCTAAACAAAACATATGATATCTTTAAAGGTTTATCTCCACAAGAGTTAGCGTTTGTAATGGGTGTGAGAGGGTATGAAGATTATGCTGCACGAAGTAACGAATTTACGACAGCTAAAGGAATGCCAATTCATGTAAAGTCATCCTATTTTTATAATTTATTGCTAGATAAACTTAATACTGGTAACAAATATGAGTCTATAGGGTCGGGTGATAAGGTCAGGTATATGTATGTTGAAAGACCTAATAAATATGGGTTGGATAGTATTGGATTTAAGTATGATTACCCCAATGAGTTTAAAGAGCTATTTAAACCTGACTATGATAAAATGTTTGAGAAGATCTTATATCAAGCAATTGAAAGATTCTATGATTGTGTTGGGTGGAAAATAAGAAAACCATCCGAGAATGTTACAGTGGAATTATTTGACCTATTTGGTAAATAATTATATGGCAGTACAACCAGGTGGATACACCGATAATATTAAAGATGATAATACGCGTAATGCACACCCCGCCTTTAATCGGGGTAAAGCTCGTGGAATTTTAGAAACCCTCAGTATTATTGGGGATGTAATTGTAGGAAAGGATAATGGATCAGGATCCATTAATTCTTCAGAAATAGAAAAGATAAGAAGGGCAGTATATATTATGAGAGAATCATTGCTACACGCTTCAGATAAATCCACCTATCTATCAAAACCGGCTAAAGAAGCTCTTAATGAAGCAACAGAACATGCCGAAAGTTTAATTTTTCAAAAACAATAGTAGATAATTAATATTACTAACATAAAATATATATATCATGGCAGACAAGCAGTATAAAACAATCGTGGATCACATCGGTCGTACAGTAATTGGTAATGTTGTAAAAGAGGATTCAAAAACTCTTACGCTTAACAACCCCGTTATTATTCATGTACAACCAGATGCTGAATCCGGTCAACTCCAAGTTCAATCTTTTCCTTATATCTTTATGGAATTTCTAAAAGATAAAGAGCAAAATAACTGGACATTTAATAAAACAGTTATTTCAGTATCTGATGTTCAGTTAGATGATAAGATTATCACTCAATACGAAAACATTAATAACCCACAACCTCCAATCGCGAACGCCCCTCCGGCAGCAGGTGGAGAGCCAGAGGTTATTAAGCTTTTTGATGACGACGAAGAAGCCGGTGATACAGCCGATACATGTATCACTAGTTGTTAATTGTCTTTTAGTTGGGTAACCTACCTAGGTTAATAAATATTTTAACTATGAAACTAACTAAATATACACATAACCCAATAGCAGAAATTGAAAGAGCCTTTGATGGTTTTTTTAATCTAACACCAGTCTTCCACCAGTTGGAGGAAGTCTATAAAACAGGAGATCAAGTCCGATTCGCGTCGGATGAAGAAACACTAAGTGTTCAAATTGATCTACCAGGAGTCACAAAAGATAATCTAGATCTCTCTACTGACACCGATCAACGTGAAGTCTATGTTAAGGCTAAGCGTAAGGTAAAAGCCCACGACGGTGAAAAGGAGCAAACCTATAATAGGTCGTTCTCAGTCGGAAGGGAGTTTGATCTTAATAAAATTAACTTTGCTTACGTCGATGGGGTTCTAGAAGTAGATGTCCCTCGCAGGAAGAAAGAAGAATACATTAAAACTTATTCTGTTTAACAATTAATATTAACCCTTATCTAAAACCGCTACCAATTAATTGGTAGCGGTTTTTTTATTGACTAACATGTTATATATTATATAATACCTTATATGGATAAAGATATTACTAGTGCATTAGACACTATCGATTCTGTCAACCCTTTTGCGACTTATCTTAACAATAATACCTTAAGCCACGTTGGAGAATGGATTGATACAGGGTCTTATGTGTTAAACGCAATTATTTCAGGGTCAATTCACGGTGGAATTCCTAAAGGAAGAGTAACAGTACTCGCCGGTGAGTCAATGACCGGTAAATCCCTTTTTGTTCAAAAAATATTAGCTAAGGCCCAGGAGGACGGGTTAGTCCCTGTTATCTTTGATACTGAAAATGCTATTGACCCTGAAGGAGCTGAGAGATTAGGGCTAAATATTAGTAAAGTTAAGTATGTTCCTTGTACCAGCATTGAACAAACTCGAAATTCTTTGTATAGGTTTCTTATGGCAGTCAAAGAGAAGGGACTAGAGGGTAAATTTATTGTAGCTATTGATTCATTGGCTAATCTTCAATCAGAACTTGAATTAACACGAATGAGTAAAGATAGTGTTAGTACTGATATGGGTACAAAGGCACGAGCAATGAAAACACTAATGCAGACATGTACGAATCTCGGTGCTGTTACCCAGACAACAATCCTTTGCACTAATCATGTATATGATGACCCAACCGCATTGTTTCCTTCTATTGAAAAGAACATGCCTGGTGGCAAATCATGCATTTACCTCCCATCAGTAACAGTTCAATTAGCGCGCAAGCCAATGAAGTCGGATGGTGGTAAGACAGTTGATGGTGAATTGGCAGTTGGGCAGAAAAAGTACGCGGGTATTATAATTAGAGCACTAACTCGTAAAAACCGATTTATTAAACAATACCTCGAAGGTGAAATGTATCTCTCATTTGCTTCTGGGCTTGATCGTTACTATGGATTAGTTGATCTAGCTGTCGGTGTAGGTGCAGTAATTCAAACTGGGGCAACTTATCAGCTTGAAGATGGTAAGAAGCTAGGCTATTATAAGAATTGGAGAAAAGATGTAAAGCTTTGGGAAGAGACTATTCTTCCAAAACTAGAAGAGCGAATTAAAGATGAGTGGTCATATAGTAATAAAGAAGAAGAACCACCGGATGAAGTAGAGGGAATTATTGATGAAAAAACTAGTACTGACTCTTAGTGGTGGGATGGACTCATCTGTGCTGTTGCATATGGCGCAAGATAGAGGTTATGATCATATACACACTATAACCTTTGACTATGGGCAGAGGCATAAACGAGAATTAGGTTGTGTTGGTAAGCAAATTAACAACTTTAATGAAATGTTTAGTGGGTGGTTAAATTTAAAAGTTACTAATAAGGTTCTTGATGTAAAGTATATTAAGGACATTGCTCCTACTTCCTCTCTCACTAATAAAGATATTGATAATCCTAATATTAGTGAGATGGCAGGTGATGCACAACCAGTATCATACGTACCGTTTCGTAATATGATGTTTTTGTCTATCTGCTCTTCGTATGCTGAAAGTGTAGGTGCAGATACTGTATGGTACGGAGCCGCACAAGTTGATTCATTAGCTGGTTACTGGGATGGTAGTGAAGAGTTTGTTGATACTGTTAATGGTGTAACAGCTCTCAATAGAGAAAACAGAATTAATATCGAAGCACCTTTACTAGTTATGTCTAAGGCGGAAATTATTGAAGAAGGTCTTAGACTAGGGGTTAAATTTAATGATACTTGGACGTGTTATTCCGACAGGGAAGATAAATTAGCTGATGCAACAACACCATCAAGCAGTCTGAGAGTAAAGGGGTTTATGGATGCGGGTTATAGAGATCCGATACAGTATATCCAACAGGAAAAGTTGGAAAAGTTATATAAAGAGAATGACTGTAAGGAATGTGCTTAAAGACCGTAGCGTCTAAGCTCCTCTAATTGCCAATGGGTCTTAGGCTTGTAGCGATCTTTAAAAGATTCGGAAAGGACTTCCTTTTTCTTATTACGCTTGTCGCTGCTTGACTGATCGGACATATAACCATCGGTGTAAGACTCTCTAAACTCTTCTTCCTCCGTGTAGCCATTACTAATCTTATTTTTTACTCTTTGAACGAATTCATTATCTTCTGGCGCTACTGTTAGTCCCTCTTCAACATCATTAAAAAGAATACCTTTACGGTTTAACGCCTTCTTAAGAGCGCGTTTTACGCTATCGGTTACAGTTAGTATAAATGCTTCTTTGTCGTTGTTCATAATTAAATCGTCTACTTCATCCTCCTCTACTTCGTTCTCCGCGTAGCTATTACCCGCTTCATCACCGTATAAAGGCATCTCTAAATCTTCTTCAGCGCTAGTATTAAGCGCCACCTGTATATCTTTTTCTTCTACAGCTGGAAAATACTTAGTTATAAGTCTATTCATCTGGTCATTTATCTTTACCTCTCCACCAAAAGCACCTATTGGTCCTTCAATATTTAAACCAACTGGTGTAACAACTGCTGTAAAATCTTTATAAAATTTATTAATTTTATCTACTATATTAGCTGCTACTTCATCCTTATTATCTACACCTAAATAGACGTCAACATCATCAAAAGGTAAATCTGGTATTCGTTTTTTCATATCATCAATTTCCTTTTCGATATCAACAACTGCCCCTTGTACTGCATCGCCAACATCTACACCGGCTTTAATATCTTTAGCAAGCTCATTAGCCCGGGCATTATACAACTCTGTTTTTTGTCTATCAGTACCAGTTCTATTTAAAAATAATGCCATTTCCTCCTCCACCTCATCGGCGATCTCATCCCTCCTACTATCAATTTCTTTTTTATTATCATCTAGTAGTGCTAATAAATTGTCTCCTTTTCCTTTTATCCCCCCCCTTTTAGCTGCTTGCATTTCGTCATGACTAATAATATTTAAAGTAAATAATAATTTTCTAATAAAGGTAATAGTGTCTAGAGTAGCAGCAGTTCGACCAGCTGTAACTAATGTTTTCCTTAAACCACCAAAAGATTTATGGTAGTCTCCAAACTTGCGCGCTTCCGCAAGAAAATCAACCCGGTTGATTAAATCATTAAAGCCGCTAAAATTATCACTATATTGAAAGGAACTCATATACAATTATATTTATACCTATGAAGCTGAATTATAAAGATTTTAATAAAATGACTAAAAGAGAGTTATGTAAAGTACCAGGAGTAGGTAGAACTACAGCTGGGCGTATTCTGGGGTTTAGACCCTTTAGAAATAATGATGATCTCTTTAAGGTAAAAGGACTGGGTAGAAAAACACTTAAAGACTTGGGGATTGAAAAAACTAAAAAGAAGAAAAAAAAGTGGTATACAGTTGATGGTGTAGATTACCCGGATTCTGCGCTATCTAGAGATAAGAGATACGGTCATGTTGATTTATCTTGGAGGATCCCAAAAGAGCATCGCGAACGCATCGCCCCACCTTCCCCCTGGATACTTAGAATGCGACGCTTAGATGAAAAAATAAGGGACGATGGTCCCGATGGCCCGTATAACCGTTATATTGATTATTCATATATGTGGGAAGAGGGTTTTAAATTCCCTTGGGAAATAGAAAGCACTATTGAAAAGGAGCTATAATATACTATTATATTATATATGTGCGCAATTTTTGGTGGTGTAAAACCAAGTATTTTTGAAATATTGTATGAAGCTAATAAGCAAAGAGGTACCTTTGCTTCTAGTGTTGTTGGGTTAACAGAAAATGATCAGCATGTTTTTAAAAAGAGCGGTGGTATTGACTTTGATAAGTTTAATTATATTGATGATACGTTGTATTACTTAGGACATGTTCAAGCGCCTACATCTGCAAAGAGGACTTGGTTGTATGGTACATCACATCCGTTTGAATCTTTATCATGGTTGGTTAGTCATAACGGAGTGTTAACCAACCATGACAAGCTTAAAAGAAGGTATTGTAGTTTTCTAGAAAACCCTGTTGATACAGCTGTAATAGTTCACCTATTAGAATACTTTACCCAACTTGCTATCGCTAAGGAGAAAAAAATAAAACCTGTTAAAATAATAAAAAATACATTAAAGCTTTTAGAAGGTACTTACGCATTAAGTATTTTAGATTGTAATTCCAACGATGTATACTTAGCTAGAAGTGGATCTATATTACATTATTCTAAAGCCGGTGGTTATTATTCATCCATGCCAGGTTCAAACTTAAACCCAGTACCTGAAGGTACTATTTTAAAATTAAATAAAAAAACTAAAAAGTGGAATAAAGCTGGTACTTTTGATTTTGTATCCCCATTTTCATTCATATGATAAAAACAATGATATTTTCTGCGTCTGCAGGTAAAGAAGCTGACACAACACTGTTTAAAACTACTAAAGCTGAGCAGATTGTTATTAAAGAAAATAATAAACAATCTCTTCATAAGGTATATAATAAGGCTATTGATTTTGCACTGCAGGAAGACGTAGAACGTTTAGTATTAGTTCATGATGATGTAATATTAGAAAGTTATTCAGAACATAAATTAGATAAATTGTTTAAGAAATTTGATGTAGTAGGCTGTGCTGGTACAACTGAAGTAAATTTAAAGCTACCCGCGCTATGGCACTTAATGGGCGGTGGGTTTGGTTCTGGAAATTTACATGGGGCAGTAGCGCATGGTGATGAAAACCACAAACATATGACAGCTTTTGGTGAATACCCAAAGCGTGTTGTTCTACTTGATGGTGTTTTTCTAGCTATACATAAACGCGTGTTTAAAAAAATACGCTTTGATGAAACATGCCCATCTAAATGGCATTTTTACGATTTAGATTATTCTATGCAATGTCATAAAGCAGGATTTAAATTAGGTGTCGGTGATATTTTAATTACACATAATTCACCTGGTCTTACGTCATTTACAGATGAATTTAATAAAGGCCAAGAGTGGTTTTTAGACAAGTGGAAAACCAAATAAATTATTATACCATTAGTTGTGAGTAAGTTAGATTTAGATTATTTTGAAAATGTTCTAATTTATAAATCGTTAACCGATGGAACATATCTTGCATCAGTAGCGGACTTTGTAAAGCCAGAATATTTTCAAAATAAAGCGATAGCAAGTATTTTTGCTATTGTTCGAGACTTTGTAGATAGGCGAAATAAACTACCAACTGTTACAGAAATTAAATCACATTTAGTTTCCGATGAGCAAAAGGAATCGTTCAAGCAACTAGTACATTCCTTTAATGATATAGATAAAAATTTAGATAAAGAAGAGCTGTATGATAATACAGAGCAATTCTTAAAAGAGAAAGCTGTTTATCATACTATGCTAAATGTAGCATCAGATGTATCCACCGGTGAAGTAGATACATCTGAAATTTTAGATAAGTTTGAAAAATCTTGTAATATAAATTTAGTTACAGACCTTGGTTTAAATTTATATGATAATGTTCAGCTTTTAATTGATGATATAAATTCAGTAGAGAGACATATACCGTCAAATTGGGAATGGTTGGATAATTGTTTGGGAGGTGGGTTTTTAGAAGCAGGGAAATCATTGTATGTGTTCGCCGGAGAAACAAATATTGGTAAATCTATATTCTTAGGTAATATTGCACACAATATAGCTAAACAAGGTAAAAATGTGCTTTTAGTCACGTTGGAAATGTCTGAACTCTTATACGCCCGTCGAATATGTACAAATGTTACTAAGATACCGATGAAAGAGCTGAAACAAAACTCTTCAACTATTAGAGATGTAGTAAAAGATGAGAAGGGTAAGATTTTTATTAAAGAATTTCCACCCGCTACCATTACACCTAATCAGTTAAAGGCATTTATTAATAAATTTCAAGACAATGGTATTAAACT
>Ga0114999_10009376_pt1 | contig 10732 bp, 13 predicted proteins | sample ArcticOcean_MG_C_3_FD_89820 | JGI IMG/M metagenome (GOLD analysis project Ga0114999, IMG submission 89820) | Marine microbial communities from western Arctic Ocean - ArcticOcean_MG_CB8_126 | ecosystem: Environmental > Aquatic > Marine > Oceanic | place: Arctic Ocean: Canada Basin | collected... | reverse complement strand
CTATATTTATCTTGGTGTGAAGGAAATGCCACAGCCACAAGATGTTGCTAATTTATCGTTTGGAAGAAATATAAATTTGTTTTCAAAAAGACCTTGATCATAATCTTCGTTTACATAATCTATTGTGGTTCCCAATAAAAACATTTCTGATGTGGGGTCAACAAAGACCTTTGAATTTTGGGGTGAAATTAAACTCGATATATTTTTACTGGATTCTGATAAATGTTTCAATATTTCGTCTTCTGTATTAATAAGTTTTAAATTATAGTTGAAGCCATTACAACCACCGCTTTTGGCGGAGAACATAAACCCATAGGCATTTTTTTCATTTAGTATTTCGGTTATTTTTGTCCAGGCAAGTGTGGTTATTTGGATGGGGGCTTTTGTCTGTATGGAAATAAAACGATTCATATAATAAATCGTTTTATTAAAATGGGGAATTTAACATAATCTAAATCTCACTTAAAATTTCCGCAAAGGTGGCAATTGCGTCATTCAGTTCTTTTGTACTTATGGCACCAATCAGTGTGGGTGTGTCATATTCAACACATTCTTCTGCCCCCCCCCTCACATTTTTTCCATAAAATTTGTTATTAAACATTACGAGACCGGCTTGTTCAGCATATTCGGCATATTCTTCCCAAGAATATTGCGAACTCATGCTCTCAGCTATAAAGGTTAATTTTAGTGGATATTGTATGTCCCATTCTTGCTGAATAATTTCCATTTCTTTATAACAGAAAAACATTGATGAAATGTACAATTCGTTATTATTGTCCTTAGCACTCCGAAGCTCATCCATTGTTTTGACACAATTAGGATAATCCCTCGCCCAGACGCGCTCCCAAACAAGCATGAAGTCTGGTCCAATATACTCTGTGTATCCAGGTCTAGAAATGGGGCGGGGGCGCAATAGCGCAGGTTGTTTGCTCAGAGGACTGCGTTTGAAAACATGTGTGGCACGAAATGTCTTGGCGATTTTTGCCAGGTGTTCTCGGGTCTCGGCGTTAAGTGTGATTGTCTCCATGTTTGATGTTGTGTATGTTCTGAGTCATTATTAGTTTTCAATTTTATTTTCTTTTCCTCTTTGACCGCTTCCTTGCAGAACGGCGGTTGTGTTTCTTTCCCTTACGACTATGTTTTATTTTCCTTCTCTTCTTGCTTTTTCTTTTTCTTTTATAACAGGATGGTTTATTCCACATCAGCGCCCGAAGACCGCCGCCCCCAGGCGCAGCATCAGCAGCAGCAACAGCATCAGCAGCAGCAACAGCAGCATCAGCAGCAACAGGCACAAAGACGCCGTCTACAATATTTGCAATCGCCACGCCGCCTCCCTCCCCGACCAGCACCTGACCATCCACAATTCTCAGATTCCCAGCAGCCAATGCCGTTACCAGGACGCCCGCATCTGTAATTTCTTGTGGTTCCGCTGGCAACGGCATCTGCATTGCAGTGTCCATCACATCCCCATTACCTTCGAGACCAAATATTTTTTGACCAAGCGCTGTATATAATATCATTATACCATTACCACCAGCCTCACGTATCGGTCTGATCATCCCCCCTCCCGCACGAAAGGCAGGTTCGGATAATTTATTAAAACAAAAAACCACCAGCCCCCATATTTTGTTGAACAAGTTTGCTGCTCCCCTCGCCACCGACCCAACGGCACTCCTCCCTCCTGACCACCACAGAATTGCAAACCCACCAAGCTGACACATTTTTGACCACGCTTGTCCTACCACCATCGTTGCTGCCTGGAAATCCCCAGTTTGAAAAATGGAAATCACCCCAAGCACAAATGATTGGAAAAACACAACAAACTCATTCACCCCATGAAATGTTTCTCCGACAATCATCCGCATCAACGAATACATATTTGATTGTATTTGTGTAATGCATATTCTTTGAACTTCGCTAATGGACGTGAGGGAATTTTGACTTGCTTGCAAGCAAGAACTCCTCGTGATTGCAGATGGACCAGCCGTAGAACTCATCATTCCCCACATCGTTGTCTCAGCAACAGCAGCAGGAGCAGCAGCAACAGGAGCAGCAGCACCAGCAGCAGCAGCAGCAGCAGCAGGATAAAGTCCCCACAGTCCATATGCAGTAAGTGCAGTAGCAATTATAGCATCCATATAATATAAATTACTCCCCACATACCCATCATTAACAGGAGCAGCACCCCCCACGCCGCCCCCTCCCTGCATCTGCACCATCTGGGGGTTTTGCTGCACCATCTCCATAACCTTTTGCACCATCTCCGGGTTTTTCTGCATCATTTTCATAGCCTTTTGCGCCATCTGGGGGTTTTGCTGCGCCATCTGGGGGTTTTGCTGCATCATTTGCTGCACCATCTGGGGGTTTTGCTGCACCATCTCCATAGCGTTTTGCACCATCTCCGGGTTTTGCTGCATCATTTGCTGCACCCCGCCGAAGGCAGCGAGAGCAGCAGTAGCACCCCCTGTGAGGAAGTTTGGTCGTCCAGCATCAGGATGTTGGTTCCCCAAAAGTGTTGGTCGTCCAATTGCCTGGATAATGTTAGAAATATTTCCCGAGTCTCCATCCAGGAGGGCGGACATTTGGGATGGTAACGCAAGTGAACCAATAGTCTGGTCACCGTAACTGCCGTGTATAATAATATTCATAACTGCATTAAGCATATCTGTATTCAATGCCCCTGGCAAGTTGGGAGCTTGAGCAGGCAGCACCCTCCCACTCCTTAACGTCATCCCTGGGATTGGTGCTCCCGAGTCAGCAGAGAACCATGATACCGCTCGCACCAGCTCACACTTACCAGAGGAACCACCGCTAAACCCCCGACTCGCCCCCAGCTTCTTCGCTCTAGCGCTGCGGTTCTCCTCTAGGCGCCTCGTACTTCGCCCTTTTAGTTTTCCCTTGGTGTCAATGCCGCTTTTTAAACCATCCTGACGTCTTGTTTTACGCGACACATCAGAATTTGTAGAACTATTATTTCCACAATCTGGGTTGTTCATCACCACATACCCATCGGCATTCAGCTTTCCCGACGATTTACAAGCAAAAGAGTCTTGTATTATTTTCGCTGTTCTGACGACCCTTCTTCCACTAACTAATGCCAGTGTGTCCTTAATAAGTTTATTGCTCGTTGTGCTCTCATTAGCCATAATTATATATATAATATGTATATAATTATAATCGCTAAAGTATAATAGGTTATTTTTACCTTTCCCTCTTCGACTAGGTCGTCTGTTGTTGACGTAAAGCATCATTTTCTTGTTGTAAAGCAGCAATTTGTGTATACATAGCCTTTAAATCGGCAGTAGTCGGCGGTGCATCATCAGACGCCGAACCAGAAGCCGCTCCTATTATTAATTCGCTATTGTGATCACTAAGTTCTACATTTTGACCACATCTCAGTGATTTCGGCATTTTATGACACCACCATTTAGTCATTGCAACAACAATATTTCTGGTCAATTGCATTGGTCGATAACCACGAGCTTCTGCCCCTTCCGTATCTCCACGTGAAAAATCAATTAACCATTGAGCTGTCATGTCACACCCACACGCTGACCAAAAACCAGTTATATTAGCCCACGTGCTATTCCAAAACGTCCAATCATTTGTGCGAATAGTAGCTTGCAGACCACGGAGAGCATGAAAGCCTTGAGCTCCTGCCATATTGGCGAGATCTCCTTCACGTCCAAAAATCTGAGCAATTAGCTGTCCGTTTAAAGTGTTCCATCCTCCTAACCAAACATTTACTCCCATCAACATCAGGATAACCGTAACCGAAGCCAAAAACATTTGGAATTTAGTACATTCTTCTTGACGACGATTCATTCCCTGGGTGCGCGAGGCACTGGACGCACCCCCACGTTTGCGCGTGCCTTTGCTCTTACGTTTGTGCGTGCCTTTCCCTTTGCTCTTACGTTTGTGCGTGCCCCTGCTCTTACGTTTGTGCTTGCCAGCTGCTACATCTGACTTGGCAAAAAGTTTAACTAGTTTTTTTTCAATTTCTTTAAAAGTCAATAGATCGACACCATTATGTTTTGCGATGGTGTTTCCCGCTATATTTCTGTATATTTTAAAGTTTTTTCTAAGAGTCTCAACAGTAATATTTTCCATATTCTTTCCGCCATTACTGGTTAAACGAATAGTGTTTTCAATATTCAAAAGATTATTTATAAAGCCCTCATATAAATTGCCCACAGTTTCACCATTGTGGTTTATAATAGGAATTAATTTAGATTTTTTTCCTAAATTCTTGGTCCTGCTTCTGCTTCTGCTTTTGCTTTTGCTTTTGCTTCTGCTTTTGCTTTTGCTTTTGCTTTTGCTTTTGGTTCTAGTTCTGGTGCCTCCACCGAAATGATGTGACAAATTATTGGGTGCCATTATATATAATACAAAATATTTTATCTAACAACTACAATAGCAAATTTGAGCCATTAATCCACCAACAATAGCTCCACAACAAATTTGTTTGAGTGAATGTTTTTTATATATAAGTCTTTGTGTTACTGTTAATAACGCAATAATTGTGAAAATAATAGAAATCATAAAATCTTTAAAATACAATATGGAAAATATTAAACTAAACATGACACTATTGGCATGACCCGATGGCATACCATAACGGTCAATTCCAGTTTTATCAAATTTATTAATAGCTTTTCCACCGCGTGGGCGTGTTTGTTTAAACAATTGTTTTAAGACATGATTAAGAGCCATAGAAAAAATATAAAATCCAGCAAATAGTTCAAAACAGCAGCTCATACTATTTTTAGCATATAACATGAGACACCCCGTGGATATAAATAAAATTATCGGACCAAAATAACCCACCTGATATAAGAGGTTCATATAGTATACGCACACAAAAGTTATTACCAAAATTTATAACACATACATATTAGCTGGATATAGTCTTCGCACTGGCACAGGAATTCGGCTAACCAACACTGTCAATTGTTGTTTTGTAAAATATTTCGTCCCCTGTCCCACTTTACCACTTCTATGAAACAGATATTTTTGTCGCTTTCCCACTTTATACAGACCTCTCTGTTCTTCTTGTTTGTTAACCTCTTCAAACGCGGTTTTTTCCAAAATTTCCTTATAATTTGGTTCAGGAATATTTTTGTATTTTTTAAAAAAGTTATAAACTTTTTTAATCTGTTTTTCCTTATTTTCTATTAAATCTTCAAATTTAATCATAATAGCCTGGGCACCTAATTTTTTATACATCAAATAATAGGAGTATTCCTCTCGTGAAGTTTGTCCAATAATATCTAGCACATATAAATAAATAGAACGAGGTCGTGGTGCACGTTTCTCATAAAAGAAATATTTAGAAATACAAATATCCAATGGATTTCTGATCATCATAATAAAACCATAATTCAGTCGTTTAATAAGACTGGGTCTTATACAATTAGGGTGTGTTGAAAACACGTGATAATTTTTATTAAATTTTCTCGTGTGTGGGACGACCTTATACATTGCATTTTTGTCATAAATATCGGTTGTGGGATTTAATAATAATGAGACAATGTCTGACATTAAGTGTGTGCCTACTTTAGGTGGAGTATAAATAACCATTCCTTTAAACATTTATATATTACTAAAACAACAAAAAGCAATAAAAATAACTTAAATATAAAGTTTGGTTTCAATAGGACGGGGGGGGTGTAGCGCAGGGGTAGCGCGTCCGCTTTGCAAGCGGAAGGTCACGGGTTCAATTCCCGTCACCTCCAAAAATTGAAATCCATAAATAGTATATGTCGTCTATACATATATGGATAATCAATCTGAATTCATAATAGGCAGTACAATAATATTTATAACAGTATTAATAGCGCTCTGTTGTTGCTCTTGGACAAGACGCCCCCCACAAGGGCTTCCCGAGAGTACAACACCTCTTCTTTAATCGCGATAGCTCAGTTGGTAGAGCACTCTTTTAACAGTTTTAACAGTTTTCCGTTGGTCACGGGTTCGTGAGATATTTTGTCAGATTGTCCGAGTGGTTAAGGAGGTGGACTTGAAATCCACTGGGCATTGCCCGCGCAGGTTCAAATCCTGCATCTGACGATAATACTTTTTCTTAAAAAATATTATCAAGATATAATATAGTATATGAATAAAAATGTTATGATTTCTATGATTGGATTAGCAGGAGGATTAATGGGCGGAGCCGTGGGTGATGCAGGTGGCGCCATTATGTTACCTGGACTTATGTTCAGTGGAATTATTACTGACTATAAATTAGCCTTGGGCACAGTTATGTTAGCACTTATTATGCCTATTTCTATAGGAGCAGCATATTTATATTGGAAAGATAAGAAAATGAACATAAAAGTTGGGTTCATCCTGGCCTTTTTCAATTTTATCGGAGCCCTTATTTCGTCCTATATTGTTATTAAATATGTTTCTGAAAAATACATGTTTCTTATTTATGCCCTTTATCTGTTTGGATTAGGGGCAGTATTTTTTAAAAAATACTACACATCAAAATAATTTTTTACCACACTGATGCGTTAATACTTTTTCTTAAAGTATATATATGTCCATTTTTTTAACTATAATAGTAACAACGAGTAGTTTAGCTACAATTACCTGTTTTTCAAGATATGTTTATAACAAATACTTTAAACCAAAGCCAAGAAGAGCTGCATTAATAAATTATCACGATGAAACGAGCTATCCTCCTTATGTTAACCTATAATTAAAATATAACTTTAAAAAAACACGTTTTAAACCATACCCACATTATATATATATTAATGGATTCAAAAAAGCGGACTGGTATAAAAATAGCAATTTGGGCAACACTCGCTTTTAGTATAACAATTTCTTCTGCATATATTATTGATAAAAGAATAGACACCAGTCTTAAAATCGCAGCAATAGATACTACTATAAAAGTAATAATGCATATTACCTATGAAAGAATTTGGCAGCACATAAAGTGGGGCAGAGAAATTTAGTTATTTATTTTTCCCAGCACAAATGGATGGACGCAACCAATTTTTAATGCAGCCGCCATAAAACCCAGGAACAGAGAAATAAGCACAATCAAGACCATATTTGCCGCTAACGTTTGTCCATAGCTGATCAATTAAGTATTTATTTTCATTGCTATAACTCAGTCCCAGTCGTATAGTGCAAGATTTTTCAACTTTGCCCTCAACAAGACCAATCCCACTCACTATATTTGCATTTGCAACACCGCATTTAGACAAATACTTAGAAAGTTCCAAACAATTAAGTTTGTCTTTAGAAATGATTAATTCAACAGACATTATTTAATAATACATCAATATATTTAATTCTTAATGGTTATATATTATTATTTTTAAAATAATATATATTAATGAAATATATATTAATAGGTGGTAGCAATACCTTAAAAGAAACCAGACCTGGAAAAGAAATAGATACATATGATTATGTTGTCAGGTTTAATTATTCTGGTTCAAAAATGATTGTTAACAATGCCAATAAGGATATAATAGGAACAAAAAAAAACATTTGGTTCTGCTTAGAAACAGATTATTTAGTTTTCAAAAATCTAGCTTGGTCTTCGTCCTATAAAAAAGTATTTATCAAAGGGGTTACACATAATAATATTTATGCTTGGCGTCGCAACAGTAAATCTCAATTGCTAAGATTTATAAACACAATTAAAAAGTATAATTATATTAAAAGTCAAACTAAGAAGAAGTCGTTTTGTTTGTATAATTTAACAAAGGTCGTCCAACATAAACATATATATATAATGCCAGCCAATTGGGATATAATCTCCAAACAACTCATAAAAAAAATAGAACCGAAATTTTCCAAGAAATATGCTCCCACAAGTGGTATAAAAGGCATATTTTATATATTATTGTTTGAAATGAAACCATTTATACCTCCTCCACCCGAATTATCCCTGTTCCCCACACCACCACCGCTGCCCCCTTATACCCCTAAGGCGGTTTTAGATAAATACATACCCAAAAATTATAGTGCTGATTCTTTATATTTACAGGGATTTGATGGATTTAAAACCGGGCATTTTTATGGAAAAAAGTTAATTAAAACACAAAACCAATCGGATAAACGAGCATTTAATGGACAAAACCGACATTATGGAAAGGGTGAACAATATATATTACGAAAGCTGGCTGAAAATAAAGGTCTCCACATACTTTAATTCAAATAAAATTTTAGGTGAATCTTAATAAAATTTTATTAAATATATTATTGCCAGTATCGTTACCATTATCATAAATTCTGTTTTCAAAGAGTGTAAAATTATCTGGATAATATTCGTTGATAAAGGAATTCATATTTTTAGTGCCCATTGACGAATTGCATCCTGCGCATATTGGAAGTATATTATCAATCGTAATTTTTCCACCATTAAATTCAGATATTATGTGACCAGCATGAAAATTACTTTGTCCAATAATTTCTGTTCGGCAACAGATGCACAGTGCTTCGCCATGTTTTCTACCAATATACTTATTCCAAGAATCATTCTTCAGCTTTTTAGGAACCCGTTTCTTACTAGACGTGGATGATTTTTTAATAATTCTTCCAGATTTTTGTTCAACGATTCTTCGTGCCCACTCGTATCCATAATCTTCATTTTGATGAGGCAATAATCCCAAATAGATCCCTGTGCCTCTCGCGGCTTTAAAAACGGTTTCTGTAACTTTAAAAGCATCCACATCCCATGATTCTAAAGCTTTATTATATTCACACACCATTTTATATAATTCGTCACTATCATTTATCTTCAATTCTTCACATATAAATGCCAAGGATTCTTGGAAATAATTAAACCACATACGTGGTCTCCTTGCACGCCTATTCTTAGACCATATATTAGGATATTTTTCCTGAAATTTACTAGCAACCGTTTCGGGAATATTTTTATCAATATTTTCAAAGTTAGAGAAATCTGGCAGGGGAGTATTTTTATTAATCATATCATAATTAAATTCTAATTCTTCTATTGTATTGACTGAGACCATAGTAACATAAAATTCAATATCGTGCGAGTATTCTTTATATAATATTTCTAATGCTCTCATCCTGTGCTGACCATCTATAATAAATTTTTTATTATTCCAAATATGAATATTTATAGGACCAGATGCAGAAAAATTAAAATGTTTATATTTTTTATTATATTCTAATTGAAATTTTACTATATCTATTAATTTATTTTTATCAATTATGCGCTGCATATCTGGCTTTATAATATCTAGTTCTTCTAATTCCGAAGTTTTGAGACATGTAATTTCAGTATTATCGATCTTACATTGTAGCATAATGGTATAATATTGAAATTATTTTTAAATGGTTTGCATCATCATAGAATAATTTAATTCAAATTTTCCTTAATGCGATTCAGAATAATTTTGCTCCCGTTAATAGAGGGTTCAATACTCTGTGTAAAATCCTTCTTTTTTTTGAAATATTTATCAATGCGTAACACACTAAAACCCATTTTTTTAGCATATGAGATAATCATATCATTCCACGATTTTATTGTGTCATGATAATAAGTGTACGGTTCTTTTTTCGGATAATATATTGTTGACAAATGAATATTAGCATTTGGAAATTGTGATTGTAATTTTGAAATATTGTTTTTATAATCTTTAAACATTTGTTTTAAGGTCACACCTGTGTAAAATTCAATAAAGTTTTCAATTATATCATTACCACCGAAAGACAGAAATATATGTGTGTTTTTTTTATTATATTTTTTATCTAAAATTAACAACTGGGTCTTCATATCATTAATCATAGCGCCGTCTTCTGCATATATTTTAACTTTTTTAGAGCCATACTGTGCTTTTAATAAAGCCCCCACTGATTTTTTCTGAGGAACAAAAAGTTCATTTTGAAATATGCTGTCTCCCAGTAAGACAATTTTTGTATTTGATGAAAAACTTTCGTATATGTCTTGTTTACCACACACAACAAATAAAATAAATAGAACACCCAAAACACACCATATGGATAATATTTTCATTATATATTGAAAATATTATTATTGATTATTTTAGTCATTCCACTAGTTCTCTGAAGTCACCACACCCTCGCCTGCCCATCTGCATCGAGCCAATCATTATCATCAGACCTCCTCCTCATCGCCCGCCCGTGGGTTCCCCAGTACATATTTTTCTTAGCTGGCTCCTCGCCACTCGCCACCATCTTCGCTTCGTGTTTTGCCGCCTCTTCTTTGAATGCTACGTGTGGCTCACGTTTTTTTCTGTTTTTCCTCTTAAAGTTTTTGACACTTTGGTCCATCCCCCCCCTGTGCCGCCGACGCCTCGTGGATTTACGCCTAAAGGTTTTTCGTTTCCGACCGCCCATGATTTTTCTTCCGCGCATTCCTTTCCGGCAAGACTTGCGTGCTCTGCTTCTACGAACCATTATATAATTAATTAATAGATTCCCCGTCGGCGCGCTCCAGCGAAGGCGAGGGCTCCTCCCAGCTAGTTGGCCATTTACGTTTTGTGTCCCTTGCCTCTTCACAGTCATCCGAATTATGCCGCCACCGCTTGAATGGGCGCGTCCTGTGTAATGTATAACCAGTGCATGCTTTCCTTTCCCGTTCTATCGCGTTAACCGATCGGCGATAAGCCCCCCCTACCTTAAAACGACGCTTACTACGCCGCTGCCTCGAGGATTTACGGGTATTACGTCTAAATGATTTACTATTAGATGATTTTCTTCCGCGCGTTCCCTT
>Ga0114999_10009374_pt1 | contig 10732 bp, 6 predicted proteins | sample ArcticOcean_MG_C_3_FD_89820 | JGI IMG/M metagenome (GOLD analysis project Ga0114999, IMG submission 89820) | Marine microbial communities from western Arctic Ocean - ArcticOcean_MG_CB8_126 | ecosystem: Environmental > Aquatic > Marine > Oceanic | place: Arctic Ocean: Canada Basin | collected... | reverse complement strand
TGATCAACCGTCCGCTCGAGGAGGATTTGTTCCGGTGAAAAACCACCCGGGCCGCCTCGACCAATGACGAAAATCCTGGCCATCACGGGGGGAGTGGGCGGCGCCAAGCTCGCCTTGGGATTGAGCAAGGTTCTTGAACCAAACGAGCTCATGTTCGCGGTAAATACGGGCGACGATTTCGAGCATTTGGGTCTGCATATCTCGCCAGACATTGACAGCCTGACCTATGCCCTTACCGAAGAAAATAACCCGGATACCGGGTGGGGGCGCCGTGGCGAGACATGGCATTTCATCGATTCGCTCGAAGCGCTCGGCGGCGAAGCCTGGTTTCGCCTAGGCGACAAGGACCTCGCCTTGCACATGCTCCGCACGCAGCACCTTAAATCGGGCGCGTCCCTCACCGAGGCAACTCGAATCATCGCCGACGCGTTAGGCATCGCGCACACGATTGCACCCATGAGCGACGACCCTGTTCGAACCGTCGTCCACACCGACCAAGGTTCATTGCCTTTCCAGCACTATTTCGTGCGCGAGCAATGCGCGCCAAAGGTCACCGGATTCGAATTTGATGGCATCGGGTCAGCCGTTGTAAATCCTAAGATCAGCGGTTGGCTAGCCGGTTGCGACGGGGTGGTCATTTGTCCGTCGAATCCCTACGTGTCGGTGGACCCAGTGTTGGCACTCCCCGGCTTTAGCGAATTGCTCGCCGGTATTCCAATCGTCGCTGTGTCCCCCATCGTCGGCGGGCTCGCGATCAAGGGCCCCGCTGCCAAAATGATGCAAGAGCTGAACGTTCCTGCATCCGCCACCGCTGTCGCAGTTCATTATGCGGACCTGATCGACGGCTTCGTTCTGGATGCGACGGATGCAGCCGAAGCTAGCACAATCGAAATCCCCACCCTGGTCACCAACACCATCATGAAATCTCTGGGCGATCGCATGGGCCTTGCACGGGCAACGCTCGATTTTCTATATCGTCTCAGGTAGAGTAGACCGCTTCGCACAGCGAAGACTTTGTTGGATCTGCAAAAAAAAGGCTTATCCTTCAATCGCTTACAGCAACTCAGTCGCGCAATCAGGAACGTGAATAGGGGCAGTAGGCGCTAACATCAATTCGGTTGGGAGAAAACTAATGTGGGCCATCGTTCCCATAAAGACGTTTGACCGAGCCAAACAACGTCTTGCGAAAGTCTTGAGTGAAGACGAACGACGCTCGCTCATGCTCGCAATGGCCCGCGATGTCATTACCAGCCTTTCATGCAGTAGCCACCTAACCGGAATATTGATTGTCTCCCGCGCTGCTGAGGCCGATGCCCTAGCACAGGCGTTTGCGACAGAACGTTTCGCGGAAAGCCCAGGCGGAAGTCTTGCGGACGCACTCGATCAAGCCACGCACCACCTCATTGCAAATTTTGCCGCCGAAGGCGTTTTCGTGGTGCCTGCCGACGTGCCGGGCATTGAGACAAGCGAGGTCGACAGCCTCATAAGCCAGAACGATTCGATCACGATATTGCCGGACACCGATCATATAGGAACCAATGGGTTGATCTGCTCGCCGCCCCTCGCGATGCCTTACGTATTCGACGGGAAGAGTTTCAAACCGCACGTAGACGGCGCCTTCGAGCGTGGTATTACACCCATTGTCGTACCTGGTTCGAGCTTCGCTTTGGACGTCGATACGCCTTCCGACTTACGTCAGATGTACGCCGAATCACCAGAAAGCCAGACCGGCATATACCTCACCAAGTCTGGTATCGCCTCACGGCTTGCCAATCTCGCCCGTAACATTTCAGGATAACGACAATGGTTCAAGCCGCTTTAAACAACGCGCTTAACGGACAACTACCAAGCGCAGAAGAAGCGTTGCAGTTCGCCAACTTTACCGACACGAAGGCAATCGCGGACGTGGCTGCGCAAATTCGCGATTACGGTTTCAACAACCTTGTTACCTATTCGCGCAAAGTGTTCATTCCGCTAACCCACCTGTGTCGAGACGTATGTCACTACTGCACATTCGCAAAGGTGCCGCGCAAACTAGATGCACCCTACCTCTCGATCGAAGAAGTCCTGGACGTTGCCCGACACGGGCAAGCGATGGGCTGCAAAGAAGCGCTTTTCACGCTTGGCGAAAAACCCGAGCTACGCTACAAAGCCGCTCGCGCAGCACTGGAAGAAATGGGCTTTGCAACGACAACCGAATATTTGAAAGCCGCAGCGCTCGCCGTATTCAAAGAGACCGGACTCTTGCCGCACCTCAACCCCGGCAACTTGAATCCTGAAGAATTAGCAGACCTCCACGCCGTTGCGCCCTCTATGGGAATTATGCTCGAGTCAGCATCCGAGCGTTTGTGCGAGAAGGGCATGCCCCACTACGGTTCGCCTGACAAGGTACCCGCCGTCCGCCTCGCGACCTTACGCAATGCGGGCATCGCGCAGATCCCTTTTACAACCGGTATCTTGATCGGTATCGGAGAGACTCGCCAAGAGCGCATAGAGAGTTTGTTGGCAATTCGTGAAGTGCACCACGAATTTAGACACATCCAAGAAATCATCGTGCAGAACTTTCGCGCCAAAGCCGATACTAAGATGATCAACGCGCCTGAACCGGATCTGAACGAGCTCCTTTGGACCATCGCGGTTGCACGGATCATTTTTGGTGCCGAAATGAGCATCCAGGCGCCGCCTAATCTGAGCCCGGGCGTCTTGCCACAAATCGTACATGCGGGCATTAACGACTGGGGCGGCGTTTCGCCGGTAACGCCGGATTTCGTCAATCCCGAGGCCCCTTGGCCCCAACTCGATGAACTGTCGCGCGAAACTGCGGCCGCCGAAAAGCACCTTGTCGAGCGATTGACCATCTATCCCTCTTACGCACAAGATCTCGAACGTTGGGCTCACCCAGATCTGCATGTCCGAATTCTCGATCTAATCGATGCCGACGGAATGCCGCGAACCGATGATTGGTGTCCTGGCGACATTGATATCCCGCCGCCGTCGGATGTTATGAACGCGATAATTGACAAACCAGCAAGCGTATCGAGCGACATCAGCGTCATATTGGACAAGGTTCACAACCGCCAAGACCTCGAGGAGAACGAAGTCGTACGGCTATTCCAAGCAAGAGGTGGCGACTTTTCCGCAGTCACTCAAGCCGCGGATCACGTACGTAGGACACAAAACGGCGACACGGTTAGCTTCGTCGTAAATCGCAATATCAATTACACCAACATCTGCTATTTCAAATGTCAGTTCTGTGCATTCTCGAAAGGCAAACTGGCGGAAAATTTGCGCGGCCGCCCTTACGATCTCTCGGAAGACGAAATAACCCGACGGACCCAAGAAGCATGGGACCGTGGTGCCACCGAAGTGTGCATGCAGGGTGGAATCCATCCGGAATACACCGGCGAGACCTACATCAATATCTTACGCACCGTAAAGTCAGCAGTTCCGGATATGCACATCCATGCTTTCTCGCCCTTGGAGGTCTGGCAAGGTGCGGCCACCTTGGACTTAGATTTGCCCACCTACCTCGCCCGCCTCAAAGACGCTGGGCTTTCCACACTTCCCGGAACCGCAGCCGAGATACTCGACGATGAGGTTCGCGACATCATCTGTGCAGACAAGATCAACACTGCCCAATGGCTTGATGTAATGCGGGCATCGCACAGCGTCGGCTTCAAAACCACCGCGACTATCATGTACGGGCACGTCGAGCAGCCGGTGCATTGGGCCCGGCATCTCATGCGCATTAGAGACCTGCAAAAGGAAACTGGCGGATTTACAGAATTCGTGCCCCTTCCGTTTGTACATATGGAAGCGCCGATGTATTTGAAGGGTAAAGCCCGTAAGGGACCGACCTTCCGCGAAGCGATACTCATGCACTCCGTCGCGCGCTTGGTTTTACACCCCTACATCACCAATATCCAAGCAAGCTGGGTCAAGATGGGGCACGAAGGTGTCAAAGCGTCTCTTAACGCGGGGTGCAACGACCTTGGAGGCACGCTCATGAATGAGTCGATCAGTCGCGCCGCAGGCACTCAACACGGGCAGGAAACATCGCCCGGCGAAATGCGCCGCATCATCAAAACCTTGAACCGCGAGCCGCGCCAACGATTGACCGCATACGGTGAGGTTTCCGCCGAACGAGAACGCGCAGGCACGAACGCGCCAGAGCTAACAGAAATCGTCAATACCCCCGCGCAGAAGTACGAGCGCAAGCGACCTTCGCCCGCTTTGATTAAGAATGAGCGGTTGGATGTTGTCGACGTGACCGGTGGATAGTTAGTTCTTGTCCCAATAAGGGACAAGAACTAATCGAGGACAGGAGTCGCTGGGCCTAAGGGGGGAACCTCATCACCTCTACACCGAAGACGCGGTCCCTCGAAACGGCCACGAACCCGGTTATCCACACCTTCATTTCGACGAAGCCGATGCCGAGCGGCGTGAACCAGGGTGCTCGATGTGCATCGCGATGAACGGAGACCAACTGGAACCGGGACAGTTCTCGGTAAGCACAAGTATCAGAAACTCTACAGGCAGGCAGGGTCAAGGCGAACGTACATTTCTAGCGTCGCCACGAACAGCAGCGGCGGTTAACGTCTTCTTGGGACCCAGAAGATCCGCCAGGTATCCCGATGGCACTTTTATCCTAACAAACGTTATTTTTATGGTATCTAAGTCGTTTTAGCGCGTTTTTTCGATCTCCAAAGGGGACATCGCCCCACTCAGCGCATTTGATGAGGACCAACGTTTTTTCGGATACCCGATCAGCAGCGATACCTTTGACCTCTTAGTCGCCTTGCTGGTGTTCGAAAATCGATTTGTGTCCGACTTTCGACCAATCCGGCGGCATGAGCACGGGGCGAGGATCAAACCGCGCCCAACGCGCAGCCTCTCCGCGGACGACAGTCTCGGAGTATTTTCCATTCGCCGTGAGGTTTGTGATTGGTATCGCATCTGCACAAGAATACGCACACAACAACAACGGACGTGGGCGCGGACTCTCATTCGGCGGCGAGCCGTGGATGCTGCGGCAATTATGTACCGTAATCGATCCGGCCGGACCGCCCAAAAACGCGGCCGCGGCAATATCGACCTTCGGTAGGTCCACATCTGCGATGTTGCCGGTCCAATTGCCGCTCGCATCGTAGAGGTCGAACAGCGGTCCATTGTGGCTCTTTGGAATGACCCCCATCGGCGCCATCGCATCTTCCACATCGTCCAAATAGACTCCGATCGTGAGCACGTCATAATTCGTGTGCGGCCAGAACTGGATGTCCTGATGCCATTTCACTTCCTCACCCCCGCCGCCCCATTTGAAGTTCAGCTTCGAGTGATGAAATTTTACATTCGGCCCGAGCAAATCTTCAGCGACGTCCGCGAACGGGCCGCTGTTGGCAAATGCCCAGTATTCCTCGTGTACGTCAGTGGGTGAATTGAGTCGGCGAATGCGCGGATTCTCGCGGCTATGGTCGGGCTCCAAATCAAATCGTTTGTCGGACCGGTCAATCTCCCGACTCAAGTCGATGAATTCTCGCGTGACTCGGCCTAGACGCTCGAGCCAGTCGCTTCCGACCAAGCTCGCGACCCCCACATAGCCGTCCGCGAAATACTTTTCCCGCTGTTGTTGGGTCAACGTCTTCGGTTCGCGGGCCAATATCTCAGCGTGCTGCATGCTACTCCTTAATCCAGACCCAAGATCCGACGATTCAACCCTGCATCAACCGCGCTGGCGGCAAAATCATCGAACGCTTTATCAGTCACTCGAATGATGTGATCGCGAATGAACTGCGCACCTTCGCGCGCGCCATCCTCTTGATGTTTGAGGCAGCACTCCCATTCGAGCACCGCCCACCCTGAGTAATCGTACTCGGCAAATTTGGAGAAGATGCCGCCAAAGTCAATCTGTCCGTCTCCAAGAGAACGAAACCGCCCGGGACGTTGCAGCCAATCTTGGTAACCGCCGTACACGCCGGAGCGACCGCTAGGATTGAATTCCGCATCTTTGACGTGAAACATCTTGATGCGCTCATGGTAAATGTCGATGAAGCTCAAATAATCGAGTTGCTGCAATACGAAGTGACTAGGGTCGTACAGAATATTGGCCCGTGGATGACCGCCCACTTCCTCCAAGAATCGCTCGAAGGTGGCACCGTCATGGAGATCTTCGCCCGGATGGATCTCGTAGCACAGATTCACACCCTGCTCCGCAAACTCGTCGAGAATAGGTCGCCAACGACGGGCGAGCTCTTTGAACCCTTCTTCGACCAATCCGGCCGCGCGCTGCGGCCATGGGTATATGAATGGCCACAAAAGTGCGCCGGAGAAGGTAACGTGTTCGGTAAGTCCCAGGTTCCTGCTCGCACGCGCAGCGAGCTTCACTTGGTTCGTCGCCCATTCGGTACGAGCGGTCGGATTACCGCGCACACTTTCATCAGCAAACCCGTCAAACAACTCATCATATGCCGGATGCACTGCCACAAGCTGACCTTCAAGGTGCGTCGCAAGTTCAGTGATCTCTACCCCGTGGGCTGCGACACGTCCCTTAAGATCATCGCAATAATCTTTGCTCTCGGCCGCAGCCGCAACGTCGATGAATGCAGGATTACCAATCGGCACCTGTACGCCAACAAAACCTAAATCAGCGGCCCATTTCGCCATCGCCTCGATGCTGTCAAACGGCTCGTCGTCGCCCATGAATTGAATGAGATAGATCGCTGGACCTTTCAATGTTTTGATAGACACCCCCTTAGACAATTTATCGCCACTGGCGAGAACGCAAGTTGCGATGACACACACAGCAAGCTGCGACGATACGCACAACGCAAAACAATAGTATAGGACTTGGCGAAAGGGCGTTCGACCAACGCCAACGAGGGTAGGAAGTGCATGTTCATGAAATTGCCTTGATGCGGCGATCCGGTTACTTTTGAGCGTTTAGTAAACTAAGCGCAACGCAAACCCTCGCTTTGAACCATTTGGCGACAACTCGCAACTAGCCGAGTTAGAATGCAACCAGATATCAGCAGAGAGCTTAAACGATGATCGATATACCCAGCATCGACGGCTGGCGCGACAAGTTTACGAGTTGGGTGGGGTTCGCCAAGCCGCTGATGCAGCAAGGTAAAGGCAAAGAGGCATTCGGCAAATATCCATGGTTCACCACCGAAGGTGACCCCTTCACCAAATTGGAACAACCGGCTAGTCAGACGCGCTTCGGACTGATTACCACCGGCGGTTACTCCATCGAGGGCGAGCAGGAACCCATGCGCGGTTATCCCACGTTTGGCGACGAGGTGCCGCAGATCCGCGGCATTCCACTGGATGTGGACCGCTCCAAGCTGACCATCAATCATCCCGGCTACGACCACCGGTTCGCCGAAGAAGACATCAACGCGAACCTGCCCCTCGACCGCCTTAACGAACTAGTAGAAAACGGCACGATTGGCTCGCTGTCCGAAGAAACGCTCGTTCTGATGGGGTTGCAACCCAACGTCGAGCCGTTGCTGAAAGAAACAATCCCTGAGATCGTAGCCGCGTTCCAAGCCGACGACGTGCAGGCCGCATTGCTCGTGCCGAGCTGACCCGTTTGCCATCAGACCGTGAGTCTGATTGCGCGTGGATTGGAAGCAGCCGGTATTCCAACCGTTCTGGTAAGTGTAATGCCTGCCTTATCGAGCCCAGCGCGACCGCCGCGCCAGATAATTCGGCGACTGAACATCGGCGCGACGGTAGGTCGCCCGAACGACGTAGAGGGACAACGCACCACGCTAACCAAGATGATCAGGCTTCTCGAAAACGCGACAGAATTCGGCGCGGTGGACAAGGAAGAAAAGGTCGCGTAGACGATAGCGAACGGTTCGCGGTCGCCGGATCGGGCACGATCAAACCTGAAATACTCAGGGTAGCTGAACCCTAGGGTGCGGTACCTGCGAAATACGCCGATGCTTCGCTGAACCCGTCCATACCGATAGAAATACCGATCAATCGACCCGGGATGTCATCGACCGGTGGGTGAATTCCGCCCCAAATCCGCGACAGGCTGCATTGATCCGACGCGTCGCGATAAGTAGCCCATTGCAACGTCATGTCGACACTTGGTCCTTCCTCGAATACCAAGAATTCGTTGCGCTTGATTTCGAATTCGCTCATTCCGCCAGGAAAATACGCATCGCCAGTCAACGCGGTCAATACTTCCGCCGCCGCTCTTGAATACGTCGAATGCCCCGACACATAACCCGCGAAAGGTGGTGTCACGAAACTTGGACGTTGGTATGGCCACCAGTTCTCAGCAAGTATCCAGCCCACACCCGCAAAATCGGTCTGCGGGTTGGCAATGTAATCGGGACCGCGCCACGCGAGTAGTTTGATCTTACCCACGTGTTCGTCGGTCTCGCCTGCCAGCGGATCCTCGGCCGGGACGAGTTCAATGTAGCCAGGCTCGAGTGGAATACCGTCGACGTTGTACGACGCCAATTCGGAATCGGTACTTTGGCCGAGGTCGGCCATTGCACGTAACGACGAGATTGGGCGGATGTAGTCGTACCAGCCTTTGATGCTCCACGCGGTAATCGCAGCGTCATGCATGGTGCCACCCAAGGTGAAGTACGCCTTGACGTCCCACTCAAGCAAACCCAGAGAACTACCTCCTCCGCCAAAGCGACGTTCGGCCATCGGGTGGTCGTTGACTTCATTCAAGATGACAAACCAGTGGCCCGGTGGCGTTTCGGAATCCGGACCGTCAGCCCAAAACTCCGCCAATACACGCGCGTAGTCTCCGCGTGGGACCATTTGCGCGGCGTATGGTTGGCCGGTGACCGGATTGAGACTGTAGCCGGTGCTTGCATCACCGCCATCTAGCCTATCGTAGAACGTGCCATGCTCAGCCGGACCTGCAGGATAGGTCGAGATATTGCCGACATTTGCAGGCGAGATGTCGATCAACTCTGCACCGTTGCCTGAATCGGCAACGCCACTCGGGTCCAATTGGGACGACCATATGGCCACCAACGAGTGCGACCATTTGAATTCTTCTGCCAACGATCCATCGAATGTTGGCGGTGCGTCTGGATTGTGATAAACCCAGTATTCGTAGCTTTCACCGGAACGGGAATGAGTCGTTCGGTCCACCTGCGACAATGCAAACGGCACGACCTGTCCCCACTCCGCGCCCAAGAACTCCGGCGTTTCGTCGATGGGATTGCCGGCCTGATCGACAAAACCCTGCAGTGCCAATGGCTGCCACCTATTTAGATCCTCGATGTCGGGATTACCCGGAAGTTCTGGCTCAAGTGGCTGGTTGACCGGTGTGTAGACTTGATTCGCGTAATCATTTTGCTCGTTGGCGCCATCTGCGAGTCCAAAATCGATATAGCATTGGGCGATGTGATTGCCCAGTCGTGCGGCATTGAATGAACTTGTCGAATAGGCGGTGGAACTGTCGTCGATGTCGTAGCCGAGATAGCTCATCAAAGCATCCGCATCGCGGCGAATCGCATTCGCGCCAGGCGACGATGCAAAGCGGTGGCGAATCAGCCGGTAGATCGCATAGCTCAATGACTCCACACGTGCAGCGTCGATGTCGGCCGGTGCCGTGAATGTGTCCATTCCGCACGCTCCACCCCCCCGGGTTTGCCCCAACAGCCACGGTACTTCGGTTGTGCCATCCGCGACGGCATACGCACTCCACGCGTCATAACCAGCTGCAGAGGCATGGAATAGATTGCGGGCATGTACCGTCGGCCGCGCAAAGTCGTTGCGTATCGCCTGCAGGAGTACTTCGTTCCAGCGCCGTGCAACCGACACGTTAGCGGCCGGCGCTACCCCAGGAACATAGTTTGCAATCAGCGAGACCGGACCGTTGGGCATGGTGAGCGTTGTGTTTGCTGACAATGGGTCGCCAAGCACGCCGTCATCCGCGCCCTCCACCGTCCAACGACTGAAGAAATAGCCGTCCTCGCCGGCACCCGCGACCACGTCAATGGTTTCACCCGCGGAATGGTCCCCGCCACCTTCCCCGCCGAAGACATTGAGCGCGAATTCAGTAGGTAAACCCGACTTGTCGATGGTGAGCAGTTGGTCGACCGTGACATCGGTGAGTGTAGTTTGGGTACCGTCGAGCCAATCAACGGTCACATCAGCGCCGGTGGCGCTACCCAAACCGAAGTGCACTTCGGTTGGGTTCTGTGACACGAAATTGGAGCCGGCACGGACTTCGCGCACCTGCGACCGGTTTCCGGCAGCCACAGTTACTCGCGCGCCCACGCCAAAGCCCACCAGATTGACACCGAGATAATGATTCGATGTGCTCGTGTCATTACGATAAAAAACCAGCTGACGGTCGTCATTGTTGCTGACAAGGACATCGAGATCGCCATCCCTGTCCGCATCAAAACAAGCCAGACCACGCCCCTGACCGCGGTCAGTCATTCCGGACGCACCGGCCTGCTCGTTAAATGTGCCATCGCCCTCAGAGCGAAAGAGACGGATCTGGTCTTCCACATAATTATTCTCGGGCCGGCTGCTCTCCTCGCGCCAACCGTTCACGTGCACGATGTCAAGGTTGCCGTCGTTGTCGAAGTCGGCAAAGCAGCTTGCCCAAGCCCAGCCTCCATTTGCGACACCGGCCGTGTCCGTCACGTCGGTAAACGCGCCCGCCCCGTCGTTGGCATACAAGCGGTTGCCGAACCCGATCAATTCGTTCGTGCCTTCGTTGACTTTGTAGATCGAGGTG
>Ga0114999_10009368_pt1 | contig 10735 bp, 8 predicted proteins | sample ArcticOcean_MG_C_3_FD_89820 | JGI IMG/M metagenome (GOLD analysis project Ga0114999, IMG submission 89820) | Marine microbial communities from western Arctic Ocean - ArcticOcean_MG_CB8_126 | ecosystem: Environmental > Aquatic > Marine > Oceanic | place: Arctic Ocean: Canada Basin | collected... | reverse complement strand
GGGCGGGGGATGAAGCGAGTGGAACTTTATGCGCGGGTGCGCCACGCGGTGATGATAGATGGGATGAGCCAGCGGGAAGCGGCTCGTTGTTTTGGGATTGATCCGCGCACAGTCAGGAAGATGCTGAGCTATTCGATCCCGCCGGGTTATGTCCGGACGAGGCCGCCGGTGCGCCCGAAGCTGGATCCCTACATCGCTGTTATCGAGCGCGTCCTGGAAGATGATAAAGAGCGCCCGAAGAAGCAACGACACACATCGAAGCGTATCTTCGAGCGACTGCGTGATGAGTATGGCTTCACGGGCGCGAAACCACCGAGAATTGACCCTTCCTTCAGTTCAAATCTGATCTCCCATCGCATACTGGATTTAGCAACATTGATGTCCGCTTTCAGCTCTACTTCGGACGTATGACAGGGAAAAGCCGCTTTTTTGAAATCGATGTCCGCTATGAGAGAGAAAGCAGGCATAATTTTTGCATGCCATTTTCGTCTCCTTTTAACCCAAAGCGGACATTTGCGTTTTGCGCCTCGACTACCATAGTGGCTTGCCCATACTTTCCGCATAATTGGAAAACATGACATTGAAACTGATACTTATTCTGGTCTTATCGCTCTCGTTGGAGTCCACCGAGTGCTTTAACCAGGATGGAAAAACCAGAATGGTGCCGTTACTCACCTGCGCGACAACCTGATCCGTGTTCTCCGCGGTCAACGCGGTTACCGCCGGCTTGGTGATTTCCGTCTGCGGCCTCGGATCGTGGAAGTTGATGGTTTCGGAGCCCTTGTTCGTTTGTGCATAGTAGACACCGCTCAAGAAATTGTTGGGATGATTGTGGGTTCCATGCGCGGCATCGGGCGGGTTCATGTTGGCCCAACATCCTGTTATTTCAAAGTTCTCCTCGCCGATTTTTAGAAACTCCAAGACACGCTTAACTGCGTGATTCACACAAGATTCCAACTCGCGAAATTCATCGATTTTGTGGAGGTCGTGGGCCGACTGCCAACTCCGACCGGCGGGCCGTGGAGCGGAACGTCTTATTTCTTCGAGCTTGCGCAGGATGCTCTTGTTGATGCTTCGATAAATCTCGGATTTGAGCTCAGCCTTCCATACGAACGTCGGAAACATGCGCAGGACGTCAGTCGCCGCAAAGACGGATTCAGTCTTTCTATCCATTTCAACGACCCTGGCTGATTTCGGGTTCGCGTCGTGGAGATGATGATAGTACGGTTGTCGCCGCTATAAGAAACCTAACCATACGGGCCGCGGAACGGTAGCGTTTGCCCGGTCCCAAAGGAGCAACGGAGCGGGACATGGGGGAGATTGTCAATGAATCCCGCCGAGCGGTTGCGGGCTTCTACCCGAACGGGCCATTGGTGATTCGGCCCGCCTTCGTGAGAGCGTGCGCAATTACTTGCATCTCGATTTCGACACTCTCCTTGGCGGCGACCGCATTGCCATAGTTGGAGATGCCAAAATGCAGGTGGCAGAGCAGGCCGAGACGTTTGCCAGTTCGACCCGTTAGCGGCCGTCGGCGATCATGAAAGTGCTCGACTACCACCAGGCGACGAAGCATTCGTGGGCAAGCATTCACGCGAACCCCCACCGCCTCGATTACGCCAACATGCCGCGCCCGTTCAAAATCTATTCCGACCTCGAACGGCGCCCGCTTCCGGCGGAGCTGCGCGAGACCGGCGTGCCCGCGCTCAGCGCCGTGGCGAGCCCGGGATCCACCGCTTCGGGCGAGCGCGTCCCCGGCGTGGAGGACCTCGCCGCCATCCTCGCCTCGGTTGGGATCACCCGCGGCGGTCCTATCCGGGCGGCGAGATGCAGTTTCGCGGCGCTTCGTGCACCGGCGCCCTCTACCATATCGAGGTCTATATCGTGTGCGGCGATCTGGCGGGTCTGGCGGCCGGCGTTCACCAATTCCAGGCGCACGATTTCTCGACCTGCACGCTGCGCGGCGGCGACCACCGCCACGCATTGATCGAGGCGAGCGACGCTAACCCCGAGGTGGCGATGGCGCCCGCCGTGCTTGTGCTGACCAGCACCTGGTGGCGCGCAACGCCTGGAAATATCAAGCGCGCATGTACCGCCACGCCTGGTGGGACTCGGGCTGCATGGTGGCAAATCTGTTGGCGATGGCCGCCGCCTTGGACCTGCCGGCCTTGGTCGTGCTCGGCTTCGCCGACGCGCCGGTCAACCAGCTTCTCGGCGTAGACCCGGCACACGAGGCAGCGCTGGCGCTGATCCCGCTGGGACGCGGCGGCGCGCCGGCACCGGCGCCCGGCCCGGCGATTGCGCCGCTCGGACTGGCGACCGAGCCGCTCTCCGAATATGAGGTCGCGTATCCCGAGATCGCGGCCGCCCATGCCGCCACTTCGCTCGCCGGCGGCGCGGCGGTGTGGCGCGGCGGTCTGGAAGCCGTGGAAGCCGCGTCGCCCCAAGGCACGCCGATTGCTCTCGAAGCTATGACAGACGACGCGCTGCCGCAAGAATCGGTCGACGCGGTGATATACCGGCGCGGCTCCACGCGCCGTTTCGCCCGCAAGGAGATGTCGTTCGTTCAACTGTCGACGATCCTCGAGAGCACCGCCGGCGCCATACCGGCGGATTTTATCGCGCCGTCGGGCAGCCCGCTTACCGAGCTATATATCATCGTGCACGCTGTCGACGGCGTGGCGCCCGGGACCTACGCCTATCGGCGCAACGAGCGCGCCCTGGAGCCGCTTCGCCAGGGCGATTTCCGGCGTGAGGCGAGCGCGCTCGGCCTCGGGCAAGAGCTGCCGGGGGACGCCAGCTTCAACATCTACTATCTGAGCGATCTCGAAGCGGTGGCCAGGCGCTTCGGCGAGCGCGGTTATCGTGCCGCCCAGACCGAGGGCGGAATTCTCGGCGGCAAGGCCTATCTCGCGTCCTACGCCTTGCGCTGCGGCGCCACCGGGCTCACCTTCATCGACGACGACGTGACCGAGTTCTTCTCGCCGCACGCGGCGGGAAAATCGGTCATGTTCCTGATGGCCATCGGCCGCCCGCGCCGGCGCGAAGCGGATTGACACAGCTTGGCGAACAGGTAAGCGCGTTCCGGCGACGCCCTATTCGGGTTGCAGCAACAAGTCGAAGCGCAAGGCGCTGGGCGTCTCGGAAATATCCGTCAGAGGCCTATCCCGCAGCGCTAGTGCGTGTGCCTCAAGGGTACGAACGTCGAACCCCATGTAGCGCCGGTTTTGTGGGCCGAGCTGGCGCGCCGCCGAGCGGAACAGCCGCGCCGCCGTCTTCGCATTTGCGCGCATGCCGCGGGCACTTCCCCAACGCGCCTTGAACCCGGTGGCGGCGAGGTTGATGAGCGCCTGTAGGTAAGTCGCCCGCGTCCCTTGGCGGCCGCAAGCGACCCACAATCCCTCCCACGCTTCATGGGCTTCCCAGTAAAATCCATGATTGAAGAGGTCGATCCCGTAGAGGTAGTCGCGGCACGATCGCCAGTTCTCGGGGTCGGGCGGTGCCGGCGTATCAGGCTCATTGCCGAAGCTGTGTCCGTCGCGATCACGTGTCGGATGCGGCGCTTGGCCCGGCACGTAGGCGTAGGGCGGCAACTCCCGGTCGGGAAGCAGGCGCGCAGGCGGTGTCGCCGGCCGTTTGTTGGTGCGAGACATACAGTCAAAATCCGTCAGCTGCCGATGGTCTGAGCCTGCTGGTCATTATGCCATGGACAAAGAGATGACCGGCGGATAAGTGAAGCTAGCGTGTCTATGGCAATCATGCCATCTGCAACAACAAGCAACTTCCGCTTTTGGCTAGATTCGGAGTCAAACCACCTTGCGATTTACGTCCGAAGCTGGGGGTGAAGCAGACATTTGCCGCACCAAATTCCAATTTTCTGAATTTGATGTCCGTTATCGGGGGGGAGCGGACTTAAATTCGGATGGCGATTTTGTCTCTTTTTGACACGCACCGGACAATTTTTCCTTCAATGCACATCCATACCCGATGCCCTGAAGCCGAATCCGCTTACAGCGCGGTGATCACTGGCTCCAGCAAGCGGGGCGATCTTGCGGTCGATATGGAGGCGACTGCAAGGCTTCGCGAAAGCAGGTGCGTTGGACGGGAATCGAACTGCTGACTGCCGATTTCTAAACCTTATTCCGGCAACCCCTGTGCATGTGCTTGACCGGGGCCCCTCCAATGAACTTTATCTGAACTTGCGGAGTGAGAGGGAGTCGCCCCACTCTGCACGCCGAAGAGGACGGAGACGCACCGCGCCATTACAATGGCAGCACCAGTGTCAATTTCGAAGGCCGATTACCGGTTGCGAATAGCGGTCCTGGCCATGTCAGAATGACGAGCGCTCACAAGCTTAAGGCAAAAATCTCATGGTGAAATAACCCCAGCCTTGGTTTCACCGTGCTGATTTCGTCGGTGATTGCGTTGGCGACGGCGGTTCAGACGAACGATCTTGGATACCGGTTGTGTTCGTTCTGCAAACGATCAGGCAAATCGTCCGGTATTATTTGATCGCCTCTGATGACGACGCTCGGATTTCGCGCCGCCGCACTTCCGTACCCGCCTTATCGATCCCGCCGGCACGGTCCAGCACCAGGCCATAGACTGATTCGGCACGGGCGCGCGTGATCCAGCCCTCATCGAGATCGTGTTTGACCCGCTTCGTTTCGCGATCCTCTGGCGGACCATAGCCGCCGCCGCCCGACGAGATAGAGATGATCGTCTCACCCGCACCCAGTTCCACGTCGCCATAGGCCGGCAGCGGCGTCACCTCGCCATTGCCGCCGCGCTTGAACACTCGTATGGGTGCGCCCGGCCCGCCGCCTCGTGCGCCGGCCGCCGGATTGATCGTGCCGTCGGCAACGTAAAGTACGCGCATGCTGTTGTCCTCAGCGGGGCCGAACTCCACCTCGATGCTGGGCGCACCCCGATATCTGCCCGCGCCTTCCGTATCGGCAAGCAGGCGACGGCACGACACGTGCAGAGGATGCGAAAGTTCGTCTACCTCGATGCTGTCTTGGCGGCACATGCCGGCATTGCCTACATGGACGATCGGCATCCAGGCATCGGCTTCGGGCGCGCCGGCACCGCCAGTGACGCCGAGGATCAACTGATTGACATAGAGCTCGTTATCGCGACGCGGGTTGCGCCCCGAGATTACGCCGCAGGTGGGCGGAATGATGGCCCCCGTTTCGGCCATGCCGTAGCCGTCCGCCAACTCGGCCAACGCGCGCTGCGTCGGATTGGAGATACGGTCCGCCAAATTGGTCGTCGCCACGGAGCAGCTATACGGATGGCGCGGGATGCCGGTGGCGCAATTCTCGCGCAGAAGCACCTTGACGCGACGGAAACTGCCGGCGTTGGGCGGCACGGTATGGTCTTTGATGCCGTTGAATATGCCGACCATGGCAGCGGTGATCGAACAAGCTTCGGAAAGGTTGAGGCCGCAAGGCTGGCAGTCCGGATTGTCTCTGAGATCGACCTGAATGCGCCCCGCCTCGGCATCCACCTTGAGCGTCACCTTGGTCGGGATTCCGTCTGGTACGCCGGGATAGGGGTCATGCGCCGAAGTGGCGCTCACCGTTCCGCTCTGCAGTCGACCGATGGCATGGATCATGCGCTGCTCAGAATAGTCGAACCAGTGCTCGACATATTGTTCGAGCGCTTCCCAGCCCACATCCGCGCCCAGCTTCAAAAGCTCGCGCTCGCCGATTCGTGCCGCACCCATCGCCGCCAGATAATCCCCCCACCACTGATCGGGGACGCGGATGCGCATGCGGCACATGCGGATGATGTCCTCGATATCCTTGTAGTCCTTCTGCACCTTGACTGCAGGGAATATCAGCGCGCCTTCCTCATAGACGTCGCGCGCATGGCCCATATAGGTGGTCGGTTCGGAATTTCCGCAATCCGCCTGATGCGCCTTGGCCAGCACGGTGAGGCGGTGCACGCCTTCGTCGTCGATCACCGGCACGATGGTGCAATGGTCCGCGGCATGGGAATTGCCGTGATAAGGTGAGTTGTGAAGGAAGGCATCGCCGCGCTTGAGTTCGGGATGATGCGCCTTCACCTCGCGTGCCATGATGTCCGGCCCGATCATGACGTGAATTGGCAGGCTTTCCGCCGCCGAGAGCAGGCGGCAATCGGCGGTCAGGATAACGCATGAAAAATCATGCGCCGTGTTGAGCACGCCCGAGCGCCCGGTGCGAAAGAGAGTGTTCTGCATGCGCCGCGCGATGGCCTCCAATCGGTTAGATAGGATCGCCATGCGCGCTCCGTCGCCGCTCCGCGCCGCGCCTCCATCGCTTGCCGGCTCCACCATCGTCTTCGGCCCTCCTGTCCAACATCAAGATACCTGAATTATCGAACGCGATCCGCTGTTTGATTCCGGCACGGGCCAGTGCAACCTAAAGCGCCATATTGCTCTGCTGACTTCGAAGCCGCTATTTCGAATTGATCGAGGAATTTCTATGAGGCACGCGCTAGCTGGGCTGTCCGAAGTAGCAATGGCGCAATTCAGCCGTCTTCCACCCCCGTGACTGCGCATTCATCCTCGCGCCACCATAGCGAAGTGAGATCGGCGAGGTCGGCTTCATGATCCCAAATGCGCGCTTTTACGTCGCCGATATCGGTATCGAGCGTGCGGTCGAGATATTTCCCCTTATAGATGGTGATGCCGGCTCGGCATGGCAGACGGTTGACGGCATCCTCCTGAACTTCACCGCTCTCATTGCTGAGGCGGATGCGCTCGGCGCGAACGGCGACGCAGACTTTCGTCCCGGCCGCCGGCGTATTGCCGCCGCTCCAAATCCCACTCAGCTCATGATCGCCGACCCGCACGCTGGCGCGCCCGTCGGACACCGTCTCAAGGGTTCCCTCCAGGAGATTTTCGACGCCCATGAAATCGGCGACAAAGCGGTTTCCCGGGCGATCGAAGAGATCCGTCGGCGGCCCTTCCTGCACGATATTTCCACTCCGCATCAAGATGATGCGGTCGCTCATGGTGAGCGCTTCCTCTTGGCTATGGGTGACGTAAATGAAGGTGATGCCGAGCTTCTTGTGCAAATCGAGCAGCTCGACCTGCATATCGACGCGCAGTTTTTCATCTAAGGCGCCGAGCGGTTCGTCGAGCAGAAGGATGGCAGGGCGGGTCACCAGGGCGCGCGCCAACGAAATGCGCTGACGCTCGCCGCCCGAGAGCTGATGCACCCGGCGCTCATACTTGTCCGGCAGGCGCACCAGCTTGAGAGCCTCCATGGCGCGCTCCCGGCGCTCCGAAAGAGAGACGCCGCGGACGCGCAAGCCGTATTCGATGTTCTGCCCGACCGACATGTGCGGAAACAGCGCGTAATGCTGAAACACAGTCGTGCAATTGCGCCGCGATGCCGGAACCGCTGAGACATCCAACCCTTCGATGAAAATACCGCCGAGCTGGGTCGGCCGCTCGAGACCGGCGATGACCCTCAACAATGTCGTTTTTCCGGAACCGCTTTCGCCGAGTAGCGTCAGAAATTCGCCGCGCCGGGCAGTGATCGAGACATTGTCGACCGCCACCAGACTGCCGAATTGATGCGTCGCGTTCTGAACGGAGAGGACCAGAGCCTCATCCGAGGCCCGCGCGCCGTCGGCATGCGCTTCACTTGACGTCATTCTTCCCGCCTCCAAAGGCCAATTTAATCGCCAGGAATGTTAGGCCGATACTGCCGACCGTGACGATGGTGCTCATCGCGAAAATCAGCGGCACCGTCGTGTTGTGGGCGCCGGATTGAATCCATAAATAGAGCGGCAGCGTATCTTGCCCCGAGCGCATGAAAATGCTGAACGGCAATTCATTGAACGAGAGCAGGAAGCCGAAGAACCCGGCGGCGTAGATCCCGGGCTTCAGGATCGGAATCTCGATTTGCCAAAAGCGTTGCCAGGGCTTGGCGCCGAGATCCTCAGCCGCCTCCATCAAGCGCGTATCGAAACGCGAAGCGACCACGAGCATCGCCAACAGCGCGAACGGAAAGGCCCAAACGAAATGAGCCAAGACGAGCGACCAAATTCCCATCTTCACGTGGATCACCAGGCGGTACCACATGAAGAGGCCAACGCCGCCGACGATGCCGGGTATCATCAACGGCATGAGAAAGCCGACCAGGAACGGGCCGCGCCACTTTATTCGCGGCAATATAGGCCCGACGATCAGCACCGCTATGACGCAGGCGACCGCGGTAATGAAGGCCAGCATGATGCTGAGCAAAAGGGGATCGCCGACGCGGAAGTTGCTGCCATAGGCTTCGCCTTCGCGCTGTGCGGTATCGGCGAAGATTACGGATTCGTACCAGGTAAGGGTCCAGTCGCCCGGAATACCCGTATTCGGCTCGCCGCTGAACGACAGGATCATCAGCATGGCAATCGGAAAATAGAGAATGAAGAGGACCGCATAGCCGAAAATTATGCTGATCCCCGTCGGCGCCCAATCGGCAAGCCGCTGCCAAAACGGAAGACGAAAACGCGTCGGGGATAAATTTCCAATCGTCATCGCATTACCGCCGCAAGCTCGCGAATACGCCGGCAAGACCGCCCACCGGTTTTAGCGCGAACCATAGGAGAACTTGGAACGCCAACATAATGGCGAGCACGACCGCCGCCAAGGCGGCCGCCACAAGGAAATTGGATACGCCTATTAGACTCTGCACCTGGGCAGCCAACATGAGAACGTTGTTGCCCCCCATGTAAGACGAGACCACGGCATCGCCCAGCATTGGAATGAAGGTGAACACGAAACCGGCGACGATGCCGGGCAGGGCCAAGGGAAAAATGATATGCAGGAGCGTGCGCAGGCGGCTGGCGCCGAGATCGCCGCTCGCCTCGAGATAATCATTATCGATGAGGCTGATGGAGAGAAAAATCGGCCACACCATGGTCGGGAAAAATGCCCCGATAAACCCGAAATGAACCGAAAATTCGGAAAAAATTAGCCATAGCACCGGCTTATCGACGATTCCGGCGCCGAGCAAAACCTGATTGACGACGCCATTGATGCCAAAAACGGAGCGCCAAACGATGACGCGCGCGGCCGGGCTGAGAAAGAAAGGAACGGTGAGCGCAGTGAATGTCAGCAGTTTGACGGTATTGTTCTTGCAGCCTTTGGCGAGCCAAAGGGCAAAGGGAAAGGCTAGCAATAATTCAATAATTGTTACAGTGCCGGCGATGCGAACCGAACGCGCCAGCATGTCACCGCCGCCGTAGGAGAAGAAACGTTCATATTGTTTGATCGTCGGATCGAAATTTATATTGAGCCCGCGGCCCTGGAGAAACGAGACCAGGATGATGGCCAGCAGCGGTAAAACGATGCCGCCAAACCACAGCAGACTGAATCCCGACAGCGACCACACGCCAGCCGGCAGGTGCGGTATGAAATCGCGCAAACCGGATGATTTATTGGGAGAGTAAACAGCCGAAGTCATCACCACCGGACAGCAAATTCAGGCTGCCCGCTCCGGCGCTTATATGCCGGAGCGGGCTATCGCCAAATCGTTGTATGTCCTAGGCGTTCAGGACACGGTCCATCTGCGCCTGCATCTCTTGCAGATTGTCAGGCACGGCGCTGAACCAGAAATCTTCCTTGGCGAATTTGAGCTTCATCTTTTCCTGGGCGGCATCCATGGTCGTGGATATGTCTTCCAGGCCATTGCTGTTGTTGTAGTCCACCGCCAGGTCGGGGCGGCCATTGAGGTAACCGCGCAACGGCGTGATCGCCGCCGCATAACCACCGCTCAGGAACCAGTTGAGCGCGGTATAGACCTCATCGAGGTTTCCACGCTCCTCTACTTGCGAAGTGATATACATGCCGTGCATCCACTTGCAGTAGAATTCCTTGGCAGTCGCATAAACCCAGTCGCCGCCCGCCTTGTTCACTTCGTTGACGGCCGGCTCCCAACAGCGGATCGCATCGACTTCGCCATTCTTCATGACCGCTATCTGATCGTCGAAAATTTTCCAGAACAGACGGAACTGGCCCGCCTCTTTGCGTTTGATCAGGAAATCGGCAGTCGCCTTGGCTTCTTCCGGCGATGGGTTGAGAATATCCGTCACATTGAGCTGGCCGGTATGCTTCAAATAGGCCAGGGCTTCCCACAGATAGATATAATTGTCGCCGGTCGAGGAACGGCCCATGGTCTTCTCGCTCTCAAATACTAGCGACCAGGACGCCTCCTCCGGCGGACGCGGCTCGCCCAGCGTGGACGGCTTATAGCCGAAGCTGTCGGCGTTCATCGCCAACGGCACACCCCAAACCTTACCGGCATCGGGGCTGAGATCGCGCACCAAATAGGGCATGCTCTGGATGCTGGCCGGCATGCCCGACCAGTTCGGCATCGCGCTGGCTTCCATCTGCATGATGTTGCCGCCATCGATCAGACTTTGCTCGGTGCCGGAGAGGGTCGAGATAATATCGAAGCGGTCGCCCGCATCGTTGACCTGAACTTCCGTGAGGAAGATGCCGGGATCGTCCTTGATCACCGTATCTTCCATTTTCAGGCCGGTATCCTTCTCGAAGCGCTTCCAGTCGCCGGGGATCATGGTTGGCGCGGTCATCAGCATCCGAACGACACCCTTTTCCGCCGCCTTAACGCGCCGGGTAAGCCCCTTCAAGATCGCCGGCGCACCGGCAATCACCGATCCTGCTACGGCGCCCCTGATAAAGTTTCTTCGGGTTAACGGGAAATAAAAATGTTTGCTGTGCTTTCCTTTG
>Ga0114999_10009367_pt1 | contig 10738 bp, 6 predicted proteins | sample ArcticOcean_MG_C_3_FD_89820 | JGI IMG/M metagenome (GOLD analysis project Ga0114999, IMG submission 89820) | Marine microbial communities from western Arctic Ocean - ArcticOcean_MG_CB8_126 | ecosystem: Environmental > Aquatic > Marine > Oceanic | place: Arctic Ocean: Canada Basin | collected... | reverse complement strand
TGTCCATAATCGGCACCAATGCCCCGGTGAAAGTTACGAGATCGGTTACATCTAATTTAGGTGAATGGTAATACCGCTCAACCACCATCACGCTCATAGATCCCGTACCAGCAAGTGGGTGATCTTTACTGAATAACGCCTCGCCAGGCACGACAGATGCGTATTGATAATCGACAGGAGCGGGGTTTGAACTATCAAGATCCCGCTGCAGGTACAAAGGCATCTCTATTGGCAAGCGTGAACTAATATCATCTATAAAGGTACTTAACGGTTTTGCCATCCTCTCAGGAAATACCGGTAAATCACCTAACAACTCCACAACTGGTGTCTCTAAGATCCTAGCGATATCGATCAAATCAAGAACGTTAATATTTCGAGACCCAGACTCTACGGTCGAAACCCAGGCTTGGGTTTTCTTTGGAGTCAATTTGGACGCCAGTTGAGATTGAGATAGCCCTGTTTTCTTCCTCAATTCAGCCAAACGGCGTCCAATCGTTAATTGCTTATTTTCGTTTCTTATTTGCATTACATTTCCCGTAAACAATAGTCCGTATAGTGAACAGTCTGGCCGTTATGGATTCCCTAGCGCTGTTCGCTTATGCACCGCAGATTATCCATCGCATTCCATTTTTTATAATGAGTTCTGTAGAACTAAGCGCAAGTCCCGAAATCAGTTCGACTTAAATACACCTTCGAGCCTTGTATTTAATCTGGCAGCTCGATCACTAATATCGACCCTTTTTCGGTGAAAATCTCTATCCGACTACATACTGACACTTGCTCGCCACCCACGGACTGAATTGTTAGATAGTTTCGTAATTGATTGCGAAACCTCGCTGTAAAAGAAGTTCAGCAACATCTCGAAATCCGAGCTTCTATCTCAATCGCCAGAGCACAGCGAGTAAAACGATATCTGTCGGTAACTGAAGATCGTTGAGCGGCAAACCAAAGCGTTCATTGAACCGCTTATCGCAATCCCCACAATTAAAAAAACAGTGTTCATATATGTGACTAGATCAGCATTTATGTTAGTTCAGTTGCAGTGCCGGTCGTACGATTTCCAGCCGTGACTTCGCATGTAATGCGACTCATGATTAACTCGATCACAGTGGCAATTCTGCATGCCTTGGATAATGTGGCAAGGATTCGAATCCGGATATCAGGTGAACCACAAATTTCCACAAGCTGCTGTATGAATATCTTGATAATTTCCTCCGTTACGAATTATCTTTGATATACACAAAAGTTATATAACAATACATTACATAACACTATCCATTACATAACACTGTCCATTACATAACACTATCCATAGCCTAAATAACTAAGAGTGATAAAAACACATATACATATCCATATACATCCTGTATTCTCCCTGCCATTGAGAATTGATGCGTAATGACAAAGTTAAATCTCAACTACCCACGAAGATAGCAATATTAATAGTGAGAGTTAAATGTTAGTTCTATCAAAAGTAAAAAAGCCGATGATCGCGGCATTTATGCTAGCAATGCTGGCTGTGATCGCTTGTGGCGGTACAGAAACCATCACCGTCGTTGAGACTGTTGTTGTCATCGAAAAGGGTGACACGGTTGAGGTGATCAAAGAAGTCGAAGTCAAGGGCGACACCGTTGAGGTGATCAAAGAAGTCGAAGTCAAAGGTGACACTGTAATCGAGACAGTTGTTGTTTTGGCAACTGCAGAAGCTTACGGCTCTGGAGCAGGTTCACGAGCTTACGCTGAACCTCAAGCACCAGATGCCCCCAAGCAACGATCCGGGACACTAGTCGTAGAAGTTCCGCGTTTGCCTGGAACATGGGGAACTTCAAGACCTTATGACGGCTTTACTAGTGATAACTACGGTATAGCGGACCCGCTCATATACGCAGACCGTGCAGATATACCTCTGCGAGGAACGTTTAATCCTGCTATCTCGATAGTAAACGGGTGGAAGGTTGCCTCTGATGGTAGTTCAGTTATCTTCGAACTTCGTAATGATGTGGCTTTCCATCACGGACACGGCATGGTTACAGCAGAAGACGTAGCTTGGAGCATGAACGACGCATTAGGCGAAGGAAACACCAACGGTCGATCTGGTTTCGTCGGAGAGTGGATGGGAGAATGGGAAGTAGTTGACGGTAATACCGTCAAGATGAACGTGGTTGAGGGAGCAACGCTAAGCCCGGTTTGGCTACTTGAGCTCTCAAATACCTGGCGTCAAACGCTGACTGTAACTTCAAAGAGTTACAACCTTAACACTCCTGAAGAAGCAGAAAAATTGAAGGTTGGGACTGGCCCATTCGAACTCGTCGACTGGGCTGTTGATGACTATGCCGAACTCAGAGCTGTCGATGGTGCACACTATCGAGCCACCGCTGGCGTAGACACGATGAGGCTCATTGCAATGGGTGACGCCCAGGTAAAGGTTGCAGCCTTCAAGACAGGTGAAGTCGACATCGTAAACTTGGGCTCCCAGTACATTGCAGGCGCAGTAGCCGCAATACCTGGCAGCTACATCCAGAAACTCGGTGAAGGTTCGACTTTACATATGTACATGGGTGGTAACTTCTGGCAGCAGACGCATCCTATAACGGGCGACCAACTGTACCCCAGAGAGGGACTCCTAGTGGATTCTGATCATCCATGGATTGGTGACCCTTATGCCGATGGTTGTGACCCGGATAACCTTTTTGCAACCGTACCGCCGGAAAAACCAGCTTGTGAGAACATGGAAAATGCCAGGTTGGTACGACATGCACTAGCGATGTCGATTGATCGTGATGCGATCAACGAAATCGTTGGCCTCGGTAACACACCACCAGCTCATACTTTCACAGGCTTTAGCCAGGCTAACCCTGAGTGGAAAGATGACTGGTTTATAAAGTACGACCCTGAAGCAGCCAAAGCTAACCTGGCAAAAGCAGGTGTTCCTGACGGTTTCAAGATGAAGGCATGGGTTGTTGCAGATGCTTCTTCTTTGCCACCGGACATTGCAGAAGCTGCTGTTCAGTTCTGGGTTGATGAACTGGGATTAGAGGTTGAACTCGAATCGACTAACTACGCTGCCCGCCGACCAAGTCTGATCGGACGAAGCATTGAGATCCCGTTCCATCACCACATGAACGCTGGTTATGCTGACGAACCGAAAGGCAGACTGGTATCAGCTTCGAAGGGTGGAGCAAACCGAGGTATCGAATTGCCAAACCCGGTACTCGACAAAACTTACTTGGCCAACCTGAAAGAGGGAGACGCAGCAACGCGTATCGCCAACAACGTCTGGATGGAAGACTACATGAGCTACTGGATGCTCAATGTACCGATGGTGTACAAAACCGCTTTGGTTGCAGTAAATGGTCGTGTAACAGGATGGGATCCTTACACTGAAACGTTCGGCAACCACAACAGTTTCGAGACAATCGTTCTCAAATAGATCTGGTTACGGTAAGTAGAAACGATTAGGCCGACGACCTCCTCCGTCGTCGGCCTAAATCGTTTTTAAGAAGTCCCCAAACAACAAATACATCCGGAGATGTGACCGATGACCGAACGACGCCCCAACATAGTGCTAATAATGTCTGATGATCTTGGATACGAAGTTCCGGGGTGTAATGGAGGTACTTCCTACAAAACTCCAGTACTAGACGATATGGCGGAAAATGGAGCTCGATTTGAGAACGCTCATGTGCAGCCTCTATGTACACCAACGCGTGTACAGTTAATGACAGGAAAATACAACTTCCGTAACTACATCGGATTTGGATTAATGGCTCCCGACGAGACGACTTTCGGTCATATTTTCTCTGACGCCGGGTACAAGACATGCATCTCAGGGAAGTGGCAACTCTACTCCTATCAGTTTCCTGAAGGAGAGGAAACCGAGGCCAGAGGTACCGGCCAAAAACTCGAGGATGCTGGTTTCGATGAATACTGTGTGTGGCACGCTCACCACACCGAGCAAAAAGGATCCAGGTACAAGGATCCAGTGATATATCAAAATGGATCGTATCTCACTGATACTGATGGGAAGCTCGGAGATGATATTTTTGCTGACTACGCCATAGATTTCATGGAGAGGAATAAAGACGAGGAGTTCTTCATATACTTCCCAATGGCACTAACTCATCGGCCATTTGAACCGATGCCTGGTGACGATGAGTTCGATTCATTCGAGTCCGAACCAAACAAAACACTTGGGGCGTTAAGTAGGGATTCTGACGATTGGGATGACGATCCTCGGCACTATAAGTCAATGGTTGAATATCATGACAAGGTTATCGGACGGGTTAATGCCAAACTCGATGAACTTGGCATAGCAGATAACACCCTGGTGATATATGTCGGAGATAACGGATCACCCCAAGAGGTGTGTTCGGTAGTCCATGACCACACAAAAATTTGTGGCGGCAAATCGTTAACTCTCGACCGTGGCACGCATGTACCGTTGATATGCAGTTGGCCTGGAACGATTGCCTCAGGATCTGTACCCAAAGACCTAGTAGATTCGTCCGACTTCCTGCCGACTATCCTAGATGTTGCTGGCATAACACCTCCTGATGACTACTTCATGGATGGGAGGTCATTCTTGCCACAGCTTAAAGGTGATACAGGGAATCCGAGGGATTGGATGTTCTTCCACTTTGACCAAAATGCACAAGGTTCGAAGAATCCTAGGTTCCGACGCTTCGTCAGGGGCCACCGATGGAAACTCTATGAGGATGGACTACTTTATGACACAGAAACTGACTCTGAGGAACTATCTCCGTTCAGCCCAGATTCTGACACCGCTGAAAGCGTATCAGCGCGTTCCGAGTTACACCCCGTGTTCGCAGAGATGGTCCTCTAGGCGCTCGAATCTTGAAAACCAACGAAGTCAAACACTTACACGTCAGGGCACAGATAATTGGTTAAGTTTTTCGTAAGAAGAATAAGTTTCGCAGCCCTTGTGCTGCTGCTCATATCAATATTCGTATTTTCGCTTTCGCGAGCTAGTGGTGATCCCCGCAATCTGTATCTTGATGAATATGCCACGGATGAAATGTACGAAGCTTGGGGAATTAAGCTCGGCCTAGATAAACCTCTATATATCCAATATCTGACATGGCTAAGAGATGTCATGAGAGCTGATTTTGGAGAATCGCTTTACCATAACCGTGAGCCGTATGACCTTATAAAGGAGAGGTTGCCAGCAACTGTCTCACTGGCTGCAATAGCTTTTTGCTGGGCGATTCTTGTCGGGGTTCCGTTGGGGGTCCTTTCAGCCGTTAAACGCGGAACTTTCGTAGACTACTTTGCCAGAGGGTTTGCTTTACTGGGTCAGGCAATGCCTGTTTTCTGGGTAGCACTGATGTCCATATTAATATTCTCTGTCGAACTGGGTTGGTTACCAACCAGCAGAAAAAGTGGACTTGATAGTTACATCATGCCCGCGCTTTGTCTCGGATGGCTACCGGCAGCAGCACTGCTAAGAATCACGAGAGGTTCGATGCTGGAAATACTTGATGGCGAGTTCATAAAGTTAGCCAGAGCAAAAGGGGTGTCGCCTATCGGAGTAATTTGGAAACACGCGTTTAGGAATGCACTAATTGCGCCAGTCACGATGGCAGCGATAATCATCGCCTCATTTTTGACCGGAACAGTCGTTATAGAAGCCGTATTCGCATGGCCCGGTCTTGGCGGGCTTTCGATTGATGCTATCAAGAACAATGATTTCCCGATGATGTCAGCGATAATACTGATGTTCGGAGTGTTTTACCTCGCGGCCAACATGCTTGTGGATCTGTTGTATATGGTTTTGGATCCAAGGGTCAGGGTTGAATAATTGTGAGGATGATAAACACCAGTAACATACTGAAGCCTAATTATGTAGTAGCCCTTGAAAAGTCATGGTACTTATTTCGGAAATATCCGATAATCCCGCTCGGTGTCTTTTTCCTGCTCGTGTTCGTTGCGATATTTGCACCTATCTTGGCTCCGCTCGACCCTGCACAGGGAAGCATTCGCACAAGGCACATTCCGCCTGTTTGGTTAGAGGGAGGCACGGCAGCACATTTCTTTGGAACAGATTCTCTGGGACGGGACATGCTTAGCAGAGTAATTTACGGTGCCAGAATCGTTGTAATGGTGGCCGTTAGTGTGATTTTTGCGGGCGGTATATTCGGAACGATAATTGGTATGTTCGCTGGATACCTTGGTGGGCTTGTTGATGAGATTGCGATGCGTATCGTTGACCTACTACTTGCTATGCCGTTTCTATTGGTGGCACTTACGGTCGTAATTGTGTTTGGTCAAAGCCTTACACAGATGATCATATTGTTGATCATTTTCAGCTGGGACAACTTTGCCAGAGTTGTTCGGGCAGAGTCGTTAAGAATTAAAGGTGATGCATATATCGACGCAGCGCGTATAGCTGGCGCATCCGACATAAGGATTGTGTTCCGGCATATCCTGCCGGGCGTTTTTGGTGTCGTTCTTATTGTTGCAAGCCTCAGGGTCGGGCAACTTATCCTAATTGAGGCCACACTTAGTTTCCTTGGTGCAGGCTTACCAAAAAGTGTTCCGGCATGGGGCGTTATGGTTGCGGATGGCCAGGGTTGGATCACTACAGCTTGGTGGATAGCTGCAATACCCGGAATAATGATATTTGCAGTCGTTATGAGTTTTAACTTCCTAGGCGATTGGATGCGAGACTATTTCGACCCAAGGCTCCGTCAGAGTGCATAACCACATAAACCGCAATCGAAGGTAATCAGTGACTAACCGACGTCCCAATATAGTGCTCATAATGTCTGATGACCTTGGATACGAAGTAATCGGTTGTAACGGCGGAACCTCTTACAGAACGCCGGTCTTAGACGACATGGCAGAGAATGGGGCACGTTTCGAAAACGCACACGTTCAGCCTTTATGTACGCCAACACGTGTGCAGTTGATGACGGGGAAATACAACTTCCGTAACTACATCGGATTTGGACTGATGGCTCCCGACGAAAAAACTTTCGGCCATATTTTCTCCGATGCAGGATATAAGACGTGTATTTCAGGAAAATGGCAACTTCACTCGTACAATCCACCTGGAGTAAAACCTGAGCTAAGGGGAAAGGGGCAAAAGATAGAAGACGCAGGCTTTAATGAATATTGCGTGTGGCACGCACACCATACAGAAGCTAAGGGATCCCGATATAAAGACCCTGTTATCTACGAAAATGGATCTTACAGGGAAGATACAGATGGTCAATACGGAGACGATGTATTTGCCGACTACGCTATTGATTTCATTGAACGCAATAAGGATGAAGAGTTCTTTGTCTACTTCCCTATGGCCTTGACACACGGACCATTTGAACCGACTCCTGATGATGCTGCATTCGCCAATTTCACCCCCCCAGCTAACTCTGAAGAAGCAAAAAACGCTCAGACTTTTGGTGGAGTCCATAAGGGTGGTGACGTCGATGATCCCGAGATCTGGTATGGAAGCATGGTGGAATACCATGACAAGATTATTGGCCGCGTAAACAACAAGTTGGAAGAACTCGGTATAGCGGATAACACCCTGGTGATATATGTAGGTGACAACGGTTCGCCAGTGGAAGTATGCAACATAAGGCACAACCACATGACTTCATGTGGAGGAAAAGGTCTGACCTTAGATAGGGGCACGCATGTGCCAATGATCTGTAGCTGGCCTAGGACGATAGCTGCGGGATCCGTACCGACAGACCTCGTCGACTCTTCCGATTTTATGCCGACCATCCTAGATGCTGCCGGTATAACCCCGCCGGATGACTACGTTATGGATGGCAGATCGTTCCTGCCGCAGTTAAAAGGAGAGAAAGGTAATCCAAGAGATTGGATGTTCTTCCACTTCGAACCTATGAGCGCTAACACCAGCGGTATTCGAGAAGACGCAAGATTCATCAGAGATCACAGGTGGAAGATTTATGATGATGGTCGTCTTTATGACCTTGACTCAGATCCTGAAGAAGAGAATTCAATTCAGTCAACTGTTGATAACGCCAGCCAGGCCGCAGCCAGGGAACGACTAGATCCAATATTTGCTCAAATGAACAAAGAGACTGCTCCTTTACGATAAGTAAAAACAGTAGACAACTCTTGGAAAAAGCGCGAGCGGCTGAAGGTCTAAACCACTAAGACGACACCTAATCTCTGTGTGATGCACCTCAGCGAGATCACACGGTGATGCTTACTGTCACACGTCTGTAATGTGAGTTATTTCGCAATAATGTGATGAAAGTAATAAGAATACCCTTGGAGGTAAATGATCATGAACAGCAGCGCAAAAGATTTGAATAAATGGGGCTCGCTAGAGTTGATTTCGGCACCGGTGATCGAAGCCGGGGAACTAGCCACTATTTCACTGCGCTATGTTAGTGGCAGCGCTTGCTTAAAGCCGGGCGGGTACATCGAGATCGATACAGACTCTGATTCCGATTGGGCCTGGCCGCAGACCCAAGACGCCTCTGCTGACGGATACCTCAGGGTAGTGGCCCCAGAGGGTCGGGCTATTTCGGTCCACACCCCCGAACACAAGTCTATGGTCATTACGCTGCAGTCCGGAGAGATGAAGCAGGGTGAATACATCGACATCATTATGGGTGATCGCAGCGGTGGCGGAGGGGGACTCCGATCGCAAACGTTCTACGATCCTCGCCGTAATTTCCTATGTGAGGTTTACCCTACCGACGATGTAAAACACGGTTCAGCGACCAAGGCGACTCTTGAAATCTCCGGTGGAAATATTGACTCCCTTTCGATGATCGCCCCTTCCGATATTGAACTCGGAGCACCCTTCGCCCTGCAACTCAAAGCCAACGACCGCTGGGGTAACCCGGCCCAAAAGTATCGTGGCAAGGTTGAGGTACGCGCACCCGGCCTGATTCTGCCTGACGGAAACGATATACAGTTTAGTGAAGATGATGCTGGCGTACGACGAATCGAAGGTGCGACGTTCTCAGAGGATGGAGCGACTCGAGTTGACCTTGAGGACACTGAAAACGGCCTCGTCGCGAGCAGCAACCAGATCCGCATCGCAGAGAACCTCCCTGCCCTCAAGCTCTACTGGGGTGACCCTCACTCTGGCCAGGTTGGTGACCCTTCAAAGATTGGTGAATATTTCGACTACGCCCGCGACGTTTCAGCACTAGATTTTGCCGGATACCAGCGAAACGATTCTTCTCACTCAACTGAAGAATATGAAATTCAACAGGTACAGGAAGAAGCGGCCCACGAGCCGGGTAGGTTCGTTCCGCTTCCAGGCTTCGAGTGGTCAGGCGATTTCGCAGCAGGTGGCCATCACAACGTCTACTTCGGAAGATTTGGCATGCCGATGAAACGATGGAAAGGTGCTGCTGAGCTGGGTAAGCCCGGTGAGACTGACTTGCCGCACGTAACTGACCTACATAACTATTACCGAGGAACCGATACGGTCATAACGCCTCACGTCGGCGGTCAGCACCCCGATCTAGATTTCCATGATCCCACGCTTGAACCTGCCGTTGAGGTCACTTCAACTCACGGTTCGTTCGAGTGGATACTCAGAGACTCCATCAAGCGTGGATACCAAATGGGTTTTGTGGGTGGAAACGACTGCCACACCGGACGAGCTGGAGACGACCGACCAGGGCACCAGGAACGTCGCTTCTCGAAGGGTGGACTTACAGGCGTTTACGCCGACGAACTTAGCCTGAAGGGTGTTCTCACCGCTATGAGGGCAAGGCGCGTCTACGCCACTACTGGTGCGAGGATTCGCGCTGCTGTAACTGTAGACGGCCATTTCATCGGTGAAAAATACACAGTCGACAACAGTTGTGAGATCAAGGTCAATGTTGAAGGCACCGGTCCACTCGAGAAAATCGAGGTGTACCGTGGCCTTGATCTGATTCACACGGAAAACGTATCAGGCCCCCCAACGGGTTCCAAAATACGTGTGCTCTGGGACGGAGCCGCGCGTGAGCAGAGCTACTCAGGAATTGTTTGGGATGGTCACATTGAAGTTGGCGACGGTGAAATCGGTGACGTGTCAGTTGTTCGTTTCGACAGCCCAAGGTCTCACTACACCCGGATCAGTTCAACACGGCTCGACCTCGATGGCTGGGCATGTGGATACCCGAGCGGTGTGGTGATAGATCTCGACAAAGTGCCAACAACTGAGATAACCCTATCGATGAACTCTTCGCTCATAGGTAGACAGATGCACGGCAAAACTGGTGCGGACAAGCCGATGAGGATAGCACATGCCCCGGGTGGTTCAACGTGGGCTTCCGCGACTATGAGCCAACTCGGAGAACGTGCTGTGAATGTTGAACTAGGGCATCTTACGAGAAGCATCAGTCTCGAACTTGCACCAGAGCCTGTTACGGATCGAGCTGAGTTTACTGTGAATTTTGACGGCATCAAGCCCGGCGTGAATCCGATCTGGGTAAAGATCGTTCAGCAAGACATGGAGATGGCCTGGATCAGCCCGGTTTTCGCCGAGAATCTGGGATAAAACATTCGCTTTAGCGGCTTAACAACGTCTGCGAGATGAGCGTGTAAAGTTCGGGTTTACCAAAGGATGTTTGAATATGGCGAATCGACGCGAGGACTCGACGTATGATCGACAGGGTGCTCGATATATTCCAGGGGCGCCCAAACCCTTAGCGCCCGCTGACCAGTTCAATATCGACGCCCACGCGCCTGATGTGCCATCAGTCGGAGGGTTTTGGAGTTGGGCGTTTTAAGA